>Ga0302319_10001654_pt1 | contig 49531 bp, 44 predicted proteins | sample Bog_T0_2_FD_203319 | JGI IMG/M metagenome (GOLD analysis project Ga0302319, IMG submission 203319) | Peat permafrost microbial communities from Stordalen Mire near Abisko, Sweden - Bog_T0_2 | ecosystem: Environmental > Terrestrial > Soil > Wetlands > Peat | place: Sweden: Abisko, Stordalen Mire... | reverse complement strand
AGCGTCTCGTTCTCGGCGACGTACAACTCGTTCCGGGGGGATTAGAGCCGCGCGCGAGCGAGGGCATCAGCCGACCCTCGCTCACGGGATGTTGCACGTGTAGGCGCACGAGGCGCCGCAGCACACGGCGTCCGAGCAGCAAGGTGAGGAGGCCGAGCACGCGGACGTCGGCTCGCCGCACGTTCCGCCTTCGGCCGCCGGGGTGCCGCCGTCCTCGCCTGACGTTCCTTGGACCGTCGCGACCCACTGCGCCGAGTGGTTGTGCGCGGTCACGTCCTGGAACGGGAGCCAGAACGCCGGGAAGGATCGATCGCTCGCGTCGAGCGAGGGATCGGGATCGACGACGACGGCCGCCATCCAGATCTGCGGCTCCGCGCAGTTCGTGTACGTGTCGCCCTGCTTGGAGAGCGGCTGCGGCTGGTCGTAGCTCGGTCCCTCGGGCGGGTAGCAGTTGTCGAACCCCTTGTTCGACAGGTGCAGGCCGTAGTCGCGGTTCGACGAGAACGTCACCCAGTAGACCTTGTGACCGTGGAAGCTCGTCGCGGACGGGCTCCACCGCGGCCACGAGTTTGTGAGGCTACTTCTCGGACGCGACGTGCAGCGAGCCCGTCCTCTTGACGTCCCCCTCGTCGTCGCGACCGTACGACTACGCCTACGCCGCCAGCGCCAGTGGCTGCCCGTCGAGCTCGTACTACGCCGTCGGCGCGACCTACGGGGGGACGACGTACTCGAACAGCTCGGGCACGTGCACGGCGGAAGCGGAGCCCTCGTACACGTTCTACGACGTGACGCCGTTCCCTGTCGCCAGCTTCGAGCCGGGCACCACCAGCGGCCCCTCCGGCCCATTCTCGGGATACCGAAGCGGAAGTCGCATCCAGCTGAAGACGGTCTCGAGCCCAGACGGCGCCCGTTCGCTCGCTTCGTGGCACGACGCGCTTCTCGGCGTCGACTGCTACTTCTACACGGCGACGGACGGAGCGACGCGCTGCTTGCCGCTCTCGATGGGCTACCTCGGCACCTTCTTCGCCGACTCCACGTGCTCGACGCCGCTGGCGTACACGGGGTGTGGCGAAGCCCCTGCCTTCGGCGAGACCACGCAGGGCTGCGGCGGCAGCGCGACCTACTACAGCCTCGGCGCGGCCTACAGCGGCCCGGCGTACGCCCGGAGCGGCTCCACCTGCACGCTCGTCGCGGGGCCGGTCCTCGACCCGCTCTACCGCGTGGGCGCCGCGGTCCCCGCGAGCACATTCGCGGAGGGGACGCTCTCGGAGTGAAAGGCGACGATCGGTTCAGTCCGCGCCGGCGTCGCGCTCGCCATGCCAGATCCGCTGCGGCAAGTGCGTCACGGCGATGGGCGCGGTGCCTGCTTGTGAGAAAGCGTACCTGAGCGCCCAGTCGAGCTCGGACACGTTCCCGGGAAAGGAGTACGCGGCGAGGGCCGCATACGCCCCCGGCTCGATCGACGGAATGCTCGCCCAGCCCGGCGCCAGGCTCGAGAGGATGCCCGCTACCAACGGCATGAGGTCCGCCTTGCGCTCGCGAAGGGGCGCCACCTCGATCCCCGCCGCCGCCGAGAGGTAGAAGAGAGCCTCGAGAAACGCGCCCGACTTCACGTTCGCGGAGAGATCGGTCCTCGCCGTAGCCACCACACGAACACCCCGCGGTTGCCAGTCGGTCCCGCGACGGGCCGTCGAGCTGGGCTCGGCGAGAACGCGCGCAAGCGCGGCCTGCACGCTGAGCGGCGCCTGATCGATTCCGTCGAGCACGAGCGTCCCCCCCTCCGCCTGACGGAACCACGCGTCGCGATCGCCGACGCCGTCGAGCGCTCGTAGCTCCGATTCGACGATCAGATCGGCGAGCGTCGCCCACGGAACCACGACGAACGGTGCGAGGCGGCGCTGGCTCGCTTCATGAAGCAAGCGAGCCAGCGTCTTCTTTCCCGTCCCGTTCTCGCCGTAGAGCAGCACCGAAGAGTCGCCCTGAGCTACGGCCTTGACGCGATCGACGACCGCTTTCATCTGCATGGAGGTCGCGACGACGCGGATGCCTACGGCGACGTTGATCCACTCCACGCGTGCGGCCTCGAACTGCCTGCGAAACGCGCGGCGCTCGGCGATGGGCACGATGATGCGCTCGATCAGTCGATCCGCGTCGAACGGCTTCACGACGTAGTCGAGCACGCCGTCGCGGAGGCTGGAGACGACGTCGGCCACGTTCGCTTGGCTGGTCATGATCACCACCGCCGTTCCGGGCGTCACGTGGCGAGCCCGGCGAGCGAGCGTGAGCCCGTCGATCGTGGGGAGGTGTACGTCGAAGATGGCCACGTCGAACGTCCGCGACTCGAGCAGGGTCGCGGCATGCCCACCGTCCGAGGCCTGGGTCACCCGGTGCCCTGCGTCTTCGAGCCATGAGGCGATGCAGATGCGCACGTCCTCTTCATCCTCCACCAGGAGCACGTCGAGCATGGGGTTTCTCCACTCGGGGTGATTGACGAAAAGCAGCGTAAGACGTGCCGCCGGATCGCCGGCTCCCTGGGGCGTTCGCCGTCAAACACGGACCTCCCGCTCCGCTGCCGCCATAGGTACCGATGCTGGCACGCGCGGAAGTTGAAACCAGAAGACGGAGCCGCGACCCAGGGCGGACTGGACCCCTACGCGGCCGTGATGCGCCTCGACGAAGCGCCTCACCGTCGCGAGCCCTAGACCGAGCCCGGGTTTCGTGTTGTTCGCGGCACGAAAACCCGGCTCGAAGACGTGCTGCGCGACGTCGGGTGGAAGGCCAGGGCCGGTGTCTTCCACCTCGACCCGTACATCCTCCTTGCCCGGCAGCACGCGGACGATCACGCGCTTTTGATCGCCGTCGCCGATGTATTTGACGGCGTTCCGTACGAGGTTCGAGACCACGCTCGCGAGAATGCCGGGCGAAGAAGGGATGACGACATCGTCGTCCCACGGGAGCACGACGACCTCCACCTGCGCGCTCCCCTTGTCGGAGCGCACCTCGTCGATCACGCCGTCGATCGCCTCGCGCAGGCTCGCGTGGTCATCTGCAGAGAGCGACGCTGCGGATCGAGCGAAGTCGAGGACGGCGTCGACGAGACGCTGCGACCGCTTCAAGCAAGCCACCGCGCGCTCGAGAGGCTCGTCGATCGGCACGCCGCGATCGCGGTTCCGTTTCACCGAGGAGAGCGTGAACGAGAGCGCGGACAGCGGGCTCAGGAGATCGTGCGCCACCCGCCTCGCGAAGGACTCCAGATCCTCGGCGCGCGTCTGAAGCATCTCCTCGTGGGCGCGCTCGACGGCCTGTTGATTCTTGAGCGCGCGGATGGCGACGAAGGCGGCCCCTGCCGAGAACACCACGCACATGGCGTCCAGCCCGAACGCGAGCCGGATCGAGCTGGCGCGAACCAGGGAGATGCGCGTCGCCTGCGCCTGCACTTCCACTGCGTGCCGCGAGAGGAGGCGATCGAGAGCTGCGTCGGTGCGTTCGGCTGCGCTCCGGACGTAGTGCTCGAAGAAGGCCCTCCCGGCGGCTCGATCGCTCGACGAGATCTCGCACATTCGCGCGAGGAGGGTGTCGAGCTCGACGAGCGCACGACCGGCAGCCGCAGCCTGATCGGCCTCACTGGCATACGTCTCGGTCATCAGCGCTTCCGTGGAGAGCTCACGAGCCATGTTCGCGCGCGCAACGTCGATCGCATTCGCGGCGTCACGGCGCTCATCGCCAGAGTCGTGCGCATACTCCTCCGCCGCGACTTCGAGGTGTCGCAGCGCAGACTCTGCCGCGACGAGCCGCTCGACGCCCGGCAGCGAGTTCGTCGCGATCAGCGCCGCTTCACGGTCGATCTGGGACGCGCGAATTTCGCCGTAGAACGTGGATGCAAGGAAGCCAGCTGCGATGGTCGCGAAAGCGAGAATGATCGGGGCGAAGGAACGCGTGCGCCGCCGGCGGATTCGGTCGTTGGCTAGCTCGGGTGTGATGGTCACGCCGTGTGCCCCTGTCGCTGCGTAGTCTGCGCCCGGGAGACCGGCCGGCCTTGATCCCGATCAAGAGACGCGAGCGCTCTTGGGGCGCCCGCGGGTGCGCGCAGGTGGGCGGCACCACCGCTCGACGCGAGGTACGGGCTCTGCGGTATCTTGCGGACATGCCGTCAAGCGGTGCGCAAGACATGCGCCTAGCGCGGCCCGCGGTCGCGCTCGTGGCCTCGTACCTCGACTTCCTCGATGAATTGGCGGCACGAGGCGAGCGGGTCTGGCCGGCCCGACCGGAGCCGACGGAGACGTCGGAGACACTCGTCGCTCGTCTCTTGCGGGCAGAAGCGGCGCCCGACCCGCCGCGCGTTCCGCAGACCACGTATTGGGCAACGGTGGGCGAAGCTGTCGTTGGGCACATTGGTCTGCATCATCGCTTGAGCGCCGAGCTGACCGAGCTCGGGGGGCACATCGGCTACACCGTTCGACCTTCGTATCGCGCCCGTGGCCTCGCCAAAGAGATGCTGCGGCAGGTACTTCGAACGGCGAAGGCGCAGGAAATCGGCCGATTGCTTCTGACCTGCGCACCCGACAACGCCGCGTCGAACCGGACGATTCGGGCGAACGGCGGCGTGCTCGAACGCACGATCTTCGTCGAACGAATCGCGCGGGCGACGAATCTCTACTGGATCACCCTCTCGTGTGACGGGCACGCTGCCACATGACGCGCCAGCTCGCGCCACACTCGGCACGAATTCTAGCGGCTTCCTTTTCACGCGCCCGGGAGCGCCAACGTCGCATCCCCCGGCGACTCTCCACACGGGCTCGAGGTCGTGCTCCGCTCGTCGTATGGGTTCCATGCGCATGTACATCGATTTCGTCTCCCCTACGCCTACGTGGCCTGGCACCGGCTCCCCGCCCTCGCCGCGCGCCACGGCCGCACGATCGTCCCTGTCCCGGTCGTCTTCGGTGCGCTCCTCTCCGCGCACGGCACTCGCGGCCCCGCCGAGGTCCCCGCGAAGCGCAGCTACCTGCTGAAGGACGTCTACCGAAAGGCGCACCGCGCCGGAGCGCCGTTCGTGCTGCCGCCGGCGCACCCGTTCAATCCGCTGCTCGCGCTCCGCGTCGCCTCGCTCCCGATGGACGACGACGCGCGACGGCGTCTCGTCACGGCGCTCTTCGCGGCCGCGTGGGGCAGCGGGCGAGGCGTCGAGGCGCCCGAATCGGTCGCCCACGCCGCGAGCGATGCGGGGCTCGACGGTGATGCGCTGGTGCGCGACGCGACCGCGCCCGAGGCGAAGACTTGGCTGCGCGTGCAGACCGACGAGGCGATCGGCGCGGGCGTCTTCGGCGTCCCGACGGTCGCCGTCGGCGGAGAGCTGTTCTGGGGCGTCGACGCGCTCGAAGCGCTCGACGACTTCCTCGACGGACGCGACCCGGTGCCGGGGGAGCTCGTCGCGCAGTGGAGCGCGCTGCCGGCGTCGGTCACACGGCGCGCGTGAGCCCCGGCGGGGCAGCCTCGCGATCCGAGCTCGTCGGGCCGCGGCACCTGCCCGAATGTCGAGGCTCAGCGCCCGAATGCTTCGAGCGCTCTTGCGTCGCGCACTTCGAAGGCTCTCTCTGCCGCGAGGCTCTCGCGGTCCCGGCCGACAGTGACGACCGCGACGGTCTCGTCGCCGAGGCGAAATGCGACCGTCGCGTCGCGCCCACGAAGGTCTCCCGACACATCGATGCGATCCCAACGCTCGGCATGGCCGACGTAGGAAAGCGAGACGTCGTAGTGCTGGCTCCAGAAGAACGGCACGAGGTCGCACGGGACGCGCTGACCGAGCATGTTGCGCGCGGCGATCTGTCCATGTCGTTCGGCCACTACCCAGTGCTCGACGCGAATGCGTTGCCCGCTATGAGGATCGGGCCAGCGGGCGATGTCGCCGGCGGCCCAGACGTCCGGGACGCTTGTCTGGAGGTACTCGTTGACCACCACGCCTCGATCCGTGGACAGTCCGGCCCCATCGGCGAGCTCCGTGGACGGACGGACACCGATGCCGATGACGACGAGGTCGGCGTCGAGCGAAACGCCGCTCGCGAGCGTCACGTGCTCGTCGTCGATCGTGTTGGCCGTATCGCGTAGGTGGAAGACGACGCCGTGTTCCTCATGGAGTGCCTTGATGAATCCTCGAGCTCGTGCCCGCCTGACCGCCGGGAGCGTCGCTCTCGAGGACGAGCGCGTCGAGACCCTCGCTCGCCGCGTACACGGCTGCGGCAAGCCCGCCGGGGCCACCGCCGACGTCGCGGCTCATCGGTACGTCCGCTCTCCTCTGCGGCCGTCCTACGAGCGACCGACGCCGGCGCACGCCCTAGCCGGCGGGGATTACGCGACGCCGCTCGCGCTCACTCGGCCCCAGGAACGGGGCGCATCGAGGGTCGAGCCTTCGCCTTCGCCCGCTCGATCCCCGCGATCAGCATCTTCTGCGCTTCCTCGGTGTCCCCCCATCGGAGGATCTTGACCCACTTGCCGGGCTCGAGGTCTTTGTAGTGCGCGAAGAAATGCTCGACCTGCTGCAGCGTGATCGCCGGCAGGTCCTTGTAACTGTGAATGTCGTCGTAGCGCTGCGTGAGCCTGCTCGCAGGGACGGCGATGAGCTTCTCGTCCCCACCGTGCTCGTCTTGCATGATGAGAACGCCGACGATGCGGCACGCCATGATCGCGCCCGGAAAGATGGCGCGCGTGTTTGCAACGATGACGTCGCACGGGTCGCCGTCTTCGGAGAGCGTGTGCGGGACGAAGCCGTAGTTTCCGGGGTAACGCATCGCCGTGTAGAGGAACCGGTCGACCATGAGGGCGCCGGAGGCCTTGTCCATCTCGTACTTGATCGGCTCTCCGCCGATCGGCACTTCGATGAGCACGTTTACCTCGCGCGGCGGGTCCGCGCCGATGGAGATCGCGTCGATGTTCATTCGTCAGTGGTAGGGCCGGCGGGACGCGGCCGCCAGGGGCGGAGCGCCGGAGGCCCGAGCGCCTGGGAACGCCCAGCTCGACGGCGTGTACGTGCGGAACGTCGCCGGTGCTCTTCGTGTCGCCCCAACGGATGACGAGCGCCGATCGCGACGTCGCGAACAACGCGCTGCAGGCCGCGATGGGGCTGACGGGTGTCGACCGCTGCAAGGACCTCGTGGCTCTAACCGCGGTCGAGCCGGAGCCGACCGACGCCGCAGCCGCCATCGAGATCGCCTCCATCCGTCGCGAGCTGGCGACGGCGAAGGCCAACCTCGATACCGTGCGTTCCGGCGCGGCACGCGAGGAGATCGAGCCGCTCGTCGCGCGCGCGCACAAGGTCGCGTACGCCCCGCTGCTCGCCGAGGTGCTCCTCGCTTCGGCGCGCGCCAAGGCCACCTCCGGCGTTTCGCGCGACGTGAGCATCGACGAAGGGACGCAAGCGGTGGTCGCTGCCGACGCCGGGCGCGCCGACGGAACGCGCGCCGAGGCGGCGACGTGGCTCATTCGCTGGACGACCGACGCGGGCCGCTACGACGAGGCGGAGCGATGGTCGCGCGTCGCCGAGGCGGCGCTGCGGCGCGCCGGCGACGAGGGATCACGCAAGGCCGAATGGCTGGCCGCGCTGGCGTGGCTTCACGACGCGAAGGGGCGCGCCAAGGAGTCGGCCGCGTACTTTCGGGACGCGCTCGACACCTCCCGGCGCGCCGGCTCCGACGTGCGGACGATCGCGGGGCTCGAGCGCGATCTCGCGCAAGAGGAGGCGGGGCTCGGCAAAGGAGAGGACGCCGAGCGCCTCCTCGACGACGCGGACGCCTCGATCGTGGCTTCGATGGGTGAAGAGCACCCCGCGCGCATCCCGTTCCTGCACGCGCGCTCGTACGTTGCCGCTCTGGCGAACGATAATCGGGGCGCGCTCGGGTGGGAGAAGCGCGCGATAGAGCTGGCCGAGCGGGTCCAGCCGGACAACAGCATGCTGTCGCACTCGTACAACAACGCCTGCTCCGAGCTGCACTCGCTCGGCGACGACGCCGGCGCGCTCGCATACTGCGAGAAGGCGATCGCCAGCGGCCTCCGCGTGCAAGGGCCGGAGAGCAGCCACATGGGGTACGCCTACACGAACATGGGCGACGTGCTTTCGGGGCTGCGACGCTACGAGGAGGGCATCGAGTACTTCACACGCGCGATCCGCGTGAACGAGAAGAACGGCGCCGAGCACGAGACGAACTTCGTGCATGCCTTGCTCGGCGTGGGGCGCGCGCGGATGCTCATCGGCAAGCCGCGCGAGGCGCTCCTGCCGTTGGAGCGCGCGCTCAGGGCGAGCGCCACGGCGGAAGCCGAATCGCCGGAGTGGCAGGCAGGCCGCCGTCGCCGACGTGCGCTTCACTCTGGCGAGGGCGCTGTGGGCGACGAAAGCGCGCGGGCCACGTGCCGCCGGGCTCGCGCGTGAGGCGGCGGAGATCGACGAGCGTATCCAGCGCGTCGACGAAGCCCGGGCCGCGCGTGCGTGGCTCACCGAGCATCAAGGCGACTAGCGGACAAGATAGGGGAGCCCGAAGGGCGATCGCTCAGCGAGGCAGTAGGGTGGCCGATCGACGGATCGACCCGACGGGCGGCCGTCGCCGTCCGGCCGACCTGCCCAAGCCGCTGCTACGCTCTTCGCGCGATGTCCCGCTCTGTCTCCGTGCTCGCCCTCGTCGCGATCGCCTGCGGGACCACCCCATCTCCATCCTCCTCCGCGGCCCGTCCCTCCGCTCCAATTTCTCCTATTTTCGTCGAAGCCGGCTTCCTCGAAGTCCCGCCGCGCACCGTCACTCTGAAGGGCGCGCCCGTTTCGATCGAGGCCACAGGGCGCCTCTTCTACAACCTGCAGCCCGCGCTCGAAGACCCCGCGGACAAGCCGATCTTCATTCTCTCCAACGGCTTCGCCGCCGAAGTCGTGCGCGCGTTCGGCACGGGCCCATTCACCGTCGCCGACGGCGGTGCGGTCGTCGCGAACATGGCGCCATACACCGCGTTCGCCAACCTCGTGTATCTCGAGCCCCGGCAGTCGGGCTACTCGTACGACGTCATCACCTCGCGAGCCCCGGGCGCCGCCGACTGCGCCCCCGCCATCTTCAACGAGTACGTCGATGCCGCGGACTATCTCCTCGCGGCGCTCGCGTTCCTCGACGCGCACCCGCAGCTCCAGGGCCCCGTGTACTGGGTGGGGGAGAGCTACGCGGGAGTTCGCCTGACGTGGCTGCTCGCGTACCTGCGAGGCCGGTGGGACCTCGCGCCGTACGGCGACCCGACGCTCGCGGCGAAGATCGCGGGGACCACACGCGCGACGTCCCTCATGGCCGGCCAGATCTTTCTCGAGGGCTGGCTCGCCGGCGGCGCGCACACGACGGCGATCACGGCAGCGTGCACGGACCCCGTCATCCTCGCCGGGATCTCGGCGAGCGTGGGCACGACCTGCAGCGACGCGTGCGCATGCGCGACCGCGAACGATCGCAGCCTCTACAACTACGCGTACACGTTGGAGCACGAGACCGCGCGCGAGACCCAGGCCTCCGAAGCGCACATGGACCCTGCAAGCGCCGCGATGCTCCTCGGCGTACCGCTTACGTCGATCCCGCTGCTCGCGTCGGCGGAACGCTCGCAGGGCTTCCGCTGCAGCCCCCCCGACGACACCTTGCCGCCCGAGGACGCGCTCGTTGCCGCTCTCGGCCCGCTCCCCGGCGGGCAGGCCTACTACGTCAACTACTCGCCGCTTTATCCCGGCAAGGAAACCGGCACCCCCGAGGACGACTGGCGCACCGTGAACCTCGAGGGGCTCGCGTTCGTCGACAACCTCCGCGAGGTGCCGACGTTCCTCACCGCGGGCGCCCGCGACCTCGTCGTCCCCCCGCGCTCGCTCGCGCCGGCGCTCGAAGCCATCCTCGGCGCGAGCCAGGTGGACGCCAGCTCGTCGTCCCGCCTCGGGGTGATCTATCCGGACGGCGCGGAGCACTTCGTCGACCTCTTCGCGTACCCGAGCGCGGGCCACATGGTGGAGATGATCGAGCCGACGGAGCTCTCGGGGGACGTGGAGACGTGGGTGGAAGCGCTCTAGAGTTGCCCCAATCGGGCGTCTCGTCGCGCAAGCGATCCTGCGAGGTTCCGATGGCCAAGCTCGTCCGCGGGGCGTTCTCTTTCTTCGTCACGCACGGGCCGGCGCCTAGGGGCGGCCCCCGCGTCACCGAAACCACTGCTTCGGTGGAGGAATGTAGATCCCGCCGGGCCCCGTCCGTCGCCTCCGTGTCGTCGCGGCGCTCGCGGGCGGGCTCGACACCGCCGCTTCCGTCGGCGCTGCGGTTCTGTCCGCGCTCATCGCCGGCGCGACGCGCTTGTCCGACGTCGCGATGGGTGGGGTCGCGCGTGGCGCGCTCTTCTGGACCGCGTGGGCGCCTTCGGAGCTGCCTCGGACCACGACTGCCGTCATCGTCAGGAGCGCGACGAGCCCGACGACCAAGGCTCCGATCCGCACGCGCTTCCGAGCCCAGCGGGATGCCGAAGCCGCCCACATCGCGAGCGCTGGTGACTCCGACGCTACGGCAGCGGGCTCCACCGGTCCTCGTTGGACGGGCGCCCTGCGCGTGTTCTCGTCGCGCGCCGCGTCGATGGCCGTGACGAGGTCGAGCGCCGTGGCGAAACGTGCCTCTCGATCCTTCTGCATCAGCCGCGTGATCAGTACGCCCACCGACTCGGGCACCCGCTGCGCACTGTCTTCCGGGATGGACGGGACCTCGTCCATCAGGTGCCGCCGTAGGAGCGTGACGGTGCCCCCGCGGAAAGGGCATTGCCCCGTGACCATCTCGAAGAGCATGACTCCGAGCGCATAGAGGTCGGCGCGGCCATCGATGTGCGCTCCAAGAACCTGCTCGGGCGCCATGTAGTCGGGCGTTCCGAGGATCGCACCAGCGTGAGTCAGCAGCGCCTGACCGTTCGCATCGGAAACGCTCTCGACGCGTGCGATTCCGAAGTCGAGCACTTTGACGAAGTCGGTGGAACCATCTCGCGCGACGAGCATGACGTTCTCGGGCTTGAGATCGCGATGCACGATCCCCTTGGCGTGCGCCGCCCCCACGCCAAGCGCGATGCTGCGTGCGATCTCGAGCGCCCGAGCCGTGGGTATCGCTCCCTTGTCGAGCTCACTGCGAAGCGTTCGCCCCTCCAGATACTCGAGGACGAGAAAGAACGAGCCGTCCGTGAGCCGCCCGAAATCGGTCGCCGCCGCGACATTGGGGTGGCCGATCGCCGCCGCGGCCACAGCCTCGCGCTCGAAACGCGCGACCACCTCCGGCGTGCCGAGCCAATGCGCCTGGAGCACCTTCAGCGCGAAGCGCTTGCGCATGTGGACGTGCTCGACGAGGTAGACGATCCCCATGCCTCCTTCGCCGAGCGTCGCTTCGACCCGATACCGATCCGCGAGGATCGTCCCCGGCGCGAGCGCGCGCGCGTCCGGGAGGGGATCCGTGGGCATCGAGACAGAGTAGCGGACGACGACAGCACCTCGCCGACGCCGATCGAGCAGTCGTCAGTTTGGTGCGATCGGGAATCGCCCGCACTGGGCGTCGAAGGTCTGTCGCCTCGCCTGCGCTGGAGGCCGCTGGCGCCCACGTGTCGGACCGATCGCGGTGTCCAGCTCTTCCGACAGGGTCGGCCTCGAGGGAGGAGCCACACCGCGGGGGAAAAAAACGGCGCCCGCACCCAGGGGGGGACAAGGGCTACGGACGCCGCACGGAGGGCTAAGCACGACCCGAGCCACTCGCCCCGCAGCCAAGAATGGCTGGGGCGCACCGCGCTGACCTTCCACTATCGAACGATGCTCGTTCAAAGTTGAGGTGAGGTGCCATCGCCGCCCGATGCATCCCAGGCGACCCCGTCTGCGCGGAACGAAGAGATCGCTTACGCCGTCCCGGGCACTCGTCTCATCAGCGAGCAGAGCGGTTGAATGCCGTCGGCGTAGAAGCACGAGAGCCCTGGGAGCGAACAGTGGAATGATCGAGCTGTCGCGCCGCGCTCCTCCGACGAGCGGGTGCCGCGCTGCCGGAGGATCAGTCCGCGGAATCGTCGCGGTTCGTCGGGGAGGGCTGGACGCATCGACCCACTTCCCGATCCGCTCCCCGAGCTACCGCGCAGCACCTCCAGATTCGTCACTTGGGACGCGTGCGCCTCGGGGGCCTATCATCGCGCATCATGGAGAACCCCTTCCGCGTCGGTCTCGAGACCGAGCGCACGCCGGCGCCATGCGTGTTCGTCGTCTTCGGTGCGTCGGGCGACCTCACGCGGCGCAAGCTCCTCCCCGCGCTCTACAACCTCGCCGTCTCTCGCCTCCTGCCGCCAGGGTTCTCGATCGTCGGCTTCGCGGTCACCGAGCTCACGGACGAGGCGTTCCGGCAGTCGATGCACGAGGGGATCGCGCAGTTCTCGCGGCGCAAGCCCATCGACGACGCCGTGTGGACCGACTTCGCGAGCCGCCTGCACTACGTGTCGGGGAGCTTCGACGACGTCGCGAACTTCCTGAAGCTGCGCGCGAAGCTCGAGGAGCTCGACCGGAAGAACGGCACCCACGGCAATCGCCTCTACTACCTCGCCATCCCGCCGAGCCTGTTTCCCAAGGTCAACGAGCAGCTGGCGAAGGTGGGCCTCGTGGCCGATCCCGCCGACGGGAGCCGCTACACACGGATCATCGTCGAGAAGCCGTTCGGCCACGATCTCGCCAGCGGCGACGCGCTCAACGCCGTCCTGCATCGCGTGTTTCACGAGCAGCAGATCTTCCGCATCGACCACTACCTGGGGAAAGAGACGGTCCAGAACCTGGTCGCGCTGCGCTTCGGTAACGCCATCTTCGAGCCCATCTGGAACCGGAACCACATCGACCACGTGCAGATCTCGGTGGCCGAGGACATCGGCGTCGAGGGGCGCGGCAAGTTCTACGAGGAGGCCGGGACGACGCGCGACATCGTCCAGAATCACCTGCTGCAGCTGCTGATGGTCGCGGCGATGGAGCCTCCGATCGCGTTTTCGGCCGACGAGGTGCGCGACGAGAAGGTGAAGGTGCTGCGCGCGCTCAAGCCGATCGTCGGCAAGGACGTCCTCACGCGCACCGTGCGAGGGCAGTACGGGCCGGGCAACTTCGTCGGCAAGGCGGCGCCGGGATACCGCGAGGAGCCGAACGTGAGCCCGACCTCGCAGGTCGAGACGTTCGTCGCGATGAAGCTCGAGATCGACAACTGGCGCTTTGCCGGGGTGCCCATCTACATCCGCGCCGGCAAGCGACTGACGAAGCGCACGACCGAGATCAGCGTTCACTTCAAGGACGTGCCGCACGCGCTCCTCATGCAGGACGGATCGCACGTCGAGCCCGACGTCCTCTCCATCCGCATCCAGCCCGACGAGGGGATCGCGCTGCGCTTCGTCGCGAAGGTCCCCGGGCCCACGATGACGCTCCGCCCGGTGACGATGGACTTCCGCTATGGCTCGACCTTCGGCGGCAGCGGCCCCGAGGCGTACGAGCGCCTGATCCTCGACGCGATGCTCGGGGACCCGACGCTCTTCGCGCGCGCCGACGAGGTGAGCGCGGCGTGGAAGTTCATCACGCCGATCCACGAGGCCTGGGCCGCGGGCCCGCCGCCGGAGTTTCCGAACTACCCCGCTGGGACCTGGGGGCCGCCGCAGTCGTCCGCACTCATCGCGCGCGACGGGCGCGTCTGGAGGCGTCTATGAGCCTGTCACTCGATCAGGTGGAGCGCGAGCTCGCGCGGCTGTGGGAAGAGGAGTCGCGATCGGCCGGCGGTTCTCGCGCGGCGCTGCTGACGCTGGTGGCGCTGGTCAGCGAGCCGAGGCTGCTCGAGCGCGCACAGAAGGTGCTCAGCGAGCTCGTTCGCAACCAGCCGGCGCGCACGATCACGGCGGTGTGGCGCGACGGGGCTCAGCCGGCGATCTCTGCCGAGGTTGCGATGCATCGGCCGGGAGGAGCGGGCGCCGTGTGCGGCGACGCGATCACGCTCGAGGCCATCGGCTCGGCGCGCGACTGGCTCCCCGGCAACGCCGAGCGCCTCGCTCTCCCCGACCTCCCGGTGTGCGTATGGTGGGTCGGCGACCTGCCCGACTTCGACAACCTGTTCGACCGCATGGTCGTCGGCGCCGATCTGGTCATCGTCAACAGCGGCGAGATGGACCTGCGCGATCTGCAGAAGCTGTCGAGCATCGTGACGCGCGCGAAGGGGCGATTCGCCGTGGCCGACCTCACCTGGATCCGTTTCCGGACGATCCAGGACATGATCGCGCGGTTCTTCGACGACGCGGAGGGGCAGGAGTGGCTGCACGCCCTCGAGCGCATCGTCATCGAGGTGGCACCGAAGCCGGACGAGAAGGACGCGACCAGTACGCAGGCGGGGCTGCTCTTCGGCTGGATCGCAGCGGTGCTCGGCCTCGCAGCGGAGTCGGCGCACTGGAAGCGCGGCGACGGGTGGGCGGAGGCGCGCCTCGGAAAGCTCGTCGCGCGCTTCGAGCAGAAGCCACGGGCGAACGTCCGGGCGGGGGTCATCACGCGCGTCGTGATGGAGGCAGGTGAAGCGCGCTTCGCCATCGAGCGTCAAGACGACCCGCGCGTGTACCGCTGGTCGCGCGACATACCTGGCGTCGCAACCGCACCCCAGACCCTGCGCGTCGGAGCCTTCGAAGAGTCGTCGCTCCTCGCGCGCTGCATCGAGCGCCCGAAGCGCGATCTCATGTTCGAGACCAGCCTCAGGATCGGCAGTCGCATCATGCTGCCGGTGGCGCCCCGCCTCTCGGCACTACCGCCGTCGACTGACTAGGGGTCGTCCCGGGACGGTCCCAGTGTCGCAGGCCGAGAACGTAGGCCATGACCACGCCGCAGGCCGGGATCGCGCGCGCTGGCGTCGGCCAGCCCGCCCACCCACGCCGCCAGCGCGCGCGGTCCCGGCCTGCGGCTCACCGAGGCTGAGGGTTGGCGCGACGACGTGGGCGACCCCGCGATCCCTCCCGAGAACTACGACTTCGGCACGTCCCCGGCGGCTGCCGGTCGCGGGTAGGGGAACGTCTTCGTCGGCAGCGTCGGCTCCACCTCGTTGAAACGGCGGACGTCGAGGACCATGTTCCCGTCGGGGGTCTCGGACAGCACGTCGGCGTGGCGGGCGCCCCATAGGATTTCTTTGCTCTCGTACGTCCGCCGCGCGTGCACCGGCTGGTACGACGTGTCGTCGGTGCCCGCGAGCGTGATCAGGAGCTCCGCATCGTCGCTCGCGAGCGACTCGGGCGACGCGCCGAAGAGCGGACTCTCTTCCTCGATGCGGTGTTGCACCGTCCACGAACGCGTGACCGCCTGACTTCGATCGCGCACGAGCACGAGATCGAGCATCTTGTAGAAGATGTGCCCCTCGAGCGTGCGCACCGTGCGCATGAGCGCCACGCGAGCCTGGGCCTCTACGATCGAGTTCCCGCGCTCGTTGCTCACCCGAACCATGAGCGTGGGAACGCCGTCCATCGGCGCGATGACGGCGTAGCGCGCGAACGCGACCCGCCCGATGGGGCGCGCGAACTTCGCGAACACGAGCCCCGTCGCGAGCGCGGTCACGATGAGGCTCACCACCGACTCGGCGACCACGACGACGTTCGCGCCGTTCGACTGCGGGTACATCGCGCCGTAACCGATGGTCCCCATGGTCTGCACGCTGAAGTAGAACGCGTCCACGAGCGACCGGGGGCGCGCATTGGCGACGCCGCCGACGAAGAAGAAGAGGAGCGCGAAGAGGAGGTTGATGAAGAGGAAGGAGCCCGCGATGAACGCGACGAGCGCGGACCACGTGCTCCGGAGGAACCAGTGGTACCAGTCGCCGTAGACGCGCGATGCGCCGACGACGCGAATCTCATAGGAGCGCGGGTTCTCGGCCTTCGAGCGAGGACGGCGAGCCATGGGGGCGCATGATGCCGGGCGCGCTCGACGATGCAAAGCACCCGTTGCACGACCGAAAGCTCCGGCGAGACTTGCCATCGAGACGTGGCGCGCCACCACGTCACACTCCGCAGATCGGTACGATGTGTGCGAGCCGAAGAACATGCGGCGCGCGCGCGTGAGCGAGCGCTCGTCTGCGGCTTTGCGCCGTGCGGGTTGCGGGGCGACGCCCGGTGGCTCTTTCCCCGCGACACGATCGGTCGCACCCCGTGACCTGCGTCGACCGTGATGCGCATTCGGCGGCAACTCGCCGCGCTCGTGACTGGTCCCCCGGTTGCAACGCGGGTCCCCATGCATCGCTGGACCCCTTGGCCCCTCGCGGTCGTCGCCATGGTCGCCTGCTCCGGGAGCGCGACCCGCGGTGGATCGTCCGCGCAGACGGTAGGCGCCGACGGCTCCTCGGGCCCGTCGAACGGCGCCGACGGTGGCGAAGGCGCCGAGGCGAACGACGCGGCCCTTCCGGGCTCGACTAACCGCGACGGCGGAGCCAGTTCACCCGCAGCCGACGGAGCAACGCCGGACGGTGCGCCTGCACCACCCGCGCGCGGGGCCGCGGTTCCGTACGTCGAATACGAGGCTGAGACCGGCACGACGAACGGGACGCTCCTCGGTCCGGGCCGCTCGGTGAACGACCCGAACGTCTTTGCGAGCATTGCCGGCGAGTCGTCGGGACGGCAAGCCGTGGAGCTCGAAGGTACCGGGCAGTACGTACGCTTCACGACGACGAGCGCTGCCAACTCGATCGTCCTCCGGTTCGTCATTCCCGATTCGGCGGACGGCGCGGGGCTGCAAGCGTCGCTCGGCCTGTATGTCAACGGAGTGCGCGTCGCGAGCCTCGCGCTGACGTCGCAGTTCGCGTGGGCCTACGGCGACCCCGAAACGACCGACGCCACGACCAACAATCCCTGCGACGGCTACGCCCGACACTTCTACGACGAAGCGCGACTCCTCCTCCCGGCCGACCTCCCGGCAGGGACGACCATCGCCCTTCAACGCGATGCGCAGGACATCGCCGCCTACTACGTGATCGACCTCATCGATCTCGAAGAGGTCCCCGCGGCACTCCCGCAACCTGCGGGCACACTCTCGGTCCTGTCGTACGGCGCGACGGGCAACGGCACGACCGACGACGGGCAGGCGATCCAGAACACCATCGACGACGCGCAATCCAAGGGGATGGGCGTGTGGCTCCCGCCGGGGACGTACCTCGACTCCGCCACCGTCCTCGATGTGAACGACGTCGCCGTCTACGGCGCAGGGATGTGGCGCTCGACGCTCCAGGGCGCCTCGGCGCGCTTCGTCTGCGGCGCGACCGCATGCCGCTTCTCGAATCTCGCGCTCCTCGGAGACATCACTCTGCGCGACGACTCGGCAAGCGTCGCGGGCATCAGCGGCGTGTTCGGCACGGACTCGCAGATCGAGGACGTGTGGGTCGAGCACTTCACGACCGGCGCCTGGATCGGGACCAACGGGAACGTCGCGACCAGCGGGCTCCTCGTCCACGGCGCTCGCGTGCGCGACACGTTCGCCGACGGGATCAATTTCTGCAACGGCACGAGCAACTCCACGATCGAGCAGTCGAGCGCGCGGAACACCGGTGACGACGGCTTCGCCTCGTGGGCCTACGCCGGCGCGGGGGATCCTGCCAACACCGGCAACGTGTTCCGCTTCGACACCGTGCAGCTCCCGTGGCGCGCGAACTGCTTCGCTCTCTACGGCGGCACGGGAAACGCGATCGAGGACAGCGTCTGCGACGACGTCGTGACCTATCCAGGGATCTTCGTCGATCAGGAGTTCGACTCGCACCCGTTCGGTGGCACAACGACGATCGCGCGCGACACGATCGCCCGCGCCGGAGGGCTCATGTACTCGCAAGAGTGGGGGGCGCTCACGGTCAGCGGCCACGATTCGGCGTCGCCCATCACCGGCGTCTCGATCAGCGACGTGGAGATCGAGGACGCGACCTACGCGGGGCTCCTCTTCATCGGGCCCAACGACGCGATCGACGGCGCGAGCCTCGCCGGCATCACGATCACGGGCGCCGGTACCTACGGGATCGCCGTCGCCCCTACGGCGAGCGGCACCGCGACCGCGGCAAACGTCGTGGTGACGAGCCCCGCGACGGGGGGGCTGCAGAACGGTGCGCCGTCCGCCTGGACGTTCGCGCGTGGGGCTGGAGACACGGGGTGGTGACGCGATGGTGAATGCAGACGACTCGAGGCGGCGAGGGAGACGAAAATGCGGATGACTCACGGATCGATCGTACGGACGGTATCGCTCGTGCTCGGGCTCGGGTTCGCGGCCTGCGGAGGAAGCGCGCCGCACGCGTCGACGTTCGCGGGAGCCGTCGACGGTGGGATGCTCTCCGTCGCCCCCTCTCCCGTCGAGAGTGACGCATCGGCTCCGTCGCTGGTCGTTCCGACGACCGGCGGTGGCGCCCCCGCACCCGTTCAGCCGACCGGTCCCGTCACCGACTTTCCCGCACCCATCCTCGACGGGACCGCGCCGGCAAGCTCGGCGTCGCTCTTCGGCCCCATGACACAAGGAGCGTCGAGCGGTGGCCCTTGCCTGATCGAGCCGGAGAGCGACGTCGTCTATCCCCAGAACTGGCTCAGGCCGCGCTTCACGTGGACGTCCGCGAACGGAGAGAACCTCTTCGAGCTCCGCTTGCACGTCGCCAACCAGATCGACGATCTGCTCGTCTACACGACGAGCTCGACGTGGACGATGCCGCAGCCGCTCTGGGACGCGCTGCGAACCCACTCGCCGACCGAGGCGATGACGTTGAGCATTCGTGGCGGCGTTCTCGCCGGGGGCGCTCTGCAGGGAGAAGCCCTCGGCTCCTCGACTCCGATGGGCGTGGCGCCGGTGCAGGCGACGGGCGCCGTCGTCTACTGGACGACGGATGATGCCGTCACGGGGGGCGCAGCGCTGAAGGGCTTCTCGCCCGGCGACGAGTCGGTCGAGGAGATCCTCTCTCCTTCGCAGTATTCCCAGTCGCAAGGGGCGTCCTCGCAGTGCATCGGATGCCACACGTCCACGCCGGACGGTCAGGCCGCCGCGTTCACGACCACCACGTCCGCCGAGCAGCAGTGGACGAACGGCATCGCGGTCATCGACGAGGATGCGGGCGTCGTCGGCGCCGCCCCTTCGTACATCTCGAGCGCGGGGGCTCAGGCGCTCGCGCGGTGGAACGTCGGCGCGGTCGCTTTCTCGCCGGCGCACTGGGCGACCGGCGACCGGCGCGCGATCGTTTCGTACGACGACGACAACAGCGGGACGGACATCGTCCTGTCGTGGATCGACGTGGAGGCGGCGAGCGCGGGGGCGGCGACGGGGACGCTCGCGAGAACCGGCGACACCCAGCTCGCGGGCGCACCGGCCTGGAGCCACGATGGCGCGACCGTCGCCTACGTCTCGACGAACCGCGTGTGCACTGGGCGTCTCGGCAACTGCACGGCGCAGTACCAGGAGCCGGCCGACGTCGGCTCACGCGCCGATCTCTACGTCGTCCCGTACGCGGGCGGGGCCGGTGGCGCGGCGACTCCGGTGCAAGGAGCGTCGGATCCCACTCTGCAGGAGTACTACCCGTCGTTCTCGCCCGACGATCAGTGGCTCGTCTTCAACCGGATCCCGAACGACGACAACATGTACGACCAACCGGCGGCGGAGGTCTTCGTCGTCCCCGCGAGCGGCGGCACGCCGACTCGACTCGCCGCCAACGATCCCCCCGCGTGCGCGGGCGTGACGAGCCCCGGGATCACCAACAGCTGGGGGAAGTGGGGGCCGACCGCGTACCAGGCGAATGGATCCACGTACTACTGGCTCGTCTTCAGCTCGAAGCGCGCCGGGGCGAACGTCGCGCAGCTCTACATCACCTCGATCGTGCAGGCTTCTGATGGCAGCCTGACGACACACGGGGCCCTGTATCTCTGGAATCAGCCAGCGACGGAGTCGAACCACACGCCCGCGTGGGACACATTCAAGGTGCCGCCGATCGCGGCACCGAAGTGAGGCTCGCGGCGAGCGTCCGCAGGTGCAGCGTGAACCGCGAGCGTGCGTCTCAGACGGCGCCCGGGGGGGCAGTCCGTCCAGCTCGGACAGTTGCGCACGGTGAGGTAGAGTTTGCGTCCCCCTGCCTGGACGCCCGACTGGACATTCAAGGCCTTGATGGTCTCCTTGCTCAGGCGGAGGGAACGGGGCGAGGTCTTCTGGGCAACGTTGGGCTTGTTCATGGAGTCGGGAACCTCGTGGTCGCCGCGCCGAGCGCACGTCACCCAAACGGAGGTCGATAGCGTCATCCATGGCCTGCCGCTCCGTGATCGAACGGTGATCGTCCCCGGGTCTCCCGACCGCAGTGGCGGCCCTCCGACTCACACCGCTACGCTCGCGTGATGTTCGCTGGCTTCACGGACCTACGTCCGACACCGCCGATCGACTTCGCCATACTCACGAATCTCCTCGGGGCGACTCGTTCTCGAGCTCGAGGACGGCTTCGCCAAGCGATCTTGCGCACCAGCGCAATGATGGCGACTATCCCTGCATGCGCCCGCTCGCAGCACCCGCCATTGTGGCGCTCTTGTCGCTTGCAGGCTGTTCGTCCAGCGGGGCGATGCACGCGAGCGCCCTCCCGCTCAGCTCGGCGACCGTCGCTACGAGCAACCTCGATGACGACGAGATCGCTTCAATCGCCCGCCGAATCCGCCTTGATCAGCGGGTGCTAGCCGAGCTCTCCCGTAGCCGGGGCGACGATCCCGCCGTTCGCGCCCTCGGTCGGCGCTTTGCGGAGGACAGCTCCGTCGTGGCGTTCGATGCGCCGGCTTCGACGCCACACGGCGACAGCGCCGTCGAGGATGAGCTCGCTCAGCGCGACATCGCGACGGAGCTGCGCCTGGCTCGCTTCGGTGGGCGTTACTTCGACCGCGCGTTCCTCGACTCGGACACGATGCTTCTCGAGGCCGACGTGGAGCTCCTGAACGCCGTGCTGGCGCCGAGGGCGAAGAACGCAGCCTTGCGTGCGAGGCTCCTCGACCTCGCCAGCGTCCTGTCGGACGAGCTGAAAGCGCTTCGCGCATTGGCCCCGAGCGTCGCGCAGTAGCACCTCGGAGAGCGTGCTTGGCCAGGCTCGCGGCTCGCGTCGTCTTCGTTTCTGCGGTCCTCTGGGCGCGCGCAGGGCGCGCGGCCGATCCACTACCGGCCTCCGATCCCGCTGCCCCAGTCGCCGAGCAGAGGGCGGCTGACGAAGGAGACTTCGTCACGCGCCGGTACGAACCGGCCGTGTTGCCGATCATCGGCGGCAACAGCGACATCGGCCTTCAGCTCGGCGTCGCGGCCACGCTGTCGCGCTTCGCCGACGGCATCGTCCCCTACGCGTGGAACATGGACCTCGTCGTGTCCTTGAGCTTCAAGGGGACACCGACCGGGACGGAGCTCGCGCAGCAATCGTACGTCTGGGACATCGACGTCCCGGGACTCGCCGGAGGGCGCCTTCGGCTGAACCCGTTCGCCGAGTTCCGGCGCACGGTGAACCAGGGGTACTTCGGCCTCGGTGACGCCTCGAACGGCGTGCGCCCGCCGGGGAGCGACAGCCGCTACTTCCAGTACCAACACGTCGAAGGCAACGCCCGCCTGATCGCGCGCTACGAGCTCGAAGGCCCGCTCTATCTTCTGTCGTCGACGATAGGTCGCTACGTCAATCCGTCTGCGTACCCGGGAAGCAAGCTCGCCGCCGACGAGTCCGCCGTCGCGGGGAACGGGAGCCGCCTCTTGTACGGCATCGAGCCGCTTGCGATCGCCTCGGAAGGCGCCGGGATCGTCTACGACTCGCGCGATTCGGAGATCTTTCCGCGCGAAGGCTGGTTCGACCAGCTCGGCGCGCGCTACTCGCAGGGGTTCCCGCTCCACGCGGACGTCCAGTACGGCGAGACCGAAGCGACCATCGCGCGCTACACGCGCCTGCCGGGGCCATTCGTGCTCGCGACGCAGCTCGCCGCGGACCTCAAGTTCGGACACGTGCCGTTCTTCGAGCTGTTCACCGGCGGCGTCTTCCTGCCCGACTACATGATCGGCGGCTCGGCCTCGATCCGCGGCGTCCCGTTCGGCCGCTACCTCGGCGAGATCAAGGCGGTCGGCAACATCGAGCTCCGCGCGCTGCTGATCCGGACGCACCTTTTCGGGCAGACATTCCAGTTCGGCAACGACGTGTTCGCCGACGCCGGGCGCGTCTGGAACGACTACTCGTTTCGCTCGCCGCTCGACGGGCGCGGGTCGGGGATCAAGTGGGGCGTCGGCGTCGGCGAGTACTTCCTCTGGGGACAGGCGGCGATGTTCCGTCTGGAGTTGGCCTACTCCCCGGACGCCGAATCGGAGAATCCTGGATTCCCGTTCGGCATCTACATCTCGGACGGGGTGTCGTTCTAGGCTCCTCGCAGCGGGCAAGCCCACGGAGGCGCTCGCGGAGTTCGCGAAGGACCTCGACGCGCGCCCGAACCGGGCGCTCGCGCCGTTGGGGGCGGCGCGCGCGGCGAAGGGGGCGGGGGACTCGGCGAAGGCGCACGCCTACTACGCGCAGCTCGCAGAGCAGTGGAACGAAGCGGACGCGGATCTGCCGGCGCTCGCGGAGGTGAGAGACGGCGCGAAGTAGCGACGAGCCCCGCCCTTCGGGTGAGGGGGTGGGCGCGTGCCTGGGTGGGGCGCGGACTACTTGCCTGAGAACAGGGTCTTCGCGCTCGGCTCGTACGCCTTTCGCCGTGCGACGCAGAGATGGATCTCCTCGAGCGTGGACGCGAGCGCCCGCGGTCCGCCGCCGAGGCTCTGTACTTTCGGCCCGAAGAAGGCTTCGAGGTCGCTCGCATGCGCGTCGTCGCAGAACGCTCGCCCCACCCCCACGAGCGCTCCACCGAAGTGCTTCGGCAGCCGCGCGAGGATGGCGTCGTAGTGGTCCTTCACCCATGTCCAGGCAATGTCGGTCGTCGCGGGATTCGAGAGCTGCGCCCTCAGCGGCGTCAACCACTCGTCGTCGAGCAGCGATCGATCGAGCGTCAGCTCCCGTGCGGCGGCGGCGAGCTCGGGCTTTTCCGCCACCGACAGCGCGTGCAGCAGACGCCCTCGCAAGACCGCGTCGACGGTCTTGCCAAGGAGCGCCCTCAGCGCGTCCCAGGTGGGGCGATCCCCCTCCTCGCCGACGACGTCCAGCGCGAGACCCGCGAGGTTCGTGTCGACCGCGTCGGGGTGCACCGCGCCGTCCTTGTCGATCCCCGCATAGGCGAGCCCGCGCTTCTTCGCCTCGGCTCGCACCTTCGCGTCGCGCCCCGTCTCCGCAAGGAACCGAAGCACGCTCGCGCGCAACGTGCGGGTCTCGTCGCTCTCGCCCTTCTTCGGCTCCCACCCCAGCCGATTCTCGACCGGAGCATAGAGCGCGCGAGCATAGGCTTCGACGCCGGGGCGCACGGCGTCGCCGTAGAGCCACTCGCGCGCCCGGGAGACGTACCCCATCGGATCTTCTGCAACGGCCGGATCCGTGTCCGTTGCCAGCGGCCGGGCAGCGGCGAGGATGTCCTTCAGCGGCGTCGTCCCGCGCTCGAACGCGCTACGAAGGCTCGTCTCGTAGGCGACGCGCTCACGCTCGGTGAGCTTCTCGAGCCCCTCGGCGCGCAGCTTGGCGAGATCGGCCGGCGCGAGCGCGAAGCGGTAGTAGCCGGCGGCATCGGCGTTCGGAAAGACGAACTTCGGGCACGTCGCGGCGGAGAGGTCGACGTCCCCTTCGGGCGCGGTCAATAGGGTGCATGCCGTCTCGCGCTCCGTCCGCACGCAGACGGGTAACTGCCAGAGCTGCTTTGCGTCTCCCGTCGAGCCGAGCGGCAAGAACCGCGACTGCTTGAGATGGACGCGCGCCTTCGCCCCCGCGGCGCACTGCACGTTCGCCTCCACGAAAGGGACGCCCGGCTGATCGAGGAACGTATGGAACGCCGTCTTCACGTCCTTGCCCGTGGCGGCGTTCTCGGCGTCCAGGAAGTCGTCGGCCGTACCGTTTCCGAATCGATGCGCTTCCAGGTAGGCGTGAAGCCCCTTCTGCCAGCCATCCGCACCGGCCCATCGCTCGAACATCGCGAGGACCCCACCCCCCTTCCGGTAGGTGATCGAGTCGAATGCGCTCATGATGTCGTGCGACGTCGCGATGGGCTGGCGGATGGAGCGCGCGCTCACGAGGGCGTCGGAGCTCATCACTCCCTGCACGCTCCGGAGCAGAGCCATGCTCGTGTTGAGCTTCGGGTCCCAAGCGTCGGCGGCCTTGGTGCCGAGCCACGTCGCGAACGCCTCGTTCAGCCACGTGTCGTCCCACCAGGCCATCGTGACCAGGTCGCCGGTCCACTGGTGCGCGAGCTCGTGCGCCATCACGGACGCGTAGCCGCGCCGCTGCGAGACCGATGCCGAGGCTTCGTCAATGAGGAGTAGAGACTCGCCGAAGGTCACGGCGCCCGGGTTCTCCATCGCGCCACCCTTCCCGGGCACGGCGACGAGGTCGAGCTTGTCGTATGCGTACGGAATGCCGACGTACGTCTCGAGCGCCGTGAGGATCTCGCCCGCGTGCACGAGCGCGTACGTCATCTCCTTGCCGCGGCCTTTGGGCGCGACGCCGCGCAGCGGCAGCGGAGTCGTGCGGACGGCGTTCGGCGCGACGTCGGGGGCCTGCACGATGTCGAGATCACCCACCGCGAAGGCGACGAGATAGCTCGGGAGGGGCTGTGTCGTGGCAAAGGAGATGCGCAGACCGCCGCCATCCTGCGTGCGGCCGGTCTCGCGCGTGTTGGCGACCGCCTTGAGATCGGCCGGGACGACGAGTGACACGGTAAAGGGGATCTTGAAACTCGGCTCGTCGAAGCACGGGAACGCCTTGCGAGCCGCCGTTGCTTCGAACTGCGTGAAGGCGTACGGCACTCCCGCCTCCGTCGCGCGGTAGAGCCCCTGATCTCCTGACGCGAAGGGCGCGTCGTAGGCGATGTGGACTCGCGCCTTCCCCGCGGGTACGGCGCTCGGGAGGGTCAGCGAGGCGAAGCCGGTCTCGCCGCGCCCTTGCCACGTGCCCGGGAGCGGCGTGCCCCCATCGGGCGTCACCGTCGCCGCGGTCACGTGCATCTCCTCGCCGTGGAGCCAGAGGATGCCGCGCGGGTGGTCGAGCTGCACGTCGATGTCCACGACGCCCGAGAACCGATCCTGTCTCGGGTCGACGTGCAGCTCGATGACTTCGGCCGTCGGTCGCGTATCGGTGGGCAGTCGGAGCGCGGGGACCGGCTCGTCGGGCACGGGCGGCAGGGTCGCGCTGGCGACCGGAGGGGGCGGCGGAGCAGGGGTCGCGGGCGGGGCCACACCTTCGTTCGCGGGGCTGCAAGCGGTGAGAGCGACGGCGGCGAGGAGGGGGAGATGAAGTTTCACGGGCGCACCATAGCCCTCGAACGCGTCGAACTTCATGGACTGCGTTCGCGCGCGAAAATATCCGTGGGAGCGGTTCCGCCTCTCTTCGGTGCGGGCTCGCGGCGCGCACGGCCTCGTGTGAGCCCTCTCGACGCTTCAGGCGCGAAGGTAGGGCACGACCTCGATGGAACTCCGAACGACCCACGCGACGACGACGAAGAATGGGTGATCGAAATGGTGACCCCGTTCGCGTCGATCGGCCTCCGTGGGGTGCCTGGCGAGCGGATCGGATTCTCGGCGCGACGATGCGGCGCACCCAAAGGAGCAACGCGCCGGTGTGCGGCCTGGGGCGAGCCGGGCGGAGAGATCGTGCTCCAGCCGTGAACGGACCGCTGCGACGGGGCGAAGGTCAGCCCACGTCGATGGTCAACGAGAAGGTGGTGTCACCCCCGGGCGCCCGCCCCTTCGCGGTGTTGGTGACCGTCACCTTGTGAACCTGCCCCTTGAGCGAGTCGTTGATCGTCCAGGTGAACGCATGCGCGGGGGTCGATGGCCCCGCGAATCCGGGGATCGTCTCTTCCTTCGGCTTGCCGAGGGCTTTGTCCGGCTGCGCGATCTTCCAGCTCGTACCCGCCCACTCCGGCAGGTAGAGGGCGACGGTTCCGCCGGCGAGCGCCTTCACCGTCCGCGCCGGTTCCTTTGCGGGATCGAACACGGAGACGACTGTGTCTTTGGTCGCCGCGGATGGCGCAGATGCGCCGGACGCGGAAGGGGCGGGAGCTGCGGGCAAAGGGGCGGCGGGTGCCGAGGCGCTCGCCGGCGCGGACGGCGCAGAGGGCGCGGACGTCTCCGTAGGAGCGTCCGGTTTGCTGCAGCCGATCGTGGTGAAGAGGAGGAGAGCGAGCAACCGGGTGAGCGTCATCGGTTGGACGCTAGCGAATCACGGAGCCGCCGTCAGTGGCATCCGCACAGGCCCTTCACACATTCTCCGGTGCAGCATTCGGAGCCTGTGGTGCAGGAGGAACCGCTGATCTCGCACGCCGCGGTCGTCGGCTGACACGTGAGCGGGACTCCGCCGCACCATCCATCGCAGCAGTCGTCGTTCGTCGAGCAGGAAGCGCCCGGCGCCGCGCAGGACGATGTGCAGACGGTCACGCCGGCGTCGTTCGTCTCGCACGAGCCGTTGCAGCACGTTTCGCCCGCCCCGCAAGGCGTACCGCGCGGAAGGCATGGGCCGGCGCCGAAGCCGCACCGGCCGAGGGCCATGTCGCACGTGCCGCAGCAGGGGGGGACGGTCACCGTGCCCGAGCACTCCTCGCCTGCAGGGCGACAGAGCGTCGCCGACAGGATGCAGGTACCGAGCGAAGATTCGCACTGCCCCGAGCAGCAGTCGCTGTCGGCTTCGCACGAGCCAGCAGCGATCGTGCAGACTGAACCGCCGCACTTGCCGCCGTTGCACGCCAACGAGCAGCAATCGGAGGCGAGCGCGCACGACGTGCCGTCGACGAGGCAGTAGGGGGTGCACTCTGCCGAGAGCGACCCTACGACCGGATCGCATCGGCCGCTGCAGCACGCGCTGCGGACAGCGCAGAAGTCGCCTGCACCACCGCAGGAGCCCGCGTTCAGACAGACCGTGTCTTCGCAGCGCCCCGAGCAACAGTCGGACGCGGAGCCACAGCGGAGGCTATCCGCGAGGCAGGTGGGTGCCGGGCCGCAGACGGGGGGGCTGGTGTCTTCTGGAGCGGCGGCGTCGGGAATTGCAACGTCTTCCGGGGTCGTGGCGTCGGAGGGGGCGCCGTGGGACGCGCTGGCGTCGAGCGTTGCAAGGAGCTGGATGTCCTCGCGGCCGCACGCGACGCTGAGCGTTGCCGCGAAGAACGCCGCCGGAAGGCGAGCTCGCCGACGGGCGTTCATCGGAACCTCCACGCGAGCGAGCTGCCCGCCTGGATCCAGAGGGGCGATGGGGCGAACACGACGTCGTTGCCCGAGAGCCAGCGCTGGTAGCGGAGCGAGTCGAGCCCCTCGACTCCGATCGACCATACGAAGCGACGAGTCACCTCCCACGCGAGGAAGAGCCCCAGGTCGAGCGATGGGTTCACGCGCGACAGCGTTTGCGTCGCCGCCGGGCTGGTTGTGGTGACCTGGGCCCGTTCGATGTGGGCGCTCGCGCCGAGGCGCGCCTCGAGGTCCAGATGCCAGCCGAGTTGGATGCTCGCGCGCAGATCGGCGCGCGCGTCGATGTCGTGGAGACTCCCATGCGAGGTCTCGCCGTCGAAGGTCGTGCCCAGACCCGCCGACGCGCCGAGACCCGCACCGAGTCTCAGCCGCGGAGTACCACGCCACTCGCTCGCCCAGAGTCCGGCGCGCGGCTCGGCGCTCGCTCCACTCGAGGGGCTCCGCCCCATCGCCTCGAGCTCCAGCCTCGTCTCCCAGGTAACCCCTGGTTCCTCGGGGACGTCGGGCGGCGAACGCTGTTCCCATTGGGCCGCTCGCACCAGCGTCTTGAGCGTCAGCGCGACGGCGGCGAGCTCGGCGGGGTCATTGGAAGGCAAGCTGGGAAGAGGGTGCGACTGGATCGCGAGGGTCGTCGTGTCGAAGAACCAGAGAGTCGGGGCGGCCGCGTCGCTCCCCTGGACGAGCCACGCGATGGCATCGGCGTCGTGTCGTTGCGCGATGGCCTTCGCTTCTGCGGCGGCGCCCGGAGCGTTGCCGTCGGGCGGTGCGTCCTCGATCGTCACGACCTTGATGTCCCACGGGTAGAGTGCGAGATCGACCGAGCGCTCCAGATCGGGCTCGGCGTGGACGAGCGCGATCCGTCGTGTGGCGGCCGACGCGGGTAGTGCGACCGCCACGAGCGCCGCGACGAGCAATCCGGTGCGAGCGACGCGCCTGATCGGGCGACTACCGAAGAGCCTCGCGCAGCGTTCGCGCATCTTGGGCATTCGATCCACGCGGGAAACGACGAAGGTACTCCTCCAGCAGCCGGATCGCATCCGCGCGCGCGCCGCGGTCCGCCTGCAAGCGGCCGGCAGCGAACAGAGCGTCTTGCGCCCATGCGTCGGAGCCCCGCGCGAGCGTGGTGTATGCGCGTAGCGCGCTGTCGGGGTCCTTCCTTTCGATCTGCTCGGCGGCCTCGTACTGCGCCTGCGAGCTCGGGCTCGCCGGTGGAGAAGGGAGCAAGTCCTGGGGGGACGCCGCCGCCGCTGCGGGGGCGACGGCGAGGACGGGCGGCGCGAGCGTCTCGGATGCCGGTGCCGGAGCCGGACCTCCATTCGTCGCGGTGTGCGCGACGCCCGAGCCTCCGGTCAACGGACGCGAACCGGTCGAGCGGCCCGCAGCGATCGGAGCGCGCGCGCTCGTCACGTCCTTTCGAGTCCCCGCGCTTGCCGACGTCGACACCGGATCCGGCCCGGGGAGGAGAGCCGCGCCGTTCACGGTCGCACCACCGGTCACGCCTCCGGTCGCGCCCGCCGTGTCCGCGACCGGGGTGACGGTCACGTCCGGCCATGCGTCGCCGGCCTTCAAGCGCGCGAGCTCTCCGTGGGCGGTGACCTCGACGATACCGCGCCGCACGGTAACGACGGCACCGACGCCGGCGCGGCGCACCGAGAACTCCGTACCGACCACGCGGACGTGCACCTCGCCAGCCTCGACCAGGAAAGGGCGATCCTTCGGGCGCGGGGCGACGTGAAGCGCGACCTCGCCACGTTCGAGGACGAGCACGGTCGCGTGCTCCTCTTCGCGAACCACGATGCCGGACTCGGGAGAAAGATCGATCGATGCGTCGCCCATCGTCACGTGCGACGGGCTTGCCTCGGTTGCGACGCGAGAGGTGGACACGTGCGCCGACGGCAAGGCGATGAAGAGGGCGACTGCTGCGGCGATGGCGATAGCGGCGGCGAACGCGCCGACGATCACGCGAGGCCCCGCACCCTTTCTCGGTGGCACGGCGTCTGGTTCGCGGGGCCCGAGCGGCACCCCTTCGAGGCGCTCGATGAGCGACTGTTCGATGCGTGCCCAGCGCGTCTCGCTGAGCTCTTCGACCTCGATGCGACTCATGACTCCCCCATGGCAGGCGACGAGCTGTCGCCTCTGGACAAGAAGACGGCGAGCGCCGGGTCGCGGCGCGCGCAGGACTGGAGATGGCGCCGTGCGCGCCAGACGCGCGTCTTGGTGGCGACGACGGATGCTTCCATGATGTTCGCGACCTCGGCCACTGGGCGGCCGTCGATGACGTGGAGCGTGATGGCGAGGCGCAGCGTCGGGTCCATTCGATCCAACTCCGCATAGAGGCGGCGCGCCGCCTCGCGCAAAAGGACGCTCTCCTCCGGGCTCGATGCCGCCGACGCCGTCTCTTCGCCGAGCTCGATGAGCTTCGGGCGCTTCTTGCGTAGGTAGCTGAGTGCGATGTGCGCGGTACAGCGATCGATCCACGTCGAGAGCAACGCCTCTCCCCGGAACGTGTGAAGCGACTTGAACACCTCGATGAAGACGTCTTGGACGAGGTCGTCCATCGAGAGGTTCGAGCCGAGGATGCGATAAAGGGTGGCGTGAACCTTCCTGCGCTCGCGGCGGAACAGATCGCGCTGGGCGCTCGGGTCGCCGGCGATCGATCGCTCCACCAGCGAGCGCTCCTCACGCGCCTCCCGGGCGCGGACGAGACTCAAGGGGGGGGCGACCCGGTCAGGCATCACGCATCCTTAGTCGTCGGGGTGGCACGAAAGGTTACCGACTTTGTTCGTTTCGACAGCGTGGACGGAACCTTCCACCGCTCTCGTCTCAAGGGCATCTCTCGCCGGGCAGAGCCGTAACCACTGAGACAGATCACACGACAGGCAGCGCGTGAATCGAGCAAGGCACCGCAGTTGGCGTGAAGGCGTGGGCGGTACGGGCCTGGCGTGCGGCAAGGCGATCCTGCTCGGCGAGCACGCGGTCGTTTATGGCGTCTCGGCGCTCGCGGTCGGGATCGAGCGCGGCGTTCGCGCCGTGGCGACGCCGGCTGCGGGCCCATCGCGCCTCGCGGTTCCGAGCTGGGGGATCGAGGTCACCGTCGGCGACGGGAGTGACCTGGGGCGCGCGCTCGAGGCGCTGGCCTGCGCGAGCCGTCTCGCGGCACCGCGGGCGGTCGAGGCTTTCGTCGAGCTCCCTCCTGGCGGTGGCCTGGGGTGCTCGGCTGCTCTCGGCGTCGCCGTCGCGCGCGCCATCGATCCGCAGGCTTCCGTGGAGGAGATCGCGGAGCGAGTCGCTTCCTGGGAGCGCATCTTCCACGGGAACCCGAGCGGCGTCGACGCCGCGGTCGCGAGCCGCGGCGGGTGCGTCGAGTTCAGGAAGGGTGAAGCTGGCAGCACGTCGCGCATCGACGCGGTGGCCATCGCCGCGCCGCTGACCGTGTGCATCGGCAACTCCGGCACGTCGTCGAGCACCGCGGTCATGCTCGACTCGATCGCCCGCATGCGCGCCGAGCGGCCGGAGCTGGTCGGCGAGGCCTTCGAGACGATCGGCTCGCTCGTGACGGTCGCCCGTCGCGCGATCGAACGCGGGGACCGAGCGACGCTCGGACGCTCGATGGATGCGAACCAGACGTGGCTCGACGCGCTCGCCCTATCGACCCCCGCGATCGACCAGCTGTGCCGCATCGCGCGCGAGCAGGGGGCCTACGGCGCGAAGCTGACGGGCGCCGGCGGGGGAGGGTGCGTGGTGGCGCTCGTCGGTGGTGCGGCGGGAGCGCAGGACGTCCTCCGGAGCTGGCGCGCGGCTGGCTTCGATGGATTTGCCACCCGCGTCGCGCCCGCGACGCTGGAGCTCGAGCGGATCGTCGAGTCGGCATGAGGCGCGAGGACTGAGGAGTGGTCGGGTCGTGAGTCGGTTGCCGTGAAAGGGTTGAAGAATGGCTCGCACGTCGCGTTTCCCGGGTTTCTACAAAGTCACTGTCGATGAGCGGCGCGCGCTGGTCGCCGACGCCACGGGTGCGGACGTGGAGTCCATCGAGCGAGCGCTCGACCAGGGAGGAATCGACGCGGATACGGCCGACAAGTTCGTGGAGAACGTCCTCGGGACGTATGCGCTGCCCTACGGTGTCGCGCTCAACGTGCGCGTCGACGGCCACGACCACGTCGTGCCCATGGTCGTCGAGGAGCCGAGCGTCGTCGCCGCCGCGTCGAACGCGGCGAAGATGATCCGTCAGGGGGGAGGGTTCACGAGCGACGTCGATGCGCCCCTCATGATCAGCCAGATTCAGATCACGGACGTCGGAGACGTGCCTCGCGCGATCGCGGCGATCGACGCCCGTGCGATCGAGATCCTCGCGCGCGCCGACGAGGCGATTCCCGGGCTCGTGGCGCGCGGCGGAGGAGCCCGCTCGGTCGAGGCTCGCCAGCTGGGGGTCGCAGCCGACCGCATGATGGTCGTCCACGTCGTCGTCGACTGTCGAGATGCCATGGGGGCAAACCTCGTCAACACCGTCGCCGAAGCGGTGGCCGATCGCCTCGCCGAGATCGCGGACGGGAAGGTCGGGCTGCGCATCCTGACGAATCTCTGCGACAAGCGTCTCGTGCGCATCACCTGCCGCGTTCCCGCGGAGGCGCTCGCCACCGAGGACATGGACGGACAGGCGGTCATCGACGGCATCGTCAACGCGTCGCGGTTCGCCGAGCTCGATCCGTATCGCGCGGCGACGCACAACAAAGGCCTCATGAACGGCATCGACGCCGTCGTGCTTGCGACCGGGAACGACTGGCGCGCCGTCGAAGCCGGAGCACACGCCTACGCTGCACGGAGTGGACGGTATTCGCCGCTGTCGATCTGGCGGAGGGAAGGCCAGGACCTCGTCGGCAAAGTCGAGCTTCCTCTCGCGCTGGGCACCGTGGGCGGGACGCTGCGCGTGCACCCCGCGGCGCGTCTCTCGCTCCGGATGCTCAACGTCACCGACGCCGGACAGCTCGCAGCCATCGCCGCCTCGGTCGGGCTCGCGAACAACCTCGCTGCGCTGCGCGCTCTTGCAACCGACGGCATCCAGCGCGGTCACATGGCGCAGCATGCACGCTCGGTCGCGCTTGCGGCCGGCGCCGCAGGCGACCTCGTCCAGCGTGTGGCCCAGATCATCGTCGAGGCTCGGGAGATCACGCTCGAGGCCGCGGAGCGCGCCCTGTCGATCATCATCGCAGAGTCGGAAGGCGCCGCGCTGGTCGAGGAGTGATTCGCTCCTAGGTCAGTACGGATTCGGGGGCAGCGCGGTCGCCCTGTGCGACGCACGGCGTACCGTGCCTTTCCGCGAGGCCCCATGGGCCGAAGCTGGAACGGATGGGATCGCGCTCGCGGTCCCCTCCGTGTCGAGGCTCGCGCCGTCAGGGAGAGTCTGAACCTCCTGCCCACTCTCGGCCGGCGTGATCACGCGATCGGAGGGTAGCGTGGGGGCCGGGTGGAGAGACGTCCATACCCAGGAGCCGCTCAACGCCAGCGCCGCCACGGCGAGCGTTACCAACGAAGCGGCCAGTGCGCATTCGGCTCTCGATGTTGTTCGAAGGGAGCGTCGGACGATCGAAGAAACCGGAGCGCGCGCAAGAGTTTCGACGGGCACGTCCGAGGTCCGACGCTCCTCCGTCCCCGCGCGGCGTTCCGTTTCGTTGACGTCACGAGGAGCGCGGTCAGAGTCACTCGCCCGTGACGCCGTCCCGCGAGGGTGACGTCCGGACGGATGAGGGCGTAGCTCGGAGCTCGCGTCTGGCTCCGCAAGAGGAATTCTGTCCGAAGAGTCGCCCGGCCCCTCGTCGTTGCACATCTCGTGAACGAGCGCCCTCACCTCGGTCCGCACCGAGCTCAGTCCGAGGCTGGTCGTCGCCTCGTCGAGCGCGAGAGCGAACGCCCGCGCCGTCGGATAGCGCCGCGCCGGGTCGCGATCGAGCGCGCGCGCGCAAACGGCGGCGAGCGGCGGTGCCGCGTCCAAGGGGGGGCCGATGTTCGCCGTCGCAACCTTGTGGAGCGTTTCCGTAGGCGAGTCGGCCGCCATCAAGCGGCATCCCGAGAGCATCTCCCAGAGGATGACCCCCGCCGCGAAGACGTCCGCGCGCGGCGTGACCTCACCACCGCCGAGGATCTCCGGCGCGCTGTAGGCGAGGTGGCCCTTCGTCGAGCCGGGCGCGGTGACCGTGAGCCGCCCGACGGCGCGCGCGACGCCAAAGTCGGTGATGCGTGCGACCCCCAGGGCGGATACGAGAACGTTCTGCGGGGCGACGTCGCGGTGGACGATCTCGAGCGACTTCCCTGCGGCGTCCCTGGCCTCATGCGCTGCGTGGAGGCCCCGCAGCGTGTCGCCCAGCACCCGCAGCGCGACGGCGAGCGGCACCCGCTGACCCCTGCTGTGGAATCGTTGCATGATCCGCGCGAGCGAGACCCCCTCCACGTACTCCATCACGATGAAGCGCTCGCCTTCGCGCACGGGTACGTCGAGGACGCGCACGACGTTGGGATGCACGACCGCTGAGGCAATGCGCGACTCGTCGAAGAACATCCGGACGAGATCATCGTTCTCCACGAGGTGCTCATGCATCCGCTTGATTGCGACGAGGCGCTCGAACCTCCCGTCGCGCCACTGCTCGGCCAGCAGTACCCGCGCCATCCCCCCCACGCCGAGCACGCGCCGCACGCGCCATCTGACGCGAGGATCCGCGAGAACGAGGAGCGATCGGCTCGCCGTCATCGACTTCGCGGGCTCATTGCGAAGCTGCTCTCGAGTCTCGTGTTCTTCATGGGACGACCGTGCTGTCGGGCGCGAGTAGAGCACCAGCCTCGGTAGCCGTGCCCGCCGATCGGTTGGCGTGATCGGCAAGCGCAGTGGCGTTCGCGTCTACTTGTTGGCGGCCGCCTCTTGAGCGAAAGCTGATCGCGCGAGCCGTCCAGTCGAGGTCGTTTGCCCGCGGCCCACACATCGCCACCTCGGCATTCAGCCGATTCGAGAGTTACAGCTCGGTGGTGGACGGGTAGATATGAAGAAGGGACTGGCGCGCGCGTGGACGCCCGCCAGCGTGACGACCCGGCAAGATCACGTGGCCGATCCGACGACACCGACAGGCAGCATGGCTCGCGTCGTCCCGACCCGGTCGGGCGCAACGATTGACGAACGGACCGACGCGACCACGTTGGTCCAGGCTCCCCGATCCGGCGTCGCGAGCGACGCTCACGTGACACGGGCGCTCCCCATCGTCCGAGCGACTCCCGATCCTCGTGACCTCGCGAGCCTCGCCGCCGCCCCGTCACTCCCGCGCTACGAGATGGGCGCCATGATCGGCGAGGGTGGCATGGGAGAAGTCTTCGCCTGCGTCGACCACCGCATCGGGCGCGAGGTGGCGCTCAAGCGGCTCCGCGCCGACAAGGGCGACCGCCCGGATCTTCGCGAGCGTTTCATCCGCGAGGTGCGCGTTCAAGGGCAGCTCGAACACCCGTCGATCGTCCCGGTCTACGACGTCGGGCAAGACTCCGAAGGCGCGACCTATCTCACGATGAAGCGGGTGCGCGGCGAGACGCTGGAAGCCGTGCTCGATCTTCTGCGCGGCGAGGCGGTCGACGGTGGCCCCCTGCCGAGGTACTCGAGGCACAAGCTCCTCACGGCCTTCGGGAATGCGTGCCTCGCCGTGAACTACGCGCACGCGTCCGGCGTCGTCCACCGAGACCTGAAGCCGGGCAACATCATGCTCGGCTACTTCGGCGAGGTGTACGTCCTGGACTGGGGACTCGCGAAGATCGGCTCTGACGAGCGTTCGGCGCCGGCCTCGGTCGCAACCCCACCGATGACGCCGCCGATGGTGTCCACTCCCGACGCGATCAACGCGACAGAGCACGGGTCGATTCTCGGCACACCCGGCTTCATGGCTCCCGAGCAGTGCGCCGGAGACGTCGCGTCGATCGACGAGCGCGCGGACGTCTACGCGCTCGGCGCGATTCTCTTCGAAATCCTCACGCTCCAACCCTTGCACGGCGTCGGCTCCGCGGCGGATCTGCGTCAGCGAACGCTCTCCGGCTCCGACGCTCGCGCCTCCTTGCGCGCGCCCGGGCGCGACATCGACCCCGATCTAGACGCCATCTGCGTGAAAGCCACGGCCCTCGACCCGCGCGCCCGCTTCCCGACGGCGCTCGAGCTGCACGACGCAGTGGAAGCCGTCCTCAGTGGTTACCGCGACGTCCAGCGCCGCCGTGAGCTTGCCGCGGCGCACGTGCGCGAGGCGGTCTCCGCCACGACTCGTGCGCTCTCGGCGACGGCGGGACACGATCTGGAGGCCACGCGCCTCGCGATGCGAGAGATCAGCCGCGCCGTCGCTCTCGACCCGGAGAACCGCGATGCGCTACGCACGTTGCGACGGCTCTTCACGCGCGCTCCGGACGGGGTGCCGCGCGAGGCGAGGAGGGATCTCGCGAAGGTCCACGCGCACTCGCAGCGGGTCGGGTCGCGTACGGCGGCCCTCGCGTACGCGAGCATTCTTCTCTACGCACCGCTTGCGTTGTGGATGGGCGTCCGCGACATGGCGCTCTCCGGCGCGTATCTCCTCCTGTGGGTCGTGGCGGCGGGCGTCAGCGTGCTCGCAGGGCGCGGGTCGGACGGATCACGCCGCCGCGCTGCAGACGTCGTTCTGGTCGTGAGCAACGTCGCGCTCGCGCTCGGGAGTGCGATGGTGGGACCGCTGCTCATGATCCCGGCGATGGCGGCGGTGAACACCATGTCTTTCGTCGTGAGTGGAGACAGGAAGCGACGATTCCTGAGCATCGCTCTGGGCTGCCTCGCGATCGTCGTTCCGCTCGCTCTGGAGCTTGCTGGAGCCGTGCCGGCGTCGATGGATTTCCGTGACGGGGGCATCTTCATCAAGCCGCGGGCGCTCGAGCTTCCGCGCGTTCCCACGCTCGTCTTTCTCGCGGCCGCGACGATCGGGTCGATCATCACGGCCGCGATCGTCGTCGCGCGCTTTCGCGACGCGCTCGTGAAGAGCGAGGAGCGGCTCTATTTCCACACGTGGTTGCTCCGCCAGTTCGTACCTGATGAAGCCTACGATGATGTCGTCCCCGGCACGTCGTCGTCACTCTCGTCGCTCCCGCAGGCGCGGAACGCGAAAGAGGTGGAGACGAACGAACGGCGGTGACTCCGTAGCGGAGCGGTTCGCCGCCTAGGCGCGATCAACGGCAGTTGGCGGCGTGCTCGAGCAGTGGTTGCGAGCCGTCGGCGAGCACGCCCTGGGCCATGTGCCAAACCATGGCGCCCCCGAGACCACTCTGGTGCGCGAACGCGCACTTGGTGTCGATGGATTGTGTGTCCTCGTACGTGAGGAACAGCTTTCCATTCGTGAGCGAAGGCGCATTGGCGACGGTGTCCCACGAGAGCGTCCAACCGGGGGCTCCGACCATCTGGAGGACGCTGCTGTCGTCGAGCTCCAGGACCTTTGAGGGCGAGGAGACGGGAGTCCCTGGCGGGCCGTCCTCGAACTCGAAGCCATAGAAGGGGAGTCCCAGAAGGAGCTTCGATGCAGGCACGCCGCGATCGACGACGAGGTGGTGAACGGTCTCCGATACGGAGCCTTCGCCCGCGTCGGGGGGAACGTCGAGTGGGGAGATGAACCCGACCTCGTCGCTGCTCGGATCCGAATAGCGATAAGCCATGATCTCGACCCAATCGAGCTTGTTCAGCGAGGCGAGCGGCGGAAGATCACTGTTCGGAGGCGTGGGGCCGATGGTGGACGAGAGGGTCAACCCTGGTCTCACGGCATCGAGCGCGGTCCGAAGCTCGTCGAGCAGGGATACCCACGCCGAGATCGATCCCGTGTCGGGGAACTCCCAGTCGATGTCGACGCCGTCGTAGCCGTGCTCCGCACACAGCAACGCGAGCGCCGCGACGGTCCGCGCGCGCGGACCCGGGGCGACCACGCTCGCGCTGAAGTCGCCGGTCGCGCCACCGACCGACGCGATGATCTTGACGCCGTTCGCGTGGGCTGCCGCGACGAGTGCATCGTCCGCGAGCGTGCCTGCGTTGGCGATGCCGCCGTCGACCTCGGGCAAGAAGAACGCCTCCGCCAGATGCGTGAGCGTCCCCCATTGGATGGCCGACGCGGGAAACGAGCTCTTCTTCCATTCGGCGTAGTAACCAACGAGAAGCCCGGGACCGAACCCGGCATCCGGAGACGAGGCGTCTTGCGACGACTCGCCGGCGTCCGAAGCTCCAGCATCGGTCGGCTCAGTGGTCGGCGGACCGCCTTCGGCGTTGTCGTGAGTTGGCGCGTTCGAACCGCACCCAACGGCAAAGAGCGCGAGCACCGCACCGATGACCACGAGTCGTTGGTCATCGAGGGCACGCATCGCTAGCCACCGTAGCAGCGGCGATCTCGAAGGAAAGGTCGACTCCATCGATTCGCTGCGGCATTCGCTCGCACCGGATCATTCAGGCGCCGTGCCGTGGAGACGAAGATTGGCGTTCTGATCCGCGGCCATTTTTTCGACGAGAGTGCGCGTGTCGACGCCGCTGACTACGCGGTCGCCGACGTGCGCGCAGCCGACGGCGGGGTCGGGGGTCTCCGGACGTGCCAAAAATGTGGCCGGAGGCGTCACGTCTTCGTCGCGGCTTCTTCGGAAGCGTGGAAGGCGTCGATCGTCCGTGCAGAGTAGACGAGCGCTGCGCCAGCGTTCACCGTGATGGCAACGCTGAGAGCGTCGGTGATCTCCGCCACCGTCGCGCCGTTCCTGCGCGCGGCTTCGACGTGGGTCGTGATGCACCCGTCACACCGCACGGTGACCGCGACGGCGAGAGCGATGAGCTCGCTCGTCTTCGGATCGAGCGTGCTCGCCGCGGTCCTGGCGGCGCTCAGCTGCCTGTAGCCTTTGACCACGTCGGGGCTCGTCCGGGCGATCGCGGTGATCGCGGTGGCGAGCTGACGGCGGTACTCGTTCCAGTCCATCATCGCCATGACGATCTCCTGGCTGGCAAATGTGTCCGCATCGTTCCCCGCTCAGTGGCCCGTCCCGTCGGAGCGCACGCTGGACTCGAAGAGGAACCAGGTGCGACGCTCCGTTTCGTCGATCCAGTTTTCGATCAGGCTGGCGGTCGCGACGTCCCGGTACTCGTCACAGAGCTCGTGGGCCGCGCGCAAACTGGCGCCGAGCGCGGTGTTGTCCTCTCGTAGCTCGGCGAGCATGTCCGACGCTTCGACGTAGTCGGCATCGTTGTCGGGCATGCGCTTCATCTCCGCAATCTGGCCTATCGACGTGAGCGTGCGGGCACCGAGCTTTCGAACGCGCTCGGCGATCGGATCGGTCATTCCGAAGATCTGATCGGCCTGCTCGTCGAGGAGGAGGTGGTAGTCGCGGAAGTGCGGTCCAGTCACGTGCCAGTGGAAGTTCTTCGTCTTCAAGTACAGCGCGAAGACGTCCGCGAGCACCGCGTTCATGGCTCCGCCGATGTCCTTTGCGGCGCGCTCACCCAGGTCATTCGGCGTGGCCGTGACGATCACGCGCTGGCTCTCCAGCTTCTGCCGCGATTCTCTCTTGAGCTGCTTGTTCATGAGGTCTCCGATGGCTTGGGTTGAGCGCGACGCATCGATCGCCAGAGGCGCGTAACGCTGCTTCTTCTTGTGGCCGTTGGTAGAAGCGGGCTTCATGGACCCTCACTCGTGGTGTCGGTTTCGTCTACGAACGCGCCCCCGGAGCGGCGGGGGCGTATCGGGTTGGTCACGGTGGACCCCGCCGCCATCGGGGCGACGACTTCGATCTGGCGGAGGCGGCACAAAGCATCCGGCGTGCCGCGTGGGCGAGGCGTCTGCGACGCTTGGCGCTCGCGTCGCTACTGCTTGATGATGCGGTCGCTGTTTGCGAACGCCGTTCGTGACGACGGGGCCGCGCTACTCAATTGGCTCGCGGTGGGGGCTTCCCCGAGATGAGAGGAAAGCGGACGGGCTGATCGGCAGCGGTCACGATGATGCCGTCGCCGAACAACGGGCGGCGTCTGTCGTCGAGCCGCAGAAAGGGGTCGCACGAACCGGATTGCGCGGGTGCACCCGGACACCCGACCCTTCGATCGTCGGATGTACTCTTCACCAGCTTTCGAATTCGTCGGTATGTCACTCGAAACCCTCCTGCAACATCCAGCCGGTGCCGGTCGGCACCATTGTGCCAACGCGGTAGCGCTCGGGTTCCGGTCGCGATGGCGATTGGCCAGTGTGACCATGAACTGGTCACTCCTCGTGGAGGCCGCGTGAGCGGCGTCGAGCGGTAGAGTCGCGGTCAGACGCCTCACGCCGCCGCTTGTGGGGCGCGAGGCAGGCGATTAGCTTTCGGGCGGGGGGTCGAGCACGTGCTTCGCCTGCTGCTCATCGACGATGACGCCGAGCGCACCGCGGAGCAGGTGCGGCGCGCGTTTCCTGGGCTGCTCCATAGCGTCGAGACGGCCAGAAGCGCCGCCGAGGGGTTGGAGCGCGTTCGCCGTGAGCCGCCCGACGTCATCCTGCTGGACCTGCGGTTGCCCGACGGCTCGGGTCTCGATGTCTTCGAGAAGATACGCACGATCGACGCCCGGATCCCGGTCATCTTCGTCACCAAAACGAAGGCCGCCGACGCGGCAATCGAAGCGATGAAGAACGGAGCCTTCGAGTACCTCTTCAAACCGCTCGAGCTCCAGCGGCTCAGACAAGTGATCGGCGACGCCGTGAGAGTGGCGCAGCTCCACGCCCCCGTGCTCCTCGCGAAGGCACGGATGGACGCCGATGGCGATGGAGCGCTCTGTGGAATCTGCCCCGCGATGCTCGAGGTGTACAAGGCGATCGGACGGGTGGCCGCTCAGGACGTCACCGTTCTCATCACGGGCGAGAGCGGGACCGGTAAGGAACTCGTCGCGCGCGCCATCTACCAGCACAGCGGGCGCTCGAAGGCGCCCTTCCTCGCCTTGAACTGTGCCGCAATCCCGGAGACCCTCCTCGAGAGCGAGCTGTTCGGGCACGAGCGGGGGGCCTTCACCGGCGCGGACCGACGTCGCATAGGAAAGTTCGAGCAGTGCAGCGGCGGCACGATCCTCCTCGATGAGGTCGGAGACATGCCTCTAGCACTCCAGGCGAAGGTTCTGCGCCTCCTGCAGGAGCAGGCGTTCGAGCGCGTGGGCGGTTCGGAGACGATCCGGACCGACGTGCGCCTCGTTGCATCGACGCACCGTGACCTGCGCGCACGTGCCGCGGACGAGCGCTTCCGTTCGGATCTCTATTATCGCCTCGGCGTCTTCACAATTCACCTGCCACCCCTCCGGGAGCGGGCAGAGGACTTGCCAATTCTCGTGGACCATTACGTGCGTCGCTTCAGCCGCGAGCTCGGGCGCGACGTCGTCGAGGTGGCCCCCGAGGCACTCGCACGCCTTCGCGCGCACGACTGGCCCGGAAACATCCGCGAGCTCCAGAGCGTCTTGAAGAAGGCGCTGTTGCACGCGAGCGGCAGGGTGCTTCTCCAGACGTTCTTGCCCGAATTCCTCGGGGGGGGAGACTTTGCGCCAGCATCCGCCACGCCTTCGGACTTCGATCTCGCGACCTTCGTCCGAAAGCGAGTGTCGCGCGGGGCCGAGGGTCTGTATGCGCAGACGCACGACCATGTCGATCGCCTCCTCTTCACGCGCGCGCTCGAATACACGCACGGGAATCATCGGGACGCCGCACGCATCCTCGGTATCTCGCGGCAGACCATGCGTGTGAAGCTGCGCGCGCTCGGTCTTCATGTGGCACGTTTCGTCGCGGCAGACGAAGAGCTTTCGTGAGAGCGGTCGAGCTGGGCGGCCTGCTCGTTGCATCGCTCGACCACGCTCCAGGGAGAATCGCATGACGGCCCACGAACCGCTCGATCACGACAGGATCGAGAGACTCGCCTACGCGTACTGGGAGGAACGCGGGAGACCAGAGGGCTCGCCCGAGCGCGACTGGTATCGCGCGCTCGCGAAGCTGGGCGCTCGTCACGCTGACACCGTGCCGCTCATTTCGTCGCTGAGCTTGGAAGCCAACGAAGCACCGTGGCGCTGAGCGGGCTCGTGGAAGAGCGAGAGGAGGCAGAGCATGCTTCAACGCAAGATCGATTCGCTCGCAGGCAAGGCTGCACCAACGGCGCTGCTTGCGAACATTCCCCGTCTCGTGACCGCATACTACTCGGAGCGGCCGAATCCAGCGGAGGCGTCTCAGCGCGTCGTCTTCGGGACCTCCGGTCATCGTGGGTCGTCGCTGAACGCCTCGTTCAATGAAGCGCACATTCTGGCCGTCACACAGGCCATCTGCACCTACCGCAAGGTGAAGCGGATCGACGGGCCGCTCTTCTTGGGTTGGGACACGCACGCTCTTTCGGAGCCCGCGCGAGTCACAGCCCTCGAGGTGCTTGCCGCGAACGAAGTCGAGGTGATGCTCGACTCGCGCGATGCACCGACTCCTACGCCGGTCGTCTCGCACGCGGTCGTGACCAACAACCGCGAACCGCGGCCGAGAGCAGATGGCATCGTCGTCACTCCGTCCCACAACCCTCCGGAATTCGGCGGATTCAAGTACGACCCCCCCTCCGGAGGACCCGCGGGTACGGAGGTGACGGGGTGGATCGAGCGAGAGGCGAACCTTCTCCTGACCGCCGATCTGCGCGCGGTGAAGCGCGTTCCGTACGAGCGAGCTCGCCGCGCGTCGACTACGAAGCGCTCGGCGCTCTGGCGCTCGACCTGCACTGGACGTGGAGCCATGCGGGCGACGCGTTATGGCGAATGATCGATGCGGTGACGTGGGAGCAGTCACGCAATCCGTGGTTTCTCCTTCAGGACATCCCTCAGCGCCGGCTCGAAGAGCTGGCAGACGATCGCGCATTTCGCGCCGATTTCCGCTCGTCGGAGTCGGCATACTCTTCCAGGAGGGGTACTTCCGTCAGTCCATCGACGCAGGGGGCAACCAGCGCGAGGCGTATCCATACAACGATCCGACGAGTCTCCCGATCCAACAGGTCGCTGCGAAGTCCGGCGGGTCGCTTCGCGTTCCCGTCGAGCTGCGGGGGCGAACGCTCTGGCTCCGTGTCTGGCGCGCGAACGTAGGACGGGTCGACCTGTACCTCCTCGACGGAAACGAGCCGCTCAACAGTCCCGTCGATCGGGGGATCACGGCCAAGCTGTACGGCGAGGGGGTGGAGACCAGGCTCCTTCAGGAGATGATCCTCGGAATTGGCGGCTGGCGTGCACTGGAGGCGCTGGGGCTCCAGCCAAGCGTTGCGCACCTGAACGAAGGGCATGCGGCGTTCGTCGTCCTCGAGCGCGCGCGGCGGTTCATGGAGAGCCATCGAGTCTCGTTCCGCGAGGCGTTGTGGGCGACGCGTGCAGCGAACGTGTTCACGACGCACACGCCCGTAGCCGCCGGCTTCGACGCCTTTCCGACCGAGTTGATGGAGAAGTACTTCCCCGCGCGCGGGTACCCGACGCAACTAGGGATCTCCTCGCGTGATCTTTTCGCCCTGGGGCGCCGAGGGGGCGACGACCTGCGCGAACCTTTCAACATGGCGTATCTCGCGATGCGTGGCTGCGCGCGTGTGAACGGCGTGAGCCGACTGCACGGCTCGGTGAGCCAGCGGCTGTTCGCCGAGCTGTATCCGCGCTGGCCGGAGAAGGAGGTCCCCGTCGACTACGTGACCAACGGCATCCATGTTCCCACGTGGGACTCGCGGGCGGCAGACGAGCTCTGGACGCGCTCGTGTGGAAAGGGGCGATGGGGGGGCGCGGTCGATCGGCTGCGAAGCGTCGTCGCGACGATGAGCGACGAGGATCTCTGGAAGATGCGAAACGAGGAGCGCGGGGAGCTTGTCACCTACGCGCGCAGTCGGCTCGCGGTGCAGTTGATCGAGCGAGGGTACGATCCGAGTGCCGCCGCTGCGACCGCCAACATCCTTGGGCCCGGCGTCCTCACCGTCGGGTTTGCGCGACGCTTCGCCGAATACAAGCGGCCGGACATGCTTCTGCGCGACCCCGAGCGCCTCTTGCGGCTGCTGGGCGATCCGGCCCGCCCGATGCAACTCGTGGTTGCCGGGAAAGCTAACCCCGCCGACCAGGCGGGGAAGCGAATGATCGCGGAGTGGCTCGGCTTCGTGAACCGGGGTGACGCGCGGCACCGCGCCGTCTTTCTCGAGGACTACGACATGGCGCTCGCTGCGCGTCTGGTGAGGGGGGTCGATGTCTGGATAAACACTCCACGACGGCCGTGGGAGGCCTGCGGAACCAGCGGGATGAAGGTCCTTGCCAACGGCGGCTTGAACCTGTCCGAGCTCGACGGCTGGTGGGCGGAGGCCTATGCGCCGGAGGTGGGTTGGGCGCTGGGCAAGGCCGACGGCGCGCCCGACGATGCGGCGGACGCTCGGGATCTGTATGCGCTGCTCGAGAGGGAAATCGTTCCCGAATTCTACGATCGGGACGAGCGCGGAGTCCCCCTGAAATGGCTGGCGCGTGTGCGCGCGAGCATGTCGGGGCTCGCGCTGAAATTCAGCAGCAATCGCATGGCGCTCGAGTACGCCGAGAGATTCTATGTCGACGCCGCCGCGGCCTTTCACCGTCGCGCCGATCGTGAGTGCGCGCTGGCGAAGTCCCTATCCGCGTGGGAGGCGAACTTCGCGACTCACTGGGGAGACGTACACATCGCTACGCACAAAGCGGTGGCCAAGGGGGCAACGTGCGAGTTTCTCGTCGAGGTGAACCTGGGTGCCCTCGCGCCCGAAGACGTGCGAGTGGAGCTGTTCGCCGATCCGCTCGGAGGCGAGCCCCTCCGGCGCGAGGCGATGCAAGAGGCGCGGGGCGCGCCGAGCTCCACGGGCCGATACGTGTACACGGCGACCGTGGAGACGACGCGTCCGTCGCACGATTTCACCCCGAGAGTCGTCCCGTTCCACGCAGAGGCACTCGTCCCGAACGAAATCCCTTTCATCGCGTGGTCGAGCTGAACAGAAGGGAGAACGACCATGAAGATCTTCATCGATAGTGCCGACCTGTCGGAGATCAAGGAAGCGGCGGCGCTCGGCTGCCTCGACGGCTGTACGACCAACCCCAGCCTGCTCGCCAAGGTCGGTCGGAAGATCGAGACGACGATTCCGGAGATCTGCGAGATCGTCGCCGGTCCCGTCTCGGCCGAGGTCGTCTCGACGGCCTACGACGAGATCCTGCCGGAGGGGCGGAAGCTCGCAAAGCTCCACAAGAACGTCGTCGTCAAGGTGCCGCTCATTCCCGACGGCCTCCGCGCGCGTAAGACGCTCTTGAAGGAGGGCATCCGCTGCAACGTCACGCTCTGCTTCAGCGCCAACCAGGCGCTCCTCGCGGCGAAGGCGGGTGCCATGTTCATTTCACCGTTCCTTGGGCGCATCGACGACGGCGGTCACGACGGGATGGAGCTCATCCAACAGATCTGCACGATCTACGAAAACTACGACTACGAGACGCAGGTTCTCGCCGCGAGTGTTCGCCATCCGGTTCACGTGCTTCAGGCCGCGATGCTCGGCGCTCACTGTGCGACCATGCCGCTCGGCGTGATCAAACAGCTCTACAAGCACCCGCTCACCGACATCGGGCTCGAGAAATTCCTCGCCGACAACAAGAAGGCCGCCGAGAAGGCGAAGTAGGGCACCGGCCGGTCGCCACGAGGAGGCACAGGTGAAGCTCGAAACGGCTGGCTGCTCACCGGCGCGGCGCCGGCGCTGTTGATGTCTGCCCCGGGGCCCGCGTGTTGTAGTTGCCGAAACTGCTCTCGGGGAACGATTCGCCCGTCGCGCTCTCGGTGTTGCGCGAACCAAAGGTGGTCTCGGGAAACGGCGCGCCCGCGATGTCGTCGCTGGTGGAACCAAAGGTGGATTCGGGGAACGACCCCTGCGTCACCGGGACATCGTCTCCACGATCGGGGCGCACCTGACGCGCAGCCGGCGTTGCGACCTCCGGCGTGCGAGGAAGGGCGGTGCCCGAATCCGCGCTGATGTCCTCGGCGCGGGAGATCGGTTCGTCGGCGGTGGCGCGCGAGAAGGGCTCATCGAGGCCGCTGGCGGTGGCGCGCGAGAAGAGCTCTTCGGGGCCGGCACCGGATGGGGGCTCGCCGGGCGGTGAGGGGAGCGCGACGGGAGAGCCTGCCACGGTGGCACCGGTGAGAGTGGTCTCCCCAACGGGAGTCACGCCACCGGCGTCGTTCCGGAGCTCGGCGGCACTCGTGTGGCAACCGAGGGCCGTTAGAGTTGCGAGCGTGACCAAACGCCATTGGGTCATCGGTCCCTCCCGGTGTGTGAGTGCGTCGCTCCAGGAGCACACGCAGCCGTGCGTCCTGGCCCGGCGAGAGGCTGTGATGACGTGCGTCCTTCGTGCCAGAGTGAATTTGGACGTCGCGTGAGCGCGCGCTGGCGCTTCGCGTCGTCGATGCTGGGCACAATGCGCCCCAAGCGTGGCGTCCTGCCACGCGGCGAGCGGCGCGGCCCGTCTGCGTGTCGATCCCCGTCGCCAGCGTCGAGCTTGACCAGGAATGAGCCGAGCATCAAAGGCAAGGCCGGATGCCTCCCAAGCGAACACTCGAACGAATGATCGATGGTGTCGTGCGCGCCGGTCTCGTCGCGACGCGTGCGCGCGACGTCATCGACTCGGCCACGTTGGTCGGCGTCACTCTCCTCAGAGAAATGACCTACATCCGTCAGAAGAGACGGCGCGACGAGAGAGGCTCGCACTCGTCGCAGGTCGTGCCGGTGGCGACGTCCGTGGCGACGTCTTCTGGCAGCGCGTGATCGCGGTTCGCATTGATCTGGAGCGTGACGGATCCTTGCGACTGTCCTAGCGTTCGAAATGTGCACCTTCTGCCAAGTCGTCCGCGGGGAGGTGGCGGCAGAGCGCGTCGCGGAGACGGAATCGTGCGTCGCTTTTCTCGATGTGCGCCCCCTCTTCCCAGGTCACGTTCTCGTCATCCCGCGGACGCACGTCGAGACGCTCGGTGAGCTCCACGCAGCAGCGATCGCACCCCTGTTCACGTTCGTGCAGCGCGCAGCTCGAGCCGTGGAACGCGGGATGAGCGCCGAGGGGACCCTGATCGCGATCAACAACCGGGTGAGCCAAAGCGTCCCCCACTTGCACGTCCACGTCGTGCCACGAAGGAAGAAGGATGGGTTCCACGGCTTCTTCTGGCCCCGTCACCCGTATGGCAACCTCGATGAAGCTCGCGCACTCGGAGATCTCATCCGCGCTGCATTCGCGGCGGAGCGTGAGCCTTAGGCGTCGGCCCCTTCACCCGTAGAATGCGCAGAATCGTGCGTGCCAGCGCCTCGAAGGGGCACGGCTTCGCGAGGACTGCGGCGCACCCGGCGTCGCATGCCCTCGCCGCAAGGTTCGGAAGGACGATCCCCGTGAGCAGCACGACCGGGATGTCTCGCGTCCGAGGGTTCCTCTTCATCCGATGCGTCAGCTCGAAACCGTCCAGCCCAAAGAGCATGGCTTCGGCGACGACGGCGTCTGGAAGCGAGAGGAGCGCTTTGGCCAGCGCCTCGTACCCATCCCTGGCGCCCTCCACGCGGAACCCTGCGGCCTCTGCCTCGGCGGCGTAGGCGAGGCGCGTGTCCTCATAGTCGTCGACGAAGAGGATGCTGAGGTGTTTCGTCTTCGGCACGACGCCAGATCCTCTCGGGCATGTCGGGGTTCTCGTCCTCTCGAGCGCCTTCATCGCGTCGCTTGGCGACGGCGCGGGCGACGAAGCTCGACGGCTCGCAGCTAGGCGCTCGAAGTCAGCCGGAGCGACCTCATATCCCCTTGGGGTACCGTTCACCGATGGCTCTCGAGTGCTCGACCCGGTCCTCAATCGCGCCGCGGCGAGCACGGTGCGAAGGCGGGTTTTGGAACGCGGAGCTCGTGGCCACGCTCGAAGCCGTCGCAGGACGTGCAGAGGAGTACGACGTGAAAGGGGCCCTCTTCCAAGACTCTCTCGACGAGTACCCGATGCCCTCTGCACTGAATCCAACCGAGAAACTCCGTCATGATGTCCCCCCCCGCGAGCTGCGCCGATTCGTGCGCGTCGCGTTGCCCGGTATGCGCCTCACGACGGGGCTCGCCCATCCTCGGTGTCGATGAACGTGAGAACGGGGATTTGGTAGCCGCGTCCCGTGCGACGGTGCGGAGGTCGCGCGCTCCTTGTGAGAGACGTGCGGGGTGGTGTGCCGAAAAGGGACCGTGCGCGCCGCCGCGTCCGACTCCTGTGCCGAGCGTCGCAGGCCGACACTCGGAGTGTCCTCGCTCGACACTCTCAAGGGCGCTTCGTGGCTCGAGCCGGAGCATGTCGCGCTGATCTCGCGACTTTCGCAGCGAGCAGGCGACCCCGAGTCCGCGTCCCGGGCGGTGGCACGCGCCGCGCAGTTCGTCTGCGGATGCCCAGTTTCACGAGGACGCGTTGTCTCTACATCCTGGGCCTCGGCTCAACCCTGGTCGCCTGCGGGGCGCCACCCACTGACGAGGACGTCTCCCAGAGCCGAGCCGCCCTCTCCCCATCGCCCAACGACCAGGCGGCCTACGACTACTTCTTCGGCAAGGGGCTCACGAACTTTCAGGCTGCCGGCATCGTCGGGAATCTCGATCAGGAGTCCCAGGTCGATCCGACGGCGGTGCAGGCCGGGGGGCCGGGACGCGGTATTGCGCAGTGGTCGGTCGGCGGGCGATGGGACACGAGCACGAACGACAACGTCCTCTGGTACGCGGGCACGCAGGGAGCGTCTTCGACATCGCTGAGTCTGCAGCTCGAGTTCATCTGGTACGAGCTCACGACGTTCCCCGGCTACGGACTCTCGGAGCTCCGCGCGAGCACGAACGTCACCGGCGCGACGGTCGCCTTCGAGACCTACTACGAGGGGTGTGGGCAGTGCGATCAGTCGACGCGCATTGCGGATGCCGAGGCAGCGCTGGCCGCGTACGGGTCGTTCGACTACGGGGCCGCGTACGTGAGTCAGTCTTTCCCCCTCGCTTCGACGGCGCTCACCATGTTTGCGGGGCAGACGATCCCCTCGTACATCGAGCTCCGGAACACCGGTACGAAGGCTTGGGGTACGAGCACGCACCTCGGTACCAGCAATCCGCGCGACCGCGTGAGCGCCTTCGCCGACGGCAGCTGGCTCTCGACGAGCCGTCCGGCGGGCGCGATCGGTTCGGTGGCAACGGGTTCGTCGTACAAGTTCACGTTCAACCTTCACGCACCGGCGAAGACCGGAACGTACCTCGAGTATTTCAACTTGCTCGAGGAGGGGGTCGCGTGGTTCAGCGATCCGGGACAGGGCGGTCCGTCCGACGAGGACCTCGAAGTGAAGATCGTCGTCGTCGCCGCGCCCGAGCCGACGCTCTCTCCATCGGCGGGGGTCAAGCGACTGATTACCGATCCAACGTCGCTCGCGGCGTGGCACTTCGGCACCCCCGACATCGTCCCCGAGTCCGACGCGCTCGTGGCCTCCTACCCATCGGGACCTGCGATGCCGGCGCATCCCGACGTCGTCGTGGCAAGCGGGGCACCCGCCGTCTGGGTCATCGACGGCAGCGTGCGACGTCACGTGATCGACCCCGCGTCGCTCAGCGCTTGGCGCCTCGGCGTCACGACATTGACGGCCGCGCAGGTGGACGCCTACGAGCAGGGGCCCGACTGGCCAGCGGCTCCATTCGTGTTTCAGGGAACCGGGGAGGCGGCCGTCTACGTGATCGACATCGCGCCCGACGCGGCGCCAGGGGACGGTGGCGCGAGTGCTGGCGGGAGTGACGATGGATCGATCGCCCCCGTCGCGGCTGACGACGGAGCAACCGGAGCGCCAGGCTCTGTGGGGGCGGGAACGCCTGCGCCGTCCGACGACGCTGGGGCCAATGCGGCTTTCGCCAGTGGGGCCGGAGCCTCGGGTGCCGGATGCGCGATAGCGGCGATGCCCGCGACTGACAGGACGAGTCCTAGTTGGATCGCGGCCTTCGCCGGCACTCTCTGCCTTGCTGCGCGGAGGAGAGGCCGGCGTCCCGCGCGGATCGGTCGTCGGGCCGAGGTGAGTGGCGAGCGGAACCTGTCAACGAGCGTGAGACAGCCGATGCGTGAGTTTACTGAGCAGCTTCGTCGGTCGTGACCTCCGGCGCGTTGGGCTTGTTGATCCAGACCTCGTTGGGTGGCTTCGCCGGCGTGGGCC
>Ga0302319_10001653_pt1 | contig 49534 bp, 62 predicted proteins | sample Bog_T0_2_FD_203319 | JGI IMG/M metagenome (GOLD analysis project Ga0302319, IMG submission 203319) | Peat permafrost microbial communities from Stordalen Mire near Abisko, Sweden - Bog_T0_2 | ecosystem: Environmental > Terrestrial > Soil > Wetlands > Peat | place: Sweden: Abisko, Stordalen Mire... | reverse complement strand
GCGATCGCAATCAGAATCAGCAAAGACCCGTAGAGCACCGTGCGCTTCGGGTCGCACGTAAGCGCCACCACCAGCACCGCCGCGCCCAGTCCCAGCCCCAGTTTCCAGGGCCAGAACATCAGGTCAAGGTGATACTGTCCGCCCACCTCGCTCCACAGCGTGTAGACGGCGACAATCGCCACCAAAAATTCGAGAATGAGAAACGAACGAGAGAAGCGTTGAATACGTCCTATTCTAAGACAGCCTTTTTACTGACATGACGCCGACCTCCACATTCCGCTACGACGTCGTCAGCGCGCTCTCCCTCGCCTGGGATTCCCTGCGTTCCCACAAGATGCGCAGCTTCCTCACCCTCCTCGGCATCATGATCGGCGTCGCCAGCGTCATCCTCGTCGGAGCCGCCATCGACGGCCTCGGCATCTACGCCGAACAAAGCACCGCCAAAGCCTTCGGCAGCGAGTCTTTCCTCGTCGGCCAGGTCGTCATGGTCGGGAATATGACCCGCCGCCAGCTCTTCGAAAAGCAGAAGTACAACAAGCAATTCAAACTCTCTGACGAACGCTACCTCGAATTGACCGAAGGCAACAACCTGCTCTTCAGCCCCTATCGAAATCAGTCGAGCGATACCCGCCGCGACAACCTCACCTCCGAAGACACCACCGTCATCGGCGCCGGGGCTTCGCTCACCGACATTCGCGACATGGTCATCACCGAAGGCCGCTTCTTCACACCCACCGAAGAGCTCAACTCGAACTACGTCGCCGTCATCGGAGACGACCTCCGCATGAACCTCTTCCCCGACGGCGCCTCACCCCTCGGCAAAACCTTCAAGATTCAGGACATCGATTTCACCGTGATCGGCGTTCAGGAACGCCTCGGTTCTTCCTTTGGACGCAGTCAGGACAACGCCGCCTACATCCCCATCACCGTCTTCAACCGCCTCTTCGGACCCGGCATCTCCATCCCGTTCTTCGCGCGGCCCCGGCCCGAATCCGGCCTGTCATTGGAACGTGCGCTCGACCTCACCCGGGTCGCCCTCCGCACCCACTTCCATCAGAAACCCGGTGAAGCCGACCGCTTCGACGTCCTCACGCCCGACGCCGTCCGCGGCTTCATCGATCAACTCCTCGGCATGGTCGCGCTCGTCGTCATTCCCGTAACGCTCATCTCCCTTGTCGTCGGCGGCATCGTCATCATGAACATCATGCTGGTCAGCGTCACCGAACGCACCCGCGAAATCGGCATCCGAAAATCGCTCGGCGCCCGCCGGTCGGACATCATGCGCCAGATCCTTATTGAAGCGCTGATTATGGCCATGGCGGGCGGGGCAGCCGGCGTTGCCGGTGGTGCTATTCTCACGGAGATCTTCGCGATAGTCTTCGGCGTACCCCTCCGCGTCCCGCCTTTCTACGTCCTCCTCTCCGTCTTCGTATCCGGAGCTGTGGGCATTATCAGCGGCTGGTATCCAGCTTCCCGCGCCGCCAGACTCGACCCAATTGTCGCGCTCCGTGCCGAATGAGACCCCAATAAGAGCCGAATGAACATCACCATCTCACCCCGCGAAAACTTCACCATGGCGATGGGCGCCGTCTGGACCAACCGCTTCCGCTCCATGCTGACCATCCTCGGCATCGTCATCGGTATCACCACGGTCGTAACCGTCGCCTCACTCCTCACCGGCCTCCGCGCCGGCGTCGTCACGTTCTTCGATGAGCTCGGTCCCGACAACGTCTTCCTCTTTAAGACCAGCGGCGACCCCGGCCAGTCCGAACTCATGGCTCCTCTGAAAGAGCGCAAGCGCCACGCGATCGATCCCAACTATGCCGACGTCATCCGCCGCACGGCCAACACAGTCGAAAGCGTCGGCACCCTGATTTACATTCCCCCGGCGCCCAGCGGAACCATCATTACCGCCAAAGTCCCGGGCTTCGAAACCGATTCGCTCTCCATGGTGGGCGCCTCGCCGAACTCTCTGGAGCAGAGCCCCCGCGGCTTCGATCAGGGCCGCTTCTATACCGATGAGGAAGACCACCGCGGCGCCCACGTTGCCGTCCTCGGTTACAACATCGCCCACGCGCTGTTTCCGGATGGCGATGCCGTCAACCGCACCTTCATGCTTGATGGAGCCGGATTCACCTGCATCGGAGTCTTCGAGAAAGCCAAAGGCGGCTTCTTCGGCGAGAATGCCCAGGACACCCAAATCGATATCCCTCTGCGGACCGCCCAGTCCCGCTACCCCAATGTCGATCGCTACATGATCACCGCCAAAGCGCGGCCCGGCATGCGCAAAGATGCCTTCGATGACGTCCGCGCCATCATCCGGCGCGCCCGCCGCACGCCCGCCGGACTCGCCGACGACTTCGCCCTCTCGACCCCCGATCAGATCATCGAGCAGTTCGACAAGATCACAGGTCTAATCGGCCTGGTCGCCATCGCCATCTCAGCCCTCGGACTCCTCGTCGGCGGTATCGGCGTCATGAACATCATGCTCGTCAGCGTTACAGAACGAACCCGCGAGATCGGTATCCGCAAAGCTCTCGGTGCCCGCAAACAGGACATCATTGGACAATTTCTCGCCGAAGCCGTCGCCCTCACCGGAGTCGGTGGAGTGCTCGGAATCCTCGTCGCCGTCATGATCTCGCTCCTGCTCGGATACCTGGTTCCGGCCTTACCCAGCAGCATCCCGACCTGGGCCATTGTCACCGGCATTACCGTCTCCATGGCGGTCGGCCTCTTCTTTGGAGTCTGGCCAGCCGTCAAAGCCGCCCGCCTCGACCCAGTGGAGGCCCTCCGCTACGAATAGCGAACCTAACTTCCGATAACACATATTATGTAAAATTATGCGCGCGGGGCGAATGTGAGCGCCACCGAGTCGATACAGTACCTCAAGTCCCCCGGCGGCGGCCCATCGTCGAACCGATCCCCCAAATGGGCATCGCACCGACGGCACCGCACATCCCCATCGACGACAACATTCTCCTGAGCAATCGGCTCAGTAAAAGCGGGCCACCCGGTCCCGGAGTTGTACTTGGCTTTGGAATCAAAGAGCGCCGTCGCGCAGCAAACGCAGCGGAAGATGCCGTCGCCGTGAAAATTGTAAAAGCGGCCCATGAAGGCCAGCTCGGTATCGTGTTGGCGTGTAATGGAATACGAGTCGGCCGGAAGCAGCTTCCGCCACTCCGCATCGGACTTCTGAACGGTAGGAACCGCGGAGACACGGATTAGCTTGCCGGACCCGTCGAACTCGGCAATACGAACCCGAGCCGGTAGCTTCCTCGCAGGAGGAGCATTTCGGGTCCACCAGGCATAAGCCCCGGTCCCGACGAGGGCTAGTAGAAGGAAGGCCCGCCGTTCATAATGCGGTTCGTTGTTGGACATACTCCCGGGCCTGCCGGATCACCTTGTCTTCAAAGGCGAAGCTGAGCGTTTTCGTCGGTTCCGCATGACGTAGATACCACTTATACGTCTCCTTGAGGCCGGTGCCAAAGGGTGTCGGCGCCACGTTGAGGACCCGCTTCACCCGCCCGATCACTTCCGTGATGGGCGGCACGTCGAGGTATTGGCCGAAGTAGAAAGGCTCGTTGTAGGCATTGCCCCCGTTCCGCACGATGATCTCACGCGGCACCCGGACAATGTTGGGCACCTTCCCGATCGACTTGGCGATCTCGGTGACCGCTTCGATCTGCGTCAGGGCTTTGTCGTCGCCGACGTTAAAGGCCCGCCCCGGCGCCGTATGCTTTTCGAGGGCATTGAAGCAAGCGTCAACCAGGTCGTTGATGTAAACGAACTGCATTAACCGGTTTCCGTCCCCCGGAATGATGATGGGACGGTCGGCCCGTAAACGGTCCCAGAAGAACGCTTCGCGATAGAAAGGATTCTCCGGCCCATAAACGAAGGGCGGCCGCATGGTGACAACTGGAAAGCGCGATTCGTGGTACATCCGGAACAGAGCCCGCTCGCTCGAAGCCTTGTTCCTGACATAGGGGTTGGTATGGATATCGGAGGCGAGCGGATCGTCCTCGGCGTGGTTCAATCCATCCCCGTAGGCCGCCACGCTGGACATGAAGATATAGCGGGATAGGTCGCCCGGAATCGACTTGGCAGTGGCCTCAACCTGGGCCGAGGTAGTTCCCCGCTCCCAGTCGTACGCGATGTCGTAAACTGCGTCGAACTTAAGGCCGCTGACTGCGGTCCGGATCGTCGTAACGTCGTTCCGGTCCGCCACTACATTGCGCACCTTCCGGCCGAACGGATGTTCGGCCTTCCGGTGCAGGATGGTGACCTCGTGTCCGGCGGCAATGAGCCGCTTCACGAGGAGTTTGCCGATGAACAGCGTCCCGCCGATTACGAGAACGCGCATGTTTCCGCCGCCTTAATCCCGGGGATATGCCTCAGTCGTAGTATTCGAGACCGAGGTGGGTGATGAGGTTTTCGCCCTTCATCCAGCGAAGCGTGTTCTTGAGCTTCATCTGCTGGATGAAAATATCGTGTTCCGGATAAAGACCAGGTGCGGTCATGGGTGCTTTGAAGTAGAACGAGAGCCACTCCTGAATACCGCGCATCCCGGCACGCTGTGCCAGATCCATCAGGAGCACGATATCGAGGACCAGCGGCGCGGCGAGGATGGAGTCGCGGCATAGGAAGTCGATCTTGATCTGCATCGGATAGCCGAGCCACCCGAAGATGTCGATGTTGTCCCATCCCTCTTTGGCATCCCCCCGCGGCGGATAGTAGTTGATCCGCACTTTGTGATAGACGTTGGCATAGAGATCCGGATAGAGGCCGGGCTGAAAAATCTGCTCGAGCGCCGACAACTTGGATTCTTCCTTGGACTTGAATGATCCCGGATCATCCAGAACTTCACCGTCGCGATTGCCCAGAATGTTCGTCGAGAACCAACCGGCGACACCCAGCATGCGGGCTTTCAGGCCCGGCGCGATCAGGGTCTTCATGAAGGTCTGGCCGGTCTTGAAGTCCTTACCGGCAATCGGAACATGGTTGTCCCGCGCCAGCATCATCAAAGCCGGTGCGTCGACGGTCAAATGGGGTGCGCCATTGGCGTACGGAATCCCCATCTTGAGCGCGGCGTACGCGTAAATCTGGCTGGGCGAAATCTCCGGATCGTTCTTCTGCAGACCGGATTCGAAGGACTCTACGGACTGATGAACGGCCGCCGGGCGATGGAACACTTCGGTCGATCCGCACCAGATCATGGCGAGGCGGGAAGCTCCGGTCCGTGTCTTGAACTGGCGGATATCGTCCATCAGCATCTGGGCGTGGTCCATCTTGGAGCCCTTCGGCTTCAGATTGGGGCCGTTAATGCGTTTGACATATTCGCTGTCGAAGACCGCGGGCATCGGCTTAATGCTCTGCAGTGGCTCTTTGAGACTCTCGATGAGAGTCTTCTCGAGTACCCCTGCATGCAGCGCCGCTTCATAGGTATTCTCTTCGAAAATGTCCCAGCCGCCAAAAACCAGATCTTCGAGGCCTGCAAGCGGTACGAAGTCTTTGATTCTCGGTGTGTTGGCGTCGGTACGCTTACCCAGCCGGATCGTCCCCAGCTGTGTGACCGAACCGATCGGTTTGGCAATTCCCTTTTTGATCGCTTCCACGCCCGCGATAAAAGTAGTAGTGACCGCACCCATTCCGGGGATGAGTATCCCCAGCTTGCCTTCAGCCGGTTTCAGGTCTGGCGTGGGCCTGCCGGCAGTGTCGGTCGTGAACGTCTCGGGCGTTGATGACAAAAGCTTTAACTCCTTCCGCGTTCCGCTCGGAACGCGCAATTGGCTGAAATCATTGGGATTAATGCAACTTCGATATAATAGCAGTTCATGCGATCCCGCGCGACGGTTGAGAGTCGGCAGGTGGTTGAGACCCGGCAAATGCTGAGTGTCATCGTTGCCGATGATGAGAAGCTGGCCCGCGAAGAGCTTCAATTCCTTCTTGGTCAGTTTGACGACATTGAGATCGTCGCCAGTGTTTCCAACGGGTTGGAAGCGGTAGAGGCCATCGAAAGGCTTGATCCCGCGGTAGCTTTTCTCGACATCCAGATGCCTGGACTCGACGGACTCGGGGTGGTTCGGCGGCTCCGGGAGCGGCAGATCGAACCGCCGCACATCATATTTTCCACGGCATACGATCAATTTGCCGTCGAGGCATTTCGCCTCGAAGCCATGGACTACCTGCTGAAGCCGGTGGAGCACGACAGGCTGGAAGCATCCGTCGCGCGCGCGCGGCGAATGGTGGCTGACCGCATCACCGAACCAGCACCAGTTCCCCGCCCCGGCGGACCCGGAAAAGCGCCGTCTTTCACCAAATTGCTGCTCCGCCAGGGACCCCGGAATCTGATTGTAGATCCGCAGGAATTGGTGTATGCCACGATTGACGGTGGCGTAATTACGCTGGTAACCGGCCAGGCCGAGGGCCAATCCAGCTTCCGCACGCTCGAAGAATTACAAGCCGCACTCGACCCGGATCTCTTCTGGAGAGCGCACCGGTCGTTCGTCGTAAACGTCAACCGGATCCGCGAAGTGGTGCCGTGGTTTAAATCGACTTATCAACTCAAAATGGACGACAAAAAGGTAAGTGAAATCCCCGTCAGCAGAATGCAGTCCCGGAAACTGCGCGAAATGTTAAACCTGTGATCGATACCTTGCCAGCGAACCCCGACGCACTGTTTCAGCCTTTTTCCCTCAGAAATCTGACGATCCCCAACCGCATCGTGATGGCGCCGATGACCCGGTCGAAATCACCCGGAGGTGTCCCCGATCAGGCCGTTGCTGACTACTACCGCCGGCGAGCCGAGGGTGGCGTTGGTCTGATTATTACGGAAGGCACTTATGTCGCACATCCGGCGGCTGGTTTCGACGTCAATGTGCCGCGTTTTCATGGCGCCGCATCTCTCGCCGGATGGCGGCATGTGGCGGAAGCAGTCCATGCGGCTGGAGGACTGATTTTTCCGCAGCTTTGGCACGTAGGAATGGCTTACGGACGTGGCTCTGAACCGACGGGTCCGGTGGTTCCGATGGGCCCCGCGTCGATGACAGAACTCGATATCGCGGATGTAATCGAGGCGTTCGGAAAATCCGCGGCATCGGCGCAGGAACTCGGATTCGACGGCGTCGAACTACACGGCGCGCATGGCTACCTGATCGACCAGTTTTTCTGGGAAGGGACCAACAAACGGACCGATGGCTGGGGCGGCGATTTGGTCGGGCGGACTCGATTCGGAACCGAGATTATCCGCGAGGTTCGCCTCAAAGTCGGCCCGAACTATCCCGTTGTGCTCCGTTTTTCGCAATGGAAGCTGCAGGATTACGAGGCTAAGCTGGCCCAGAATCCGGAAGAACTCGGGCGATTTCTCCAGCCACTAGTGGCTGCCGGAGTCGATGTATTTCATTGCTCCCAACGCCGGTTCTGGGAACCAGCTTTCACCGGCAGCGATCTGAATCTCGCGGGCTGGACCAAAAAGTTGACTGGCAAGCCGTCAATCACAGTGGGCTCGATCACGCTCGATGACGACTTCATGACATCGTTCCGCACCGACGCCGTTGCAGGCGTAACCGGAATTGATGAACTCCTCAGACGCCTCGAACGGGGAGAGTTCGATTTAGTCGCCGTCGGTCGATCGCTCATCTCCAATCCCGACTGGTCGAAAAAAGTTCGTGCCGGCGCGATTGACTCGCTCAAGCCTTTCGATCGTGGAATTCTCGAACAGCTGTTTTGATCTATACGGGCTGAGGGTTGCCGAGAGATTTCAGGTAGTTACAGCGACGAGCGCTTCGCGTTTCGCGCCGGGGTCGAGCGTGAGGCCGAAAATGGATTTTTCGTGGAGTTGCCAGCTGATCAGGTAGGAGATGCCGCCCGCAATAAGCCCAGGCATCAAAAGCTGGTGGTAGCAACCGCTCAGGTCGGCAATCATGAGCAAGCCGCTCCAGTAGCCTTTAACGATCGAACCGAACATCACGATCATTCCAAGGAGCACAAAAAGCACAGGCTGCGGGACCGCTGAAGGAAAGAGGGCATGAAGACCGTAGCCAAATGCGCCACCAAACAGTGAACCGATAACGAGTGTGGGAGCGAACAGACCGCCAACGGCGCCTGAGCCGAAGGTGATTGAGGTAACCAGCATTTTCAGCAGCAACAGCGCCACAAACATTTCGAACCCGAAGTCGCCGTGGATCGCCTTGATGATGGTCGGGTACCCGGCGGACAACACTTGAGGGAACCAGATGCCAATGACACCCACCATAAGTCCGCCGACGGTAATGCTGAACCAGAGGGGCCACTGAGCGGGAAAAATGTGCTGCCACTTTTCGAATAGCCAGATGAAGAAATGGCCGGCGAGAGCTGCCAGGACGCCCATGATGGGAACGAGAATGACGAGGGTAACGGTGGGTAGAGTGGCAAGGACTTCCGTGGGTCGAAAAGGAAATGCATCACCCAGAATTGTGGTGCGGACCAGATAGCCAATTCCTGACGCCACCGAAATAGCCGTCAGATCGCGATCGAAGCGTGCCCCTAAAATCTCCAGGGTGAGAAGGACGCCACCGGCGGGAGACCGGAAGGCAGCGGCGATGCCCGCGGCCGCGCCGGCACGAACCAGAGTTTCCATCTGACGTTTCGTAACACCGCAGAACTTCCCTGCCTGGCTACCCAACAGCGCGCCCAACTGCACCATAGGGCCTTCCGGTCCGACGGAACCGCCGACCGCGAGGACCAGACTGCTCATGGCGACGTTCAGAATACGAATAACCGGAACCAGGCTGTGGTGTTTTTCGAGTGAATCGATAACTTCGACCACGCCGCCGACGCGGCTCGCGGGAAATTTCTGCAGAAAGATCCCAATTAACATCAGGCCAACGGTGGGAACAATCAGAACGATGGGCAACCGAGTAATCACGTGCTGAGTATCGGCCCAGGCGAAGAGTATCTCACCGAGATTATCCGCGATGTAATGAAAGCCGACGGCTCCGAGGCCAGCCAGAATGCCGGTAAGTAACGTTCCGATAATCAGGCGGCCAGCGCCTGTGAGCTGCATATAGGAAGGGTACCCTGGACACCGCTATAAGTGCACTCGCTTTTAGAAACGGAAATTCGTTTCGAGAAATGCGAGGCTGCCGTCTTTCCCTTTCGGATAAATGAACTGGATCACTGATTTGCCCTGAGCGTAGCCATAATACGGTGTCACCGAAATGTGCGCGTTGATCGTAACATCCACATTTACGTCATAGAGATTGGCCAGGCTGGTGGCGCCGTTTCCGGCACGGCCCTGATAGCCGAAGGTCCACGGCTGGTATTCCCCGCCGCCGAGATACCAGAGATCGGTGCCACTGGCGAGGCGCAGAGCGTGCGCTTCGCTGTGAATCGTGATCCGACGATGGGGACTCAGCGTAATCATTCCGAAGCGGTCAACATTGTTCATCATGTTAAAGAACGGGAACCGCGCATACGGACGTGCGGTGGGTAAGAGCTGGAAGAAGGTGCCATGTTTACCATCGTTGGGATCCTTGTCGCCCGAGCCATAGTAATAGCCGCCGCGGATCCATGGTTTGAGGGCAGGCAATATTTTTGGCTGGAAGCCCGCTTCGCCGTCGCCCATGCTGGCACGCTGAGTCTGTACACCCCAGTTGCCGGTCTGGAGGGCGAACTCGCCCATGATGTCAAAGATTCCCGCCGCCGTTTTCGTGGCGTTCACATAGTGCGCGCCGTACGTCCAGATGCGGATGTTGGCGTGATCGGCGGCTTTGGCTGCCGCGGGCCGGTTGTCAATTTTCACAACCGGGCGAAAATCGTCGTAGTAGATACCGAACAGGCGAAATTCACCGGTGTTGGCCGCGTTGTGTACTTGCCGCGTCAGGGAGCCATAACCGAAGGTAACGTCACTCCAGCCCCAGCCATCCACCTGAAACACGCCGCGGGTCGGCACGGCTCCGATCAGTGTGTAATTAATGTCCGGCTTGTTGTAGACGAGGTGAAAGCCATCGAAGCCACGCATGACATCGGTAAATGTGAAGGGCCCAATGAGGCGCTGCTGGATGCGGTCACGTTTAATAATCGCGATCGTGGGGTCTTTAGCGACCACTTCTCCGCCGTCCTGAAAATCAAAACGCCCGAGTTGCAGAGTGCTTGCTTCCGACCCAAAGACGTTGTGAAAGCGAATAAAAGCCTTGCTCGGAAATAAGAAAGCAGTATTCGATTGCTTGCTATTGGCGACGTAGTACGACGCGCCTTGTCCCAATTGACCCTGTGCTCCGGTGGCTACGGAATTGGATGGCAAATTCAGCAGGACGGGCGTCTCAATCTCAAATGTCCAGTCGAAGAGATGCAGGTTCTGGCTGAGGCCGAGCCGAATTGTGGCGTCGTCAAAGGTGTATTTCGGATTGGTTGCCGAGCTGGGCGTGAACCAACGCCAATCTTCCAGGCGATCGCGAATGTTGCCGGTGAATGTCACCGAGCCAATTTGTATCGGCTCATAGGCCTGTTGGGCTTTGAGACAAGGATCGATTGCGAGAGTTGAGAGCACCGTGAAACAAAACAACTTGCCGGACATTGATCAATAATGGACGGGAGTCAGGGCGCTCGTCCATAGTGCTTTCTAACTAGATCGCCACATCTGGCTGTATCTCGGCATGCGATGCGCCTCAAACCGACCGACCGGAGCCGGTGATAGTCGAACGTAGTTTTCCTGGAGCGCGCATTTTCCGACCAACGGCCGATAAGAGAAGAGGGATTACTTGGCAACATGAGAAAACTCCTTCAGATATGGCCATCCTTATGAGTGCCATAGGGAGAACGAAACACAGTCGTCTTACTCTCGGTACGCGGCTCCTTGCGGTTTTTGCGGCTATGTCCGCGCTGATTCTGACGCTCGTGTTCATTTACGTCGCGTCCTACAAGCAATCGAGCCGCGTGCTGGATGCGGTATTGCATCTCTACAACAAGAAGCTGGATATCGGCGCTCAGGTGGAACTTGCCACGACCGAAATGCAAGGGGCCCAGCGGGGTCTGATGCTGTCTTATGCAATGCACGACCCGGGGGCCGCGGTTCAGTACATCAGGCTTTACGCCGACTCCCAGGCAAAAATCGATGGACTACTCTCCGAGTTGCCTTCACTTCAGCTGACCGACACTGAACGAATCTCAATGAAAGAAATTCGGAAGAATCGAGACGAGTGGGCTCCTCGATTCGAGAAACTTGTGGAGACGTGCCAAGCCGGGGACATCGCCGCCGCCTATCGGTTACGGAATGCCAACAAAGTACTTTCCGCGGCTATGCATGCAAGCGCCACTTCCCTGGTTGAGGAGCAGAGAAAAACTCTGGAGGCGGCGCACACGGCGCAAGCAGCCTCCGTTGCGGAATCGAACTGGATCGCTTTGTTTGTAATCGCGTTTTCGATGCTGCTCGGTATTACGGTGGTTCAGGTGGTTCGTGGGATCAGCCATCAACTGAGGCTGTCGATTGTGAATCTCCATGAAGGAGCGAATCAGGTTGCCCAGACTTCTGGACAGATCTCGTCTTCGAGCCAATCCCTGGCACAAGGCGCCAGCGATCAGGCGGCTTCCCTCGAGGAGACTTCCACTTCGAGCCAGGAAGTGGCAGCCATGGTCCACAGAAATGCCGCCAGTGCTCAAAACGCCGCGAATTTCATGAGTTCCATGAATGAGTGCGTGGTTGATGCAAACAACACATTGGCCGATATGATCGTCTCGATGCAGGAGATAGGCAAGTCCAGCGGGAGAATCTCAAAAATTATCCGTGTAATCGATGAGATCGCGTTTCAGACGAACATCCTGGCGTTGAACGCCGCAGTAGAAGCAGCACGTGCGGGCGAGGCCGGAATGGGATTCGCGGTGGTTGCAGACGAAGTCCGCAATCTGGCACAGCGCAGCGCCCAGGCAGCCCGGGATACCGCCGAACTGATCGAAGAATCGATGGAAAGATCCAACGCCGGCAGCACGAAGTTAAGCGAAGTTGCCGCTTCGATTCACGCAATTACCGAAGGCACCATCAAGGTGAAAGGTCTGGTAGATGAGGTCGAGGCCGCCAGCAGGGAACAAGCGCAGGGTATCGAACAAATCTCAAAGGCCGTTTCCCGGATAGGAGATGTCACGCTGAGGACGGCCGCCAGCGCGGAGGAGAGCGCGGCCGCCAGCGAGGAACTCAACGCGCAGTCTCACGCTTTGGTAGCCGTTGTCGGCGAATTGCAGAGAATGGTGGGTGTGCGTCTCCGTGCGTCCCGCCGTATCGCCCGATCGTGGGCACGGCAAAACACCGTTAGTCCTTAGCTGGTAACGGCCGGATGCAGTTTCCCTCCGTTTTCAACAGCCTTGATCCCATACTTCCATCTACAATGAGAACTTCGGATTGCTGTCTATAGGGGCGGCTTGCAGTCCTAAGGAGATTGGCAATGAAAAATTCAGCCCAAGGTCTGCTGGCATTTGCTCTGATTCTGGTCCCGATCACGATGTTTGCCCAGGGAGAAATGGGGAGCATAACGGGCAAGGTGAGGAACCCCATCGGCGGCCCCGTGGCAGGCGCTTCGGTCCAGGCGACAAACGTCTCAACTCGGGAAGTTTATAAAGCCACGAGCACAGCGCAGGGGGCCTATACTCTGACGAATCTACCTTCGGGCTCTTACGATGTTTCAGTCACGCTTCCGGGAGTCGCGCCGTTTTTATTGAAAGGCGTCGAAGTCAGTGCGAGCAAGACCGTCCCCAGCGACATTGATCTCAAAGAAGGAACCCAGCTCAGTACCCTGGGCGAGGATCCTCTATCAATTGCGACCGATCTGGAACGGCACCATCCTCCCAGCGGACCAACGCCTCGCACGTTTGAGGGGAAGCCGGATCTCTCGGGGGTGTGGTGGTCGCCGAGGACTATCGATCCAGGCAAGCCGGAGTTTCTGCCCGCAGCCGTCGAAATCACAAAAAAGCGTGTCGAAGACAATCGCAAGGACAGCCCTCCGGCGCACTGCCTGCCGAATTCCGTAATCCGGATCGGCCCGTTGTATGAGTTGGTTCAGGCGAAATCCTATTTGGTGATGATCTCCGACGACGACAGCCCGGGCTTCCATCAGATCTATCTGGATGGGCGATCGCATCCCAAAGAGCCGGACCCTCAGTGGTACGGGCATTCGATCGGACACTGGGAAGGTGACACTTTGGTGGTGGATCGGGTGAATTTCGAAGCAAGAGTCTGGTTGGATCTGGACGCGCATCCCCACACGGACCAACTGCACGTGATCGAGCGATATCGCCGAATCGACTTAGGCCATCTCGAGACGGAAGTTACGGTAGAGGACCCAGGTGTGCTGGCGAAACCCTGGACCATGAAACGGGTATCCGATCTGGCTGCGGGAGAAGAGATCCGTGAGTACATCTGCGCGGAAGATAACCGGGATGTCGAGCATCTGGTTGGGCGCTGAATTTACGAGAGAGACTCAAAGCTATGAATAAAATCAGAATGGCCATTGGCCAATGCGCTCTCGGTGACTTTAGCGGACGGGCACGTGTTGCTAACCCGTGACGGCCGCGGCGGTGGCGGGTAAGGATGCCACATCTTTCCGTTTTCCGGTTCTATAGAGAGTAAACAGCACGGACGCAGCGACCAGCAGGGCACCGCCGGTAAAGAGCCACTCCGTGCGCGTGTGGGCGGTCTGCTGGAGCGTCCACACAAACTGTAAGACACAAAGCGTGGAGACAAAATAAAGAACTTTGATTCGTGGCAACTTAGTTACCAGCCATGTCCCAATCGGCGCCCCGAAGATTACGATGGGGCCCGCCGCCAGCCAGTTATACAGTGCATCGCTGTCGATGTCACCCAGATGAAGATGAAGGAAGGCGCCTTCGATGGAAGCCAGGGCTGCCGCGGCTACCGCCGTAGGAATGGCGATCTTAAGATCCGTCCGGAACACCAGCACCATGAGCGTGTAGACCGCCATTTCTACGCCTACCCCGATCATCGATGCCATGGTCCCACCGATCAGACCCGCCACACAGCCGACCAGTTCGGCGTTCAGAGTCTCACCGGGTCCGCGGCCTTTCAGCCCGCAGATTTCGGTATTGCGTAGCAATGTCAGCACCCCGAAACTCATCCATAGACAGGAAAACAATAGTTTGACCAGGCCCGCCTGAACGTGCGGGGCGATGAGAAAGGTTCCGATCCCGAAGCCGATGGCGGCGCCGGCAGTGCTACCGACAAGGATTCGAACCGGAATCGGTACGCGGCGGCCAATCATGAAGATCAGGGCTGAGGTCATGCCAAGGGCTTGAATGATCAGGCCAAAATTCCTGGCGTTATTCGGATTCTGGCCGAAAACCAGGACAAGGATTGGAAATGCAACGGTACCGCCGCCCATAGGGGTGGAACCGGCAACCAGGGATCCCGCGATCATTACGAGCGCCATCTGCCAGTGGTGACGAACCCCATCCCAGAAACCGAAGCGGGTTACGAGAAGAAGCCAGATGAGTAAAAACGCGGTTACGTAAAGCTTCCAGTAGCGCATGGCGCCTCCCTGGGCGGGCGCGATGCGAGCAGCGGTAGCTGTGGCCATTCGCTTAGTTTGATTTATTTTCGGGAAAACATCAAACTTTTCCCATAAAACGGACTCGCCGGCGTCGTAGCATAATTGATTTGGATTAGGTTTCGTCGAGCAGGAGGAACAATGCGAACGTTCATGGCGATGTTAGCTACTACTCTTTTGGGATCAGGATTGATCTCGACATCGGCATTTGGGCAAGCCGAGGTCGCGGGTATGTGGGTAGCGCAATATCACGAAGACCAGCCGGAGCGTGTACCGGGACCCGAGTTGGGTGACTATCTGGGACTTCCCATTAACGATGCAGCGCGGATGAGAGGCGAGACTTATAACTCCTCAATCCTCACTTTGCCCGAGTTTCAGTGCAGGCCGCACCCTTCCGACTATGGAGACCGGCATTCCCACGTACGTATCAGCTTGCAGCTGGACCACGCAACGCAGGAGCCGATTGCCGTCCTCACACACCGCGAGTGGCAGGCACAGGAAAGAACGCTCTGGCTGGACGACCGTCCGCACCCGCCGGATTATGCGGCGCATACCTGGCAGGGATTTTCCACCGCCAAGTGGGACGGCTACAACAATCTCACCATTTTCACCACACATCTGAAAGAGAGCTACATCCGTCGGAATGGAATGCCGCGCAGCGACCGCTCGACCGTAGTGGAACATTTTGTCCGGCACGGCCAGTATCTGACGATAGCCACGATCGTGAGTGATACGGTCTATCTGACCGAGCCGCTCATCAAGACGTCGGATTACCTGCTGGACCCCTCGCATGTGATGCCGCCCTATCCCTGCGACTATGTGCAGGAAGTGGTGCGGGCGAAGGGTGCGGTGCCGAGTTATTTGCCCGGAACGAATCCGTTCACAACCGAATTTGCCGAGCACTACCATCTGCCGGTGATCGCGACGCGCGGCGGAGCGGAAACCATGTATCCGGAATTCCGGAACAAGATCCGAAACGCGGCTCCCGCCAGTGTGACTTCGACAAAGGCGAGTAAATAGGATTACCTTTTTATCTATGACAATCAGTTCACCTATGACAATCAGCGGGATGCTGCTTCCTGAATTCGATCAGGAAATGAGCAGCACGAGAAAGATTCTGGAGCGGGTGCCGGAAGACAAATTCGGCTGGAAGCCGCACGAAAAATCAATGAGTCTGGGCCGGCTTGCCAGCCATATCGCGGAAATGCCGAACTGGGCCGTAGAAACCATCAATCGCGACAAACTGGAATTTACGCCTGGGGTAAAGCCGTATCTGGCTACCTCGAGCGCGGAGCTTCTGGAGGGGCTGGATGCCAAAATCGTACTCGCTCGCGCCGCGATCGAGGGCGCTTCCGATGAGCACCTGATGCAGCCCTGGAGCTTGATTTACGGCGGCCATGTAGTGTTTACCATGCCCCGTGCCAACGTATTGAGAAGTGTTGTGATGAACCATCTGATTCATCACAGAGGACAGTTGAGCGTATACCTCAGGCTCAATGATGTAGCGATTCCGGGAATGTACGGACCGTCGGCTGACGATTCTCGTTAGAGAATGACACACGATAAGGGCTATGGGGTGTCGAGGGTGCTTTCGAGCAGACTCGACATCCGCTCCGATTGATTGCGAAATTCCTCGAGTTGTTTCTCTACAGTTCGCAGCCGGTCGGCCAGGTGAAAACATGCCAGCACGGCTACCCGGGCTGAATCGCCATGACCGCCCCGGCTGGCGATAGCGGTCATGAGTTCGTCAATCTGATGGGCAATCTCTTCTGCCTCGCGGGCATCTTCAGCAACAATCGAATAAGGCTGATTGAAGATGTGAACCCGAACTGGCTGCTTTGGCATACGCGGGCTTCCCGCTTCCAGAGACTTAAGCTGCGCCGAGCTGATCGATGTGGCCGATCAGTTTTTCGAGGCGGGTGCGTACCTGCTGGCGCTCGGCCTTGAGGGCGGCGAGCTCCTCGGCAAGATCGGAGTTAAGCTTTTCAGTGTCTTCGAGCGACGCCTGGGTAGACGCCAACTCGGCCAAAGCGGCTTCCTTTTCCTGGCGAAGCCGGTTGACCAGCGCTACCGCACGCTGAATTCGCTCTTCGAGGTGACTGAGAGCGTCGGTTTCCAGCTCTTGCGTAGCCATTAGCCTTGTGCGGTGGCGAGAGCCGCCTTAACCTGTTCCGTGATCAGCGCAAACTGGGTTTCATCAGCCGAGGCTGTTTCCGCCAGAACTTTGCGGTTAAGATCGAGACCGGCCAGCTTGAGGCCATGCATATACCGGCTGTAGGACAAGCCGGCAGCACGGGCCGCCGCACTGATGCGGACAATCCAAAGGGACCGGAAATCCCGCTTCTTGCGTTTGCGTCCGGTATAGGCGAACTTGAGCGCTCTTTCGACCGCTTCCTGGGCCGACCGGTGCAGTTTGCTTTTTGTAAGAAAATAGCCCGACGCGAGGTCGAGTGTCTTCTTGCGGCTGGCACGCCGCTTAGTACCACGTTTTACTCTGGGCACGTTTCGTCTCCTGGTTGGTTATTGAATGACGCGGCAGCACGGGCACGTGCGGTGGCTCCGGTTGCTCGCTAGGGGATTTCTCCCGGTTTTACACGACCCCTAGTAGGGAATCATGCGCCGCAGTACAGCCTGATCGGCGGTATCCGCGACTACACCCTTATGCAGTTTATTCTTACGTTTGCGCGGCTTGGAGGTCAGAATGTGGCGGGCAAATGCATGTTGCCGAACCACCTTCCCGGTTCCGGTTTTTTTGAACCGTTTGGACGCGCCTTTGTGTGTCTTCAGTTTAGGCATGACAGTATTTTCAGGAAACCTCGATTCTAGCACAAAGGGCGGTGCAGTCCGCGTCAGGTGACCCGTTACAATGGGGACCAGTAATGCCGCTTAACGGGGATACGCTGGGTTGTTTTGCGCTGGTCAGCTATATCCCGGAACCTTTAGCCGGCTTCCTCGACCGTCTGCAAATTGAATTGATTCCCAACACAAAGCCTCGAGCGCACGTCACTATCCTCCCGCCGCGGCCCTATTGCGGGGAAATAAAGAAGGCTATCGAAACCATCCAGCAGGAGGCCCGGGAACTGGCTCCGTTCACGGTTGAACTGGGCGACATTGAAATCTTTCCCCAATCAAACGTGGTCTACCTTGGCATCCGGGCGGGCGCGGCAGAGCTGAAAGCGATGTATTACGCGCTGAATCGTGGTCAATTGGCTTACAAAGAGCCCTTTGTCTACCATCCCCACATTACTCTGGCGCAAAATATCGGCGCGGAAGAAGCCAGGCGGCTGGCTGCCCTGGTCAGGGAACGTTGGGAGGCCTGGGATGGGTCCCGCAGTTTCACTGTCAGCCTGATGCTTTTTGTGCAACATGTTGCGCACGACATCTGGGCCGATGTGGCTCCGGCCCCGCTGCTTAGCGAGTTTCCGGTGGCCCGCGAAGCGGTTTAGCGCCTCTTCTTTGCCGACTTGCCGGCTGGCTTACCCAACGGCTTCTTAACTCCTTTTTGTACTGGTTTTTTTACGAGGCTTTTCGCGGATTTGCCGGATGCCGGCTGCGGTTTTGGCTCCAGCGCGAGGCGGGCGACCTCGTCCATCGTGTGCACATAGTGGATCTTCATGTCACCGAGCTGTTCGGCCTTCAGATCTTCCTTCACGTTGATTTCGTTGTCAGCCGGCAGAATGACCTGAGTCACTCCGCTTCGCTTCGCCGCCAGAACTTTTTCCTTGACCCCGCCAATGGGAAGTACCTGGCCGGTCAAAGTGATCTCACCAGTCATGGCGAGATTTTGTTTCACGCGGCGCTCCGTGAGCATGGAGAGAAGAGCGGTAGCCATGGTGACACCGGCCGAAGGTCCATCTTTGGGGATGGCGCCGGCCGGCACATGGACGTGAATATCGCTTTTGCGGAAGACGTCCTGGTCAATGCCGAAGGTGGCCGTATTGGCGCGAACCCAGGTGAGCGCGGCCTGGACGGATTCCTGCATAACGGAGCCGAGCTGGCCGGTCATAATCAGACCCTTGCTGCCGCCGGGCATACGGCCCGCTTCGATGAACAGGACGTCACCGCCAACAGGGGTCCACGCGAGGCCAACCGCTACGCCCGCGCGGCGTGTGCGCTCGGCAACTTCGGTATCGGGACGGAAACGAGGAGCACCCAAAGCTTCTTCGACAAACGGAACGGTGACTTCGACGACCGGAGACTTGCTCTCGGCGTAGCGTCGGGCTACTTTCCGGCAGACCGTACCGATTTCCCGTTCCAGATTGCGAACACCGGCTTCACGGGTGTAGCGGCGGACGATGAAACGGACGGCATCGTCGGCAAACGTAAGAGGCCGGGCCCGATCGTCGGGAGAACCGCTGTCGAGACCGTTCTCCGTGATTTGCCGGGGAATCAGGTAGCGAAACGCGATCATCACTTTTTCCTGCTCGGTGTAACCCTGTAATTCGATGACTTCCATGCGATCGCGGAGGGCATCGGGGATGGTGTCCAGCACGTTGGCCGTGGTGATGAAGAGAACACGGGAGAGATCGAACGGGACATCGAGGTAGTTGTCGCGGAAGGTCGAATTCTGTTGCGGGTCCAGCACTTCGAGCAAGGCGGAAGCAGGGTCGCCGCGGAAGTCCCGGCCGAGCTTGTCTACTTCGTCGAGAACAAAGACGGGGTCATTGGCTCCGGCACGGCGCAGGGCTTGAATAATCTGACCGGGAAGGGCTCCGATATAGGTGCGGCGATGCCCGCGGATTTCGGCTTCGTCGTGCATCCCACCCATGGAGATGCGCTGGAATTTGCGGCCGAGCGAACGGGCGATGGAGCGGCCGAGGGAAGTTTTCCCTACTCCAGGAGGGCCGACGAAGCAGAGGATCGGACCTTTAATCTGCGGCTTAAGTTGCATGACCGCAAGGTAGTCGAGGATGCGATTCTTGACCTTTTCGAGATCGTAATGATCTTCGTCGAGAATTTCGGCCGCACGCGAAACGTTCACCGATTCCCCGCTGGAGATGGCCCAGGGAAGCGAGATCAGCCATTCGAGGTAGGTGCGCGAGACGTTATGCTCGGGCGACATGGCGTTGATGCGCTCAAAACGCTTGAGCTCTTTCAGCGCCTCCTGCTTGACTTCTTCCGGCATGCCGGCTTTTTCAAGCTTTTCGCGGAGTTCTTCCGATTCCTGTTCGCGCTCCTCCCCTTCCCCCAGTTCTTTCTGGATAGCTTTTAATTGCTCGCGCAGATAGAACTCGCGCTGGCTTTGAGAGAGTTGTCCCTGGACCTGCGACTGGATTTTCTGGCGCAGTTCGAGCAGTTCGACCTCACGGGCTAATTGCTGATTGATGAACTGAAGGCGCAGGCGGGCATCGCTTTGTTCGAGGACGGACTGGCGGTCGAGATGGCTCAGGCTCGGCAGGGTACCGGCGATGAAATCAGCGAGACGGCCCGCTTCGGTAATATTTCCGGCTGCGGTGGAGACTTCATCCGAGAGATTGGGCGCGGCAGCCACGATCTGGGCAAACTCGCCCAGAACATTCTGGCGGAGTGCGGTCAATTCCGGTGTCATGTCCGGCTCAATTTCGGGAAGCCGGTCGACACGGGCGCGCAGGAAGGGCTCGCTGGAAGTCCATTCGCGGACGCGCATCCGGGAAATACCTTCGCAGAACAGGAGCTGGCCTTCGCGCATGCGCACGATTTTGTGAATGATGGCGACCGTGCCGACATCGTGCAAATCGGTAGGACCGGGCACGTCAGTCCTGGGATCGATCTGCGAAATGACTCCGATCAGGCGGTTCTCACCGAGAGACTCGATCAGCGCAACGGAAGTGGGCCGCCCAACACTAAGGGGAAGGAGGGCGTTCGGGAAAAGAACGGTGTCGCGAACCGCGAGTACGGGGATCTCTTCGCCATCCCCATCGGCATGGAATGCGGGTTCCGGTTCAGGTTCGAAAATTTGGGGAGGAGTCGAAGCGATCTCGGCTTCAAGCGTTTCCATGTCTACAGGGTAGACTGTCCGGGCCAAATAAAGCGGCGACTCGCAAACTATTTGGCGGCGGGGTAGCACCCAAAGACACGAAGCATATCGGCCACTTCCGCCAAATGCCCCAATGCATTGCGCGATGCCGGATCGTCCACATGACCGAGGAAATCGAGGTAGAACAAATACTCCCATGGCTTTCCGCGCAAAGGGCGAGACTCGATTTTGGTCAGGCTCAGGTCGCGCAGGGCAAAGGCGCTCAAGGCACGGAAAAGCGCGCCGGGATAATTACGGACGGTGAAAACCAGTGAGGTTTTCCACTTCTGGCCGGCAATTGCCTGGGGGGTCGTGGCTTTAGATTTCCGGGGATTCGGTTTTTCCAGCAGGAAAAACCGCGTGAAATTCTCGCGATCGTCTTCGATGGACCGGCGGAGGATTTTGCCTCCATAGATCTCAGCAGCGGCCGCGGAGGCGATGGCCGCACCACCGGCGGGTTTATCGCGCATGATCATTTTCACGCTGCCCGCGGTGTCGTAGAACGGCGTCCGCTCGATTTGCGGGTTCTCTTCGAAAAAGCGCCGGCACTGATTGAGCGCAACGGGGTGGGAATAGACCTTTGCGATGTCGGCGAATTTGAGGTTGGGCGGGGCGATCAGGTTGTGGACGATACGGACGAAAGTCTCACCGCGGATCTCCAGACCGTATTTCAGCAGGTGATCGTAGTTCTCATGAACGGAGCCATGCAGAGTGTTCTCGATGGGTATGGCGGCGGCATGGCACTTGCCGTTTACGACCGCAAGGAACACGTCCTCAAATGTTTCAATGGGTTGCGGAGTGTATTCGCCGCCGGATAATCGCTCCGCCGCGGACTGACTGAAGGCGCCGAGTTCGCCCTGAAACGCGATACGTTTTTTCATGACCCGCCTGGCGTCCTTTTCATGAATCGTTGCGTTTCGAAGCAGATTCGGGGCCCTGCCAGCGCCGGGCTGAGGGATCCGGCAGTCCCAGGAGATCGAGTATTCGGTCAAGACTGGAATCGACGAGGTCCTCCACGGTTGCAGGGTGATTATAGAAGCCTGGGATGGGAGGCGCAATCACTGCGCCCATTTCGGTGAGCTGGCACATGGTTCGGAGATGGCCGAGGTGGAAGGGCGTTTCGCGCACCATCAGGATCAGGCGGCGGCGCTCTTTGAGGGCCACATCGGCGGCGCGAATCATCAGGTTCGAGCTGATGCCATGGGCGATAGCTGACATCGTATGAATGGAACAAGGGGCGATTACCATTCCGTCCATCAGGAAAGAACCACTGGCAAGCGGGGAAGAAATGTCCTCGACAGGCCAGACGAACTGAGCACGGGCCCGGAGATCGGCTGCCTTCTTGCCGGTTTCGAGCCACAGAGTCTTTTCGCCGGAGCGGGTGAGGATCAGGTGGACTTCGTGCTGTTGAGCCGCGAGGCGGTCCAGAAGGCGGAGGGCGTAGATCGCGCCGCTCGCACCCGTTACCCCAACGACGATTTTCAGCGGACCCGGCTGCATAGCTGTTCTGATTTCGGAACGTACATTTGTAATATGTATTGATGCCGGAACAGCCAAAAGCTATAATTCGACCTAAGAGGCTTACCGTTGGCTCAGGCGCCCGCCCTACACGTCCCGAGACAGGATCATAGCATGGATGATGCGGGCCAGCGCCTGCGAAAAGCCCGAGAACGGCTCAACCTCAAGTTCCGGGATGTGGAACAAGCGAGTCAGTTGATTGCGGAACGCAGGGACAATCCCGAGTTCGTTATTCTGATCAGCCGCCTTTCCGATATCGAGAACCAGGGGACGGTACCTTCGATCTACCGTTTGTACTCCCTTTGTTGCATTTACCGGCTGGATTTGTACGAAGTGCTGGGATGGTACGGGGTTCCCCTCGACAAGCTGGCAGCGGATGCGGGCCTGATTCATATCGAAAAAACCCATGCGGTGAATCTGAACCCGGATGCCGGCGCGGAGGCATTACTGCCTATCTCGCTCGACCCGGGTATCGATTTGCGGCGAACATTTTTCGTCAGTGAAATGGTCCAGCGGTGGGGCAAACTGCCGCTGGCTCTGGTGGGTGGTCTCGATGTCCGCAAGTTCCGCTATGGGTTTGTGGGGACGGAAGACTGGAGCATGAATCCGGCGATTCCGCCGGGGACGCTGCTGATTATCGATGACTCGAAGCGCAGGGTTCAGAGTGGCGGCTGGCGCAGCCTGAGTGAGCGTCCCATCTATTTCTTCGAACATCGCGATGGATTTTACTGCCGCTGGGCGAGTCTGCGGGATGGGGTAATGAGCCTGCTGCCGGATCCGGAATCGGAAGCGCCGGTGCTCAATTTCAGTTTCCCGGGCGAGATCGAAGTAGTCGGCCAGGTGGTGGGACTGGCTATGAGTCTGGATCTCGAGCGTCCACGCCGAGTTCGACCCTGAGCGCTTCGAGCACGATACCGAGATCGGCGTAGAAGAGGTCACGCTCCACGTCGCGGGATTCCGGGGGAACCCAGGTTTTATAAGGCTCGAGTTTGAGCCAGTTGTAGAGAATTTCGCGCGGGTCTCCATCGAGGCCAGAGAAGTATTCTTCCAGCTCCTCTTTTTGACGGGGCAGACCCAGACAGAGCCACTCCTGAAAAGATTCCTGATGGCTGCGGTTTAAAATCTGGTCCGCATCCTGATCGCCGATGCGCTGGGCGAGGCCAAAGTGCCGGTAGGTATTGGTGTTGGCATCGCGCAAAGAGGCGAGATAGGCCAGGCGTCCCAGCAGAGTCGGGATTCCGGCCAGAGTGCGATGCCACGATCCTCGTGCCGCCGCTTCACGCTCGGGAATCAAGAAGAAACTCCACTCGGCGATTGTACAAAGGTCAGGGCTTCTTCGGCCAGACTGGCGGGAACTCCGGTTTCCCAGGTGGGATAGAGCAGATTCACGCCGAGGATTCTGCGGATGCGGGAGCCATCTACTTGCCGGCCGGTAGTGAACTGAGGTGCAGCGGCGATTTCGGGATAGGCTTCGGGAGGATTTCCGTGGGGATGATTTTGCCGACACCATTGGATAATTTCGTCGGACGCGCAGGGTTTTTCATCCGCCACAGGCCAGGCTCCCTCGATTGTGGAGAACAGGCCCGCATCCACCATGGCGGCCAGATCGTCGACGTGGATGCGGCTGACCAGTCCGGAGCCTGCACCGCGAGGAGGGCGACCTTCCCTGGCGGCCACGTGCACTCCCCTGCCCGGGCCGTAAATAGCGGCGGAGCGCAGGATGAGGCTCGACCAGGCTCCGGCGGTGATCCAATTTTCCTCTTCGAAACGGCGGATTCCGCGAGGATCTTCGGGCGCAGGCTGGGTGTGTTCGTCGACTGTAGTTTGATTCCCGTAGACGCCCGTCGAAGAGATATACACGATGCGGGTGGGCGCCGCGGCGGTGATTTTTTGCCTTAAAGCCTGGTTATCCGGGGGATCGAGCGGTGGAATGGTGTGAACAACGAGGGCTCCGGTGGGGATTGAAGACACATCGGCGTCGCGACCCGGAGCGACGACGGGAATCCCACGTGCGATTAATCGCTGAGCGACACGCTTACCCGTGAAACCCAGTCCGAATATGACCACCATCTCAGCCCATTGGAGCACGGAACACACGTTATACTGCGCTTGAATGTTGCAGCCCAATATTTTTCGTGAATACGATATTCGCGGTATCGCAGACGTAGAACTGACCGATGACGGGGTGAGCGCGCTCGGACAGGCGATCGGCACGTGGATGATCCGGCGGGGATCGCGGAAGATCACTCTGGCGCGCGACTGCCGTCTTAGCTCGCCACGGCTGCATAAAGCGCTGCTGGGTGGGCTGCTGGCATCCGGCTGCGAGATTACGGATCTGGGTGTGGTTCCGACTCCCCTGCTCTACTACTCGGTATTTCACCTGAAAGCGGATGGCGGAGTGATGATCACGGGTAGCCATAATCCGGCGGATTACAACGGGTTTAAGACGATGTATGGGGACGGAACCATACATGGCGGGGATATTCAGGAGATTCGCAGGCTGATTGAAGCGGGCGATTTCGAACAGGGCGCGGGAACTGTGAAGTCGTTCGACATCACGGCGCCTTACGTCGATGAGATTGCCGCGCAGTTCAAGCTGCCGAAGCGCGTGAAGGTTGTGTCGGACGCGGGCAACGGTACGGCGGGGCCGATCGTACGGCGGATTTTCGAACGGCTGAATTGCGAGTCGGAAGAATTGTTCTTTGAGATGGATGGGCGGTTTCCGAATCACCATCCGGATCCGACGCAGCCGGAAAACCTGGCGCATCTGATCGCCGCGGTGTGTGAGGCGAAGGCCGACGTCGGGCTGGCGTTTGACGGCGATTCGGACCGGATCGGCGCAGTGGATGAGACGGGTGAAGTGCTTTATGGCGACCAGCTCATGATCATCTACTCGCGGGAGATTCTTTCGCGTAAGCCGGGCGCGACGATTATCGGCGAAGTGAAATCGTCACAGAACATGTATGACGACATTCGGAACCATGGCGGCAATGCAGTGATGTGGAAAACCGGACATTCGCTGATCAAGGCGCGGATGAAGGAAACTCATGCGGAACTGGCGGGCGAGATGAGCGGCCATATGTTCTTCGCGGATCGCTATTACGGATTCGACGATGCAATCTATGCGGCGTGCCGGCTGCTCGAAATCGTGTCGAACTCGGGCACGACACTGTCATCGCTGCTGGCAGATTTGCCGAAGACACTGACTACGCCGGAACTGCGCGTCGATTGCGCCGACGATCGGAAGTTCGCTGTCGTCAAGGCAGTGAAAGAACGGTTCCAGCGCGACTACGATGTGATCGATATCGACGGCGCGCGGGTGAATTTCGGACGAGGCTGGGGATTGGTACGGGCGTCGAATACACAGCCGGTTCTGGTGCTGCGATTTGAAGCGCAGACGGCCGAGTTGCTGGCGGAGTATCGCAAGACGGTGGAGGACGCCGTGGCGGAAGCGCAGGAAAAGTCAGCCCAGATGGCCGTCTGAATTAAACTGCTACGCGATAATAGTGACGGGCGCTGGGGGAATTCCGCAGCACTTGTTCAATGCCGCTAACGCAATTCGATCCTCTGATCGCCGAATGGTTCGAGAGCCGGTTTGGAAAACCGACGGAGCCGCAGATCGCGGGGTGGCCGGAGATTGCGGCGGGCCGGGATGTACTGATTTCGGCGCCTACGGGTTCCGGTAAGACGCTAGCCGCTTTTCTGATCTGCCTCGACCGCCTGGTGCGCGCGGCACGCACCAATTCCCTGCCCGATGAAACGCAGGTGGTCTACGTTTCGCCGCTCAAAGCCCTTTCGAACGACGTTCATAAAAATCTCGAAACTCCTTTGGCGGAAATCGCTGAACTGGCCGTGCAGCGTCGCGTACCGCTGGCGCCGATCCGGACGATGGTGCGGACAGGGGACACGCCTGCGTGGGAGCGGCAGCGCATGGGGAAGCATCCGCCGCACATTCTGGTCACTACGCCCGAGTCCTTGTTCATTCTGGTTACCGCTGCAAAATCGCGGTTGATGTTGGGGAATGTACGGACCGCAATCGTGGATGAAATTCATGCGATCGCGGACGACAAGCGCGGATCCCATCTGGCGCTGACGCTGGCCCGCCTCGATCACGTGACGCGTTCGACGCACGGCGCGCGCATGCAGAAGATCGGGCTTTCGGCGACGGTACGGCCCATCGAAGAAGTGGCCCGGTTCCTTTCTCCCGAAGCCGCCATCATCGACACGGGGCACAAGCGGGCGATGGATCTCGCGGTGGAGATCCCGAACGATGAACTGAGTGCGGTTGCGACCAGTGAGATGTGGGATGACATCTACGATCGGCTGGCGCGGCATATTCTCGCGGAACGCACCACGCTGGTATTCGTCAATACGCGGCGTCTTTCGGAGCGGGTTGCGCATGCGCTGGCGGAACGGGTTGGCGCCGGGACTGTATTGCCGCATCATGGCAGTCTCTCCCGGACTTTGCGACACGATGCGGAACAGCGGCTGAAGAACGGCGAACTCAAGGCCGTGATCGCGACGGCATCGCTTGAATTGGGAATCGATATCGGCACGGTGGATCTGGCGATTCAACTGGGTTCACCGCGTTCCATTGCCGTAGCGCTGCAGAGAGCGGGACGTTCGGGACACTGGGTGGGGGCTCGGCCGCGAACCATTTTCTTTCCGACGACGCGCGATGAATTGATCGAGTGCGCGGCGCTGATCCATGGGATTCGGCGCGGTGACCTGGAGGTAATCGAGATTCCGCGCAATGCGCTCGACATACTGGCGCAACAGATTGTGGCGGAGACGGCCTGCGAAGCGTGGAAGGAAGACGATCTCTATGGGCTGATGAGACAAGCCTGGCCGTATCGGGATCTTCCGCGAACTGATTTCGATGCCGTGATCGAAATGCTGTCGGATGGTATCGCTACGTCTCGGGGGCGCAGCGGTGCACTGCTGCATCGCGATCAGGTGAACCATGTTGTCCGCGGGCGGCGCGGTGCGCGACTGGCGGCCATCACATCCGGCGGTGCGATTCCGGAAAGTGCGGCATACAAAGTCATCGCGGAACCGGAAGGCAAGACGGTGGGCACGCTCGACGAAGACTTCGCGGTGGAAAGTCTTACGGGCGACGTCTTTCTATTGGGAACGCAGTCCTGGCGGATCCGGCACGTGGGTCAGGGGACGGTACGGGTTGAAGATGCGCACGGAGCTAAACCGTCGATCCCCTTCTGGCTGGGTGAAGCGCCGGGACGTTCGATGGAACTCTCGGACGCTGTCTCGCGGGTTCGGGAAACATGTAATCAAAACCCGGACGCCGCGCGTTTCCTGATGGCCGAATGCGGGCTGGATGAAGGGGCGGCGAAACAGGGGATCGCGTATCTGAACGCAGGTTCAGCGGCTTTGGGCGCGATGCCGACTTGTTCAACCGTAGTTGCCGAACGTTTTTTCGACGAATCCGGCGGCACGCAACTGGTACTGCATGCGCCGTTTGGGGCGCGGATCAATCGGGCGTGGGGGCTGGCGCTGCGCAAAAGATTCTGCCGGACCTTCAACTTTGAACTGCAGGCGGCGGCGACAGACAACGGCATCGTGATCTCGCTGAGCGAGCAGCACTCGTTTCCGCTCGAAATGGTGTTTGAATTCGTACATGCGGGTACGGCGGAAGATGTCCTCCGGCAGGCGCTGCTGGACGCTCCGATGTTTGGCGCGCGATGGCGCTGGAATGCGAGCCGGGCGCTGACGATCCTGCGGTTCCGCGGAGGTGCTAAAGTTCCGGCGCCGATTCAGCGGATGCGTGCCGAGGACCTGTTGGCGTCGGTCTTTCCCGATCAGGTGGCTTGTGCGGAAAACCTGGCAGGGCCGATCCGGATTCCGGACCATCCCCTGGTGAAGGAAACGATTTCGAACTGCCTGCACGAAGCGATGGATATCGACGGATTGCGGCACATTCTGCATGGCATGGAAGACGGGACGATACGCTGCGTCGCGGTGGAGAATGCCGCGCCTTCGGTGTTTTCGCACGAAATCCTGAATGCCAATCCGTATGCGTTTCTGGACGACGCACCTCTCGAAGAGCGGCGTGCGCGAGCCGTTCAATTACGCGGAACCATGCGCTCGGATATCTCCGGGGGCGCGGGAATTCTGGATCCGGCGGCGATCCATCAGGTTGCGGCGGAAGTCTGGCCCGAACCACGCGACGCTGACGAATTGCATGACGCGCTGCTCACGATGATCACAGTTCCGGTGACTGAGACGTGGCAGGAGTTCTACGAGGAACTCGCGGCAACGGGACGCGCATGGACATTACAGCGCGGGGGCGCAAGTTTTTGGGTCGCAACGGAGCGTCGCATCAGTGTGGCCGGCACGCCCGCCGACATTCTCCTGAATGTGCGGGGATGGATGGAATCACTGGGACCGGTGACGGCGACCGAGCTTGCAGCGCGGCTGGCACTGCCGCTCAATGAGATACAGACCGCGCTGCATACGCTCGAATCGGAAGGCCAGATTTTCCAGGGTCACTACAGGCAGCCCGCGTCAAGTGATAGGGCGCAGAGTGAGATGGGACCGAGTGAAGTGGAGTGGTGTAATCGCCGCATTCTGGCGCGGATTCACCGGCTGACGTTAGGCAAGCTGCGTCGTGAGATTGAACCAGTGACGGCAGCGCAGTTCCATCAATTTCTGTTTCGCTGGCAGCACGCCGCGCCGGGAACGGAACTGCATGGAGCGGACGGCCTGCTGCAGATCATCCGGCAACTGGCCGGCTTCGAAATTGCGGCGCCTTCGTGGGAGGCGGAAGTCTTCGCGCGCCGCGTCGTTGCTTACGACCCCGAATACCTGGACGATCTTTGTCTCTCCGGCGAAGTTGCCTGGGCACGGATGTCTCCGCATCCCGGTCTGAGCGAAGAAGGGCGGCGGGTGCGTCCGACACGAATTGCGCCCATTACCTTTTTCCCTCGCGAATATGCGGATTGGCTTGCCAATTCGAAGCTTGATACGACGGCGACGGATAATCTGTCGCATGCCGGGCGGGAGACGCTTGAGGCACTCCGCGCGAGGGGAGCATCGTTCTTTGCCGATCTGGTGAAGGCTACCGGCCGGCTCGCCAGCGAAGTGGAAGACGCTCTGTGGGAGCTCACGGCAGCGGGTCTTGTTACCGCGGATGGCTTCGAAAATCTGCGGGCACTGATCGACCCGCGACGACGACGGGGTGAGGGCCGGCAGCATTTGCGGCGCCCCCGGCACGCGGCAGGTCGCTGGGCACTCGTGACAGGAACGGGAGCTTCTATCACTTCAGAAGCTCCTGCGATGACTTCAGAAGAACGAACCAGGAAGTTCGCCGAACAACTCTTGCGGCGCTGGGGAGTGTTGTTCAGGGATTTGCTGGCCCGCGAGAGCACGGGGCTATTCTGGCGGGACTTACTGCCTGTACTGCGCCGCATGGAAGCTCAGGGAGAAATTCGCGGCGGACGGTTTGTCTCGGGGTTCACGGGCGAACAGTTTGCATTGCCGGAAGCCATCGAAGCGCTCCGAGCGAGCAGGCGCGCAGACAATGCGGTGATCGCGGATGTTGCATCGGCAGATCCACTGAACCTGGTCGGGATCATACTGCCGGGTGCTCGCGTAAGCGCGCTGGTGAAGGAACGCGCTCTCACCGGCATTCCTGTGCCGGAAGCCCCGTGGTCCATCACCACAGTCTGAGAACGGGCGGGCTGGCTTAGCCAATAGCTAAAGTGGCGAAAGAGCGCCGGCTTCGAGACGCAATATACGATCGCAGCGATGCGCGAAATGCAGGTTATGGGTTACCAGGATTGTCGTCAGGTTACGACGGCGGCGCAGATCTTCAAGTAAATCGAAGATCAGTCCGCCCGTCCGCTCGTCGAGGTTACCCGTAGGTTCGTCAGCCAACAGCAAAGAAGGGCTGCCTGCGAGAGCACGCGCAATTGCAATTCGTTGCTGTTCACCGCCGGAAAGTTCGCCTGCGCGGTGAGAGGCACGTGGTCCAAGGTTCACTTCTTCAAGACCGTTCTGAGCCGCGGCGAAAGCTTTTTCCCGAGGTTCTCCGCGAATCAGAAGAGGCATGGCTACATTCTCGAGCGCCGTAAACTCCGGCAACAGGTGGTGCTGCTGCCACACATAACCGATCTCGCGGTTACGAAATTCCGAAAGCCTGGCTTCGTCGAGGGCAGTAACTTCCCGGCCGGCATAGAAGATGGCGCCGCTGGTGGGGCGGTCAAGACCACTGATGAGGTGAAGCAGAGTGCTCTTCCCTGCTCCGCTCTCACCGATGATGGCGACTTGTTCACCCGGCTCGACATCGAGAGAGAGGTCGTCAAAGACAATCAGATCCTTGTCGCCGGAGCGGTAAATGCGGGAAAGTCTTTCGATGTGAATTATCGGAGCTGCTTCGGAACCAATGTTCGGCGCAGGCAATTTTCTAGCGGCCGCCGACGCTGATACAGACGATTCCCGCCAGCACCATGGCGAGAGCGCCGAGTTTGCCCTTCGTGATTGGTTCATTGAAGAACAGGCGCGACCAGAACAGCGTCCAGATGTAGCCGAGGGAAACCATCGGATAGAGGACCGAGAGTTCGCCTTTATTGATTCCCATCACGTAGGGGACGCTGGAACCGAGGAACAGGAAAATACCGAAAGCCAGCTGCCAGTTCACAATGTATTTAAAACCACGATTGAGATGCGCGGCGCCCATTTTCAGGAAGACAGCTCCGAACGATCCGATGAGTGAAGCGACAAAAACCAGGACAATGGAGCTGAGTGGCGTTTTTGTCATGAGCGCGAACTCGTTCGTCCGAGCAGTCCCACGCCGCCGATGACCAACGCGATGCCGACCGCTTTCCACACGTTCATCTGATCGTGAAAAAAGTACATCGAGAGAAGATTGACCCAGACATACGTCAACGCGATGACCGGATACAGCAGGGATAACTCGCCTTCGCGAAGGGCCAGAATCAGCAGCAACGCGTTGCCCGATTGCACAACATAGCCGAGCAGCAATTCATAATTGTGAAGCAATGCGTCGGAAAACGGCATCCATGTGGACGAATCGCCGGGTATCAATTTCGGCATGGGGTGCGTGGCGCCGAACTTCATAAGGATTTGTGCAGCCGCCGCGAAAACCGTGCAGCCGAGAACCATGTATATCGAGTTTGCCGATCGAGAGGGAGCGATTACAGATGCGGCCTGGGTGGAGACTGGCATGAGGCAAAGACGTTGCGATGAGTCTTTTCAGAATAGCAACCTTTGCCGCTACAATGATGTCTAGTGGATCGTCCGAAATCCGTAATCGCCGACAAACATACAGAACCCGTGGCTCCGGCTGCAAATGAAACTTCCGCCGCCCCTAAAGCCGCCGATCCGCCGCGAGGTTTTATCGCGGAATGGACGGTAACAATCATTCTGCTGCTGTTCGGCACGACGTTTCTGGTCCAGGCATTCGTCATTCCGACCGGTTCTATGGAGGACACTTTGCTGGTGGGCGACCATCTGCTGGTGGACAAGCTGGCGTTCGCTCCGGCGGGCGCCGTCAGCAAGTACATTCTCCCCTACAGCGACGTGCATCGCGGCGACATTATCGTATTCCGATATCCGGTAGACATTAAGCAGACGTTCGTTAAACGCGTGATGGGCGTACCGGGCGATCATATTCACCTGATCAACAAGCGCGTGTATCTGAACGGGCACCTGCTCGACGATCACAACTATGCGGTGCACAAGCTCGACTACATCGATTCGTACCGGGATAATTTTCCGACCGAGCCAAACACACCGATCTATTCGCCGGCGCAGCAGATGCTGGAACATAACGTAGTCAGCGGAGATGTGGTGGTGCCGCCCGGTTTCTTCTTTGCCATGGGCGATAACCGGGATCAATCGCTGGATAGCCGTTATTGGGGCTTCGTTCCGCGGGAGAACATTATCGGGAAACCGCTGGTTATCTATTGGTCTTACGATGCGAATACGGAGGAGCTATCGAACCCGGCGGTGAGCCTCAATCACCTGTTCGACATTGCGACGCATTTTTTGACGAAGACCCGCTGGTCGCGAACTTTCCAACTGATTCACTCGATCCCGATCCAGTAAACGACCATGGCCAAGGAGAACCGGTACGGCCTGATTCTGGCTGGTGGAAGAGGCACGCGGTTCTGGCCGCGCAGCCGGAAGCGACATGCCAAACAGGTACTTTGCGTCACGGGCGAACGCACGCTGATTCAGGAAACCGTGGACCGGCTTGCTCCGGAAATTCCGCCGGAACGTATATGGATTCTTACGAACGATTTCGTGCGTGACGAGATTGTTCGGCAACTTCCGGAAGTCCCGGCAGCGCAGATTATCGCTGAACCAGCGCAAAGAAACACCGCGCCACCGATAGCACTCGCGGCCGAGATATTGCACTCAATCGACCCGAACGCTGTATTCGGCGTCTTTCCGTCGGACCATGTGATCGGATTGAGCGCTCGCTATCTCGAGTTCCTCAAAGCAGCGTTCGAGGCGGCCGAACGCGGTGATATCGCAGTGCTCGGCATCAAGCCGAGATGGCCTGATACAGGCTATGGATATATCGAATTTCCGACCGAAACCGAACCCGGATCGAAGGCCGTCAAGGTGGCGAGCTTCCGCGAAAAGCCCGCGGCGCCTCTTGCGGAAGAGTTTTTTGCGGCGGGAAACTACTACTGGAACGCGGGGATGTTCTTCTGGCGCGCGGAGACAGTACTCGAAGCGATGCGCAAACATCAACCGAAAACCGCGACGCTCCTCTCGAGTTTGCCGCCGTTTGAACATCCTGACTTTGCGGCCCGGCTAGCTGAAGTATTTCCGCTCTGCAAGAAGATTTCAATCGACTACGCGGTGCTGGAGCATGCGGATAACGTAGTGGGCATCGCCTGCGATGAGTTCCAATGGAACGACGTAGGCAGCTGGAAGGCTGTGTATGAGCTGCTGCCTCGCGATACCGAAGGCAATGCGGCGCGCTCTGAATTGGTGGCTATCGATTCTCGGAACAACTATGTCGATTGCGGCAAGAAGCTGGTGGCGCTGGTTGGGGTGGATAACCTGGTGATTGTGGATACGCCCGATGCGCTGCTGATCGCTCATCGGGACCGGGCGCAGCATGTGGGCGGAGTAGTTGAGATCCTCGAAGCGAAGCAGCGCGAAGATCTGATCTAAGACGGTTTCAATAAAAAACCGCGAACCGGTTATCCGATTCGCGGCAGTAAGTTCATCGTTACAGACAACGGCAGCTTACACTGCGAAGATTTACTTCTTTTCGTCGTTGTCGATTTCTTCGGGCTCAACACCTTCGCGCTGGGCTTTCAGGCGCTCTTCCTTACGCTTGGCTTTATCTGCCGCACGTTTGACGAGTTCCGAACCTACCAGCTCGAGCATGGCAAGTTCCGCGCCGTCACCCTTACGGGGTCCGAGGCGAGTAATTCGCGTGTAACCACCGGCGCGCTGGCCAAACCGTGTGCCGAGCGTATCGAAGAGTTTCTTCACGGATTTCGGCGTGGTCAGGAATGCCGCCGCCTGGCGGCGCGTATGCAGCGTGTCTTCCTTGGCGAGCGTAATCATCTTCTCGACCAGAGGCTGGATCGCCTTTGCCTTCGGAACCGTGGTGATGACGCGCTCTTCTTCGATCACGCTGGTCGTCAGGTTTTTGAACAGGCTGTTCCGCGAGCCTACGTCCCGCTTAAGTTTTGCATTGCCGAATCGATGTCTCATATCCGTTTCCTGAAATGATTATGCGAACTGCTCGTCGTCGGGAATATCCTCGGGGATGGAACCGGGCGCGGGAGCAGGAGGTGCCACGAGGCGCCCATGCGCATCGGGCTTCATACCCAGAGCCAGACCCATGGTCTGCAGGATTTCCTTGATTTCGTTAAGCGATTTGCGGCCGAAGTTCTTCGTGCGAAGCATCTCCGACTCCGTTTTTTGCACCAGTTCGCCGATAGTCTGAATCCCGGCGTTCTTGAGGCAGTTGTAAGAGCGAACCGAGAGCTCGAGCTCTTCGACGCTCCGATTCAGCTGGTCGCTGACGCGCTCCATGCTGCGTTCAGCCGGCTCTTCGGCGATCTCCGCGACTTCTTCAAAGTTGATGAAGATGGTCATGTGATCTTTGAGCAGCTTGGCCGCGTGGCCGATGGCGTCCTGCGGTGAAATCGCACCGTTGGTCCAGACTTCCAGCGTCAGCTTATCGTAATCGGTCATCTGACCGAGACGCGCCGCTTCCACCGAGAAGTTCACTTTACGCACCGGCGAATGAACCGAGTCGATCGGAATGAATCCGATGGCCAGATCTTCGTCGAAGTTTTTATCCGCGCTGACATAACCGCGCCCGGGCTTCAGGCGCATCTCGATGTCGAGCTTGCCGCCTTCGCTCACGGTGGCGATGTGCAGAGTCCGATCGAGAACTTCGACGTCGGCGTCGGTCTCAATCTGTCCGGAGAAAACTTCCCCGGCTTTATTGGCTACGAGGCGCACAATCTTCATGCCCTCGCCCATCACTTTGAAAGGCACCTGTTTGAGGTTGAGGATGATATCGGTCGCATCTTCAACCACGCCCGGAATCGGGCTGAATTCGTGATCCACGCCTTCAATGCGGATCGCGGTAATGGCGGCGCCTTCGATACTCGACAGCAGCACGCGGCGCAGCGAATTGCCAATAGTGGTACCAAAGCCGCGCTGGAACGGTTGAGCAGTGAACTGCCCGTAGCGCTCCGTCAGGGTCTCTGTATTTGCAACCAGCCGTTTAGGTTTTTGAAATCCCTTAAACATACGTTTTATTTCTACTCCAATCGCGGTGTGGCTTTATCTCAATCCGCGCACACCGGTTCTTTTACTACCCGAAACCTGCTTACTACTTGCTATAAAGTTCGACGATTAACTGTTCGTTGATCGGGATCTGCGTGAGTTCATCGCGCCGTGGGTTCGAATTGATGCGGCCCTTTAGATTTTCACGATCGACATCCATCCAGCCGGGTGACGGCGCATGCGCGGTGGCATCGCGGGCGGCAAGAATGGTGGGATTGTTTTTGCTGGCTTCGCGGACGGAAATCTCGTAACCGGGGCGCACGATGAAGGAGGGGATATCCACTTTGCGTCCGTTCACCTGGATGTGCCCATGGCGAACGATCTGGCGAGCTTGTGCACGGCTCGCGCCGAGGCCCATGCGATAGATCACGCTGTCGAGACGCTTTTCCAGCGTTCCCAGCAGCATCTCGCCGGTGATGCCCTTCATCTTGACGGCTTTTTCGAAGGTGTTGCGGAACTGGGCTTCGAGGACGCCGTAGATGCGGCGGACTTTCTGCTTCTCGCGAAGCTGCAGACCGTACCCGACCAGCTTGGGCTTGCGATCTTTGCCATGCTGTCCGGGAATGAAGTTGCGCTTTTCGATTGCGCACTTCTCGGTGTGACAGCGCTCACCCTTCAGGAATAACTTCATGCCCTCGCGCCGGCACAACCGGCAAACGGGACCTATGTAACGTGCCAAGTCTTATGCTCCTCTTCTCACGTGCGGTTTACGATCGCTGAGGATCTTCGTCCCGCTTGACTACCAATACTGCGAAAACCTTATCTCAAACGCGGCGCTTTTTGGGCGGCCGGCAACCATTATGCGGAATCGCCGTAGTATCGCGAATCGCCCGTACATCAAGGCCTGCCGTGGCCAGCGCACGTACCGCCGACTCGCGTCCCGAACCCGGACCGCTCACACGAACTTCCACGGTCCTCAACCCGACTTCGGTCGCCTTGTTGGCCGCGGTCAACGCAGCCTGCTGAGCGGCAAAGGGAGTGCCTTTGCGGGAGCCACGGAATCCGAGAGAACCCGCGCTCGACCACGACACCGTATTGCCTTCGGGGTCCGAAATCGTGATGATCGTGTTGTTGAAAGTCGCCTGTACGTGCACGACGCCCGTGTGAACAATGCGTTTTTCCTTCTTTTTGAAGGACTTCTTTTTGCCGGTTTTGGCTGGTGCCTTCGCCATTAAGTCTTCGCCGTCGCTTTCTTCTTGTTGGCTACTGTTCCCTTACGCGGGCCTTTGCGAGTGCGCGCATTGGTATGCGTGCGCTGTCCCCGGGTGGGCAGACCGCGCCGGTGGCGCAGACCGCGATAAGATCCCATCTCGATGTGGCGCCGGATGTTGAGCGAAACTTCCTTGCGGAGATCGCCTTCGACCGCGCCTTCCTCTTCGAGGATATTGCGGACGTGGTTTACTTCTTCTTCCGTCAGATCGCCGATTTTCTTTTCCGGATCAATACCGGCGCGGTGCAGCAAGCTCAGAGAGCGAGTGCGGCCGATGCCGTAGATGTAAGTCAGCCCGATCGCTGCCCGTTTTTTCGGTGGGAGATCGACGCCCGCAATACGTGCCATAATTCGTCCTTTTCCTTTATCCCTGACGCTGCTTGTGCTTGGGGTTTACACAGATCACCCGCACCACGCCTTCGCGGTGGACGACCTTGCACTTCACACAGATTTTTTTAACTGACGCTCGAACTTTCATTGCCTTCACCCAATTTTCTTCAGAATCCGTCCCCGCGTCAGGTCGCGCTCTGAAAGCTCGACTTCCACACGGTCGCCCGGCAACAACCGGACCCAATTTCTTTCCGCTCCACCAGCGGCATGCCCGAAAACCAGGGCCTTATTCTTCAACTCGAGCCGAAACACCAGACTCGGTAACTCTTCCACCACTGTCGCCTCTACGGTCTGGTCAGAACCCACAGCGCTGACGGCCTTGTTAAAACCCACGGGGCTTACGGCCTTGTTAAAACCCACGGGGCTTACGGTCTTGTTAAAACCCACGGCCCATCCGGTGTTACCGCCACGCAATGCTCGAAGTGAGCCGAGTAAGACCCATCCTTCGCCACTGCCGTCCAGCGGTCCTTCAAAACCTTTGCTTCCGGACGCCCCGCATTCACCATCGGCTCAATCGCGAGCACCATACCCTCGCGCAGCCGGGGATTCTCATTACGCCGGTCAACATAATTCGGAACCTGCGGCTCTTCATGCAGCTTGGTCCCAATGCCGTGCCCCACATACTCGCGAACGATGGAGAAGCCATTCGAAACCACATGGTCTTCCACGGTACCGCTGATATCGAACAAACGGTTGCCTTCGCGAACCTTGTCGATCGCTAACTCGAGCGACTCTTCCGTCACCTTCAACAGCTTTTTCGCCTGCTCGCTCAGCTCACCGACGCCCACCGTAATAGCCGAATCGCCAAAATACCCATCGAGCGATACTCCGGTATCGATCGAGACGATGTCGCCCTTCTTCACAATCCGTTTCGGGTTGGGCATTCCGTGTACGATCTCTTCGTTTATCGATGTACAGAGAACATACCGGTAAGCTTCACCCGCGGCCGGAACGAAGTAATTCTTGAAAGCCGGTTTTGCACCCGCGTCCGCCATCATCTTCTCCGCCGCCACTTCCAGATCCCAGGTGGAAAGGCCTTCTTCCACCATCGCGCCCAAAGCCTGCAGGATGGTATGTACCAGCAGACCCGATTTGCGCATCTTCTCGAGCTCAGCCCGAGTCTTGCGAACGATCATCTGCCTGCCATCTCAAATACGTTTTTCAAATCAGCCTGCACGCTTCGGAATACTTGTTCCGGCGATTCATTGCCGGCTTCCACTGCAAACAATCTCGTTTCCCGCGAACGGAAAAATTCAATCAGCGGCATCGTCCGGCGCTCATACTCCTCAAGCCGTGCACGAACCACATCCTCGCGGTCATCCTCGCGAACTTCCAGCGCCGCACCATCCAGATCGCATTTGCCTGGGGTCTTAGGAGGACGGGACACCGCGTTATACAAAGTGCCGCAAACCGGGCACACACGTCTACCCGTCAATCGCGAGATAATTACATTGTAATCAACAACAAGGTGAATTACCACCACCTCGGCTTTCCGCCCCGCGGCGAGCCGCATCATTTCCTCAGCCTGATCCACTGTGCGGGGGTAACCGTCCAGGATAAAGCCTTTATTTGCATCCGGTTCGGAGATACGTTCCTCCACCAGCCGGTTCACTACCTCGTCCGAAACCAACGTCCCGGCCCGCATCCGCCCACTGACACTCGACCCGATGGCAGTGCCGGCTTTGATATGCTGCCGCAGCATATCGCCTGTCGAAATCTGCGGAACACCCATCCATTCGGTCAGATATTGGGACAACGTCCCTTTACCGGACCCGGGGGACCCGAACAGGACCAGCGCGATCAATACGAACTGTCCACTTTAGTATGAGCTCCGCCGGCCTCGCACGCGACCGGCGCGTGGCGTAAATCCTTCATAGTGCCGCATGATGAGCTGGGCTTCGATCTGGTTGATCGTATCCATGGCCACGCCCACTACGATCAGCAGCGATGTGCCGCCGAAGTAAAACTGTACGTTCAAACCTTCCAGAATGAAACGGGGGAAAGTCCGGTCAATCGCATTGCCGATCAGGGGCAGATGCTGCAGGTGAATCCCTGAAATCATGATGTCGGGGATCAGACAGAGAATTGCCAGATAGACAGCGCCGACAAACGTGATGCGCGTCAGAATCGTGTTCATGTAATCCGACGTCGAGCGCCCCGGCCGAATACCCGGAATGAATCCGCCGTACTTGCGCATATTGTCCGCCGCTTCGTTCGGATTGAAAATGATGGAAACGTAGAAGAAGCAGAAGAAGATAATCAACGCTACGAACATCAGCACGTAGAGTGGCTCGCCGTGGCGGATCGCGCCTAAAGTGGTGTTGAGCCAGTTGTTGTTCTTCACGAACGGAACGTTGGCGACCGTCTGCGGGAAGGCCAGAATGGAAGATGCGAAGATAACGGGAATTACTCCACCCGCGTTGACCTTCAGCGGCATGTGAGTCGATTGCCCACCCATCACGCGGCGTCCGATAACGCGCTTGGCGTATTGCACAGGAATGCGGCGTTCACCGAGTTCCACGAGAACGATGAATCCAACAACCGCGATCATCATGACCAGCACAACAAGCAGGGTCAGCGGACTCCACTCATGCGTTACGAAGACGTTGGTATAGAGGTTGCCGATCGCGCCCGGCACACCGACTACGATGCCGGTGAAGATGATGAGCGACATACCGTTGCCGACGCCGCGCTCCGTGATCTGTTCACCGAGCCACATGATGAAGGCCGTTCCGGTAGTCAGCGAAACGATGGTAAGGAGGACGAAGCCGATACCCGGGCTAATCACGATGTTGTCCTGCATCTGCTGCAGTCCAACCGCGATGCCGAACGACTGCGCGATACCGAGACCGACGGTCAGATAACGCGTCCACTGGGTGATTTTCCGGCGGCCGAGCTCGCCTTCTTTCTGCAGCTTCTCGAGGGTCGGAACCACGACTGTGAGCAATTGCAGAATGATGGACGCCGTGATGTACGGCATGATGCCCAGAGCAAAGATGCTCAGCCGGCGAATATTGCCGCCCGCGAACAAGTCGAAGAATCCAAAAATGGAGCCGGACTGACGCTGCAGGAAGTCCTGCCAGCGAATGACGTCGATGCCCGGAGTCGGTACGAAACTACCGAACCGATAAACGGCGAGCATGAGAAACGTGAACATAACCCGCCTGCGCAGGTCTGGTATGCGGAAGATATTGCCTATCGCTTCGAACAGTTTCACAGGGGCGCCTCGCTTACTTCTTCGCTACCTTTTTTTCTTGTCGTGCTTTTTGGCATCGGGGTTCTTCTTGCGAAGCTTGCCCTTAGGCTCAAGTGCAGCAGCTACCCCGCCCACTACTTTCGCTTCACCGCCCGCTTTGGCGATCTTTTCCGCGGCGGACTTCGAAAAGATGTGCGCTTCCACGGTCACTGCGCGAGTGATTTCACCGTTGGCAAGAATCTTGAGCCCGTCGCCCAGCTTCTTGACGACACCCAGTTCCATCAGGCGATCCGCTGAGAACGCGTCACCCGGCAGCCTGTCGAGATCGGCCAGGTTCACGATCGCATATTGCTTCTTGAAGATGTTGGTAAATCCGCGCTTGGGCAGACGGCGGTGCAGCGGCATCTGGCCGCCTTCGAAACCGCGCATAATGCTGTAGCCGGAAATGGAGCGGGCGCCTTTGCTGCCGCGCGTCGAAGTTTTGCCGCGCCCGGAACCCATACCGCGTCCAATGCGCTTTTTGCGGTGTACTTGCCCTGCCGGGGGTCTGATATCGCTGAGATTCATTGTCTTATTTCCGGATTCCGATAGTCATTAATCTACGATCGCCAGCAAGTGCGGGATCTTCTTCGCGAAGCCGCGGAACGCCGGCGTGTCGGGACGCACCACAATCTGGTTCATTTTCTTCAGACCCAGACTGCGGACCATTTCCTTGTGCTTCATCGGCGTACAGATCGTGCTGCGGATGAGTTTGATTTTGATCGTGCCTTCAGCCATTTTAATATCTCCCCGAGCCTACGATTTTTCCGAAGAGAGGCCGCGCATTTCACGCACAGCATTCCGATCGCGGAGTTGTTCGAGAGCGTTGATAGTCGCCTTCACCACGTTATGCGGATTGTGGCTTCCGATCGACTTGGTCAGCACATTCGGAATTCCGCAAGCCTGCACCACCGCGCGCACAGGACCGCCGGCGATAACGCCCGTTCCATCCTGAGCCGGCTTCAACATCACGAGGCCCGCGCCGAACTTGCCCAGAACCTGATGCGGAATCGTGTTGTCGAGCAAAACGATCCGGCGCAGATTCTTCTTGGCGGCTTCAATCCCCTTACGGATAGCCGAAGGAACTTCCTTGGCTTTGCCGACACCGAATCCGACGACCCGAGCCGATGAATCTCCCACCACCACGAGGGCCGAGAAACTCATATTCTTACCGCCCTTGACCACCTTGGTCACGCGGTTGATTGCTACCACGTTTTCCTTGAGGTTGAGCGACTGCGGATCTACCCGTTTAATCGTTATGGCTGCCATTAAAACTCCAGTCCCGCTTCCCGTGCGGCATCCGCCAGGGCTTTCACGCGACCGTGATAAATGTATCCGCCCCGATCGAAAACCACTTTGTTGATGCCTGACTCTTTGGCCCGCTCGGCAACACGCTTGCCGATTTCTTTGGCCGCCGCGACGTTGCCGCCCCGGCCCCGCTTTGTATCCGTTCCCTCGTTGGTGCTCGCCGAAACCAGCGTCACACCCTTCGTATCGTCGATCACCTGCGCATAAATATGCGCTACCGAACGATACACTGCCAGCCGCGGACGCTCGGTCGTGCCCTTGAGGCGGCGCCGAATGCGCGTATGAACGAGACTGCGGTTTTGGTTCTTTGAAGTTCTTGTGAACATTTACTTCTTACCTCCGGTAGCTCCGGACTTACCAACCTTCTTCTTGAGCACTTCGCCGGTGTAGCGGACGCCCTTGTTCTTGTAAGGATCCGGCTTGCGCAGCCCACGGATGTTGGCGGCCACCTGACCCAGCAACTGACGATCGTGTCCCGTAAGGACCAGATGCGTCTGCTTATCGATCTTCAGATCAACGCCATCCGGCAGCAACACTTCGATCGGATGCGAGTAACCCAGCGTGAACGTGGCCAGCCTGCCTTTGATGTCCGCGCGATAACCGATGCCCACGATGTCGAGCTCCCGTGTGAAGCCGGTGGAAACGCCTTGTACGGCATTAGCGGCCAAAGCTCGGGTGAGCCCGTGCAGCGCGGCATGTTCGTCGGAATCGCGGAGAATCTCCAGCTTTCCATCGTTCTGCTGAACGCGTATTCCCACCGGGATCGGCACTTCGAGTGTCCCTTTGGGCCCCTGCACTTTCAAATGTTCACCGATCTGAACCTTCACTCCGGAAGGCATCGGAATCGGCTTTCTTCCTACTCTCGACATGGGTTCTTAATCTTTCGTTTAAAATGCCGCGCTACTCGACGCTATTTCTTGAGAGCTGACTGCTCTTACCAAACCCGGCACAGAATCTCGCCGCCAACGCCTTCTTTGCGCGCCGTCCGGCCCGTCATAACACCGCGGGGAGTAGTGAGAATACTGATACCCAGCCCGCCCTGCACCTGAGGAATGTCCGTCTTGCCGACGTATGACCGGCAACCCGGCCGCGAAACACGCTCAATGCGCGTAATCACCGGCGAATTATCCGTTGCATACTTCAGATAGATCTTGATTACTTTCTTGACGCCTTCCTCGGCGACCTTAAAGTTGGCGATGTAGCCCTCTTCTTTAAGAATGCGCGCGATTTCGGCCTTGACCTTCGAGGCCGGCACGTCTACCTTCGGATGCCGCGCCACGATGGCGTTGCGCACCCGGGTCAGCATATCTGCTATGGGATCACTTGTCACTTAAGCGGTTACCTCCTCGTTCCCTTGTTGCCAGGTTTTCCAACCAGCCTTACCAGCTCGCCTTCACGACGCCCGGTACTTCGCCATTCAGCGCCAGCAGCCGGAAACACAACCTGCAAATTCCGAACTTACGCAGAAAGCCGCGCGGGCGGCCACAGCGCCAGCAACGGTTCCGGTGCCGGCATTGCAATTTCGGCGTCTTCTTGAGCTTCGCCTTAAGGAGCCTTTCGTCTTTCGCGATTTTCGCTGTGGTTGCCATCGAATCCTTTCCTGCTATTGCCTGCGCTGCTACTGACGGAAGGGCATGCCCATTTGTTTGAGCAGCGCCACGCCCTCAGCGTCCGTGCGCGCCGTGGTCGTAATCGAAATATTCATACCCTTGGTCTTATCGACTTTCGAGTAATCGATTTCGGGAAAAATCAGCTGGTCTTTTACGCCCAGCGTGTAATTGCCGCGGCCATCGAACGATTTCGATGACACCCCGCGAAAATCGCGGACGCGCGGCAGCGCCACGTTCATCAAGCGATCCAGAAACTCGTACATGCGGTCGCCGCGCAGCGTGACCATGGTTCCAATCGCCATGCCCTCGCGCAGCTTAAATGCCGCAATCGACTTCTTCGCCTTGGCGATCACCGGCTTCTGGCCCGCGATCTGCGTCAGCTCGTTCACCGCGCCGTCCATCAGTTTGGCGTTGCCCGTAGCTTCGCCGAGACCGATATTGATCGAGACCTTCTCGACCTTCGGCACAGCCATCACGTTGTTGTAGCCGAACTCTTTGGTAAGAGCCGGTACCACCTGTTTAAGGTAATGTTCTCTGAGTCTCGCTGCCATGGCCTTATTAATCTCTTGCTTCTCTTATTTCTTCTTGTCGAGCGTCTGTCCGCACTTGCGGCAGATACGCGAGCGGCGCGCTTTACCGCCGGCCGCATGATCAATATGATGTCCAATGCGCACAGGACCGCACTTCGGGCACAGAATCATCACGTTCGAAACCGCGATTGGACCTTCTTTTTCCGCAATGCCGCCCGCGATCTGTTTCGCCGGATTCTTCTTCGTGTGCCGCTTGATCATGTTCACGTGCTCAACGAGAATACGTCCCGACTCTTCGCTCACGCTCAGCACACGGCCGGTCTTACCCTCGTCACGCCCCGCGATCACTTTTACCTGATCGTTCTTGCGCAATTCGATCCGTACCGGCTCGCGCTTCTTCGGTTTCGCCATCAGATCACCTCCGGAGCCAGCGAGACGATCTTCATGAATCGTTTCTCGCGCAGTTCGCGAGCTACCGGGCCGAACACGCGTGTCCCCATCGGCTCGCCGATTTCATTGATCAGCACCGCGGCATTCGAATCGAAGCGGATATAGCTGCCATCGCGGCGGCGCGTCTCTTTGCGCATCCGTACAATGACGCAGCGAACCACTTTGCCTTTTTTGATGCTCGAATCCGGCGCCGCTTCTTTCACGGCCGCCGTTACCACATCTCCGAGCCCCGCCCGGAGCCCCAGGTCGCCACCACGCGGCAGAATGCAGGAAAGCCTGCGTGCGCCGCTGTTGTCAGCCACCTCGAGGATCGTTCTCATCCCAATCATGCTTGGTTCCTCAAAACCTTCTTAAAGACGGACTTAAACACGGACATCGAACTTAAGACCGTAATCCTAAACTTTAACGTCTAGATCGGCCGGCTGAGCCGCGCCCACCAGGGCCGAACGCCGGACCACTTCATCAAGACGCCACCGCTTCAGCTTGCTCATCGGACGGCACTCCGTGATCCGCACGACATCGCCTACCCGCGCTTCACCCCGCTCGTCGTGCGCATAAAACTTTTTGTGCTTCATGACGATCCTGCGATAAAGCGGATGCGGCACGCGGCGTGAAACCTGCACCACGATCGTCTTCTGCATCTTGGTCGACACCACTTCGCCGATCTTTTCGTTTTTATGCCCAGTCTCGTGAGGAGCCTGAACTGCCTGATTGTCGGCCATCTATTTGCTCTCCGTTTTCAGCTCGCGCTCGCGCAGATACGTCAGCAGCCGCGCCCGGTCTTTACGCATTTCACGCAGCTTGCGCAGCCCATCCGTCTGACCCATCGACATCTGAAACCGGAAGCGGAAAGTCTGTTCGTCCATTTCCCGCAGCTTGTTCTGCATCTCGGCGGGATCAAGGCTCTTCAGTTTGTCTTTCTTCATCTCGCTACTCCGTTGTTTCCCGCTGAATGAACTTGGTTTTGAGCGGAATTTTATGAGCCGCGAGGCGCATTGCCTGTTTCGCAATGTCCGCGTCCACGCCTTCCATCTCAAACAAGATTTTGCCCGGGCGAATTACCGCCACCCACTCTTCCGGCGCACCTTTACCTTTACCCATACGGGTTTCAGCAGGCTTCTTCGTGATCGGCTTATCCGGGAACAACCGAATCCACACTTTGCCGCCGCGCTTGATAAATCGCGTCATCGCGATACGAGCAGCTTCGATCTGCCGCGACGTGATCCAGCCGCAGTCCATCGCCTTCAGTGCATATTCGCCGAACGCGATCGAAGAGCCGCGCCATGCCTTGCCCTTCATCCTGCCGCGCTGTACCTTGCGGTACTTGACCTTCTTCGGCATCAACATAGACTAGTTCTCCCCACCCTCGGGTTTAGCTCCGCTTTCAGGCTCGGATGCCGTCTCCGGCTTTTCCTTCCAGGTCGGCTGTACGGGTGCCATCAGCGGCGGCATAATCGGTCCACCGGTGCGTGCGGGTCGTGCTTCCCCGCTCTGCTGTACGGGAATCGGCGCTGGCTGAGTAGCGCCGGAATGGCTGCCTTCCGCCTGGGCTGAGGTACGCGGCTCACCGCCACGCGCTTCCCGATCTCCACCCGGTCCGCTGCCACCAGGTCCACTGCCACCCGGACGATCGCCCCGCGGACGACGGTCACGATCGTTGCGGTCGCCACGCGGACGTTCATTGCGGCGCGGTTCGCTATCGAATATCGTGCGCTTGCCGTCGGCCAGAATTTCGCCTTTATATAACCAGGCTTTTACCCCGATTACGCCATACGTCGTGTGCGCTTCGGTAAAACCGTAGTCGATGTCGGCACGCAGAGTGTGCAGCGGAAGCTGCCCCTGCAGATACCATTCGCTACGGGCGATTTCAGCGCCGTTCAACCGGCCTGAAACGCGTACTTTGATTCCCTTGCAACCAAAACGCAGCGCGGAATCCACCGCTTTGCGCATCGCGCGGCGGAACGCCACACGCTTTTCGAGCTGCAGTGCAATCGATTCCGACACCAGCTGAGCATCGAGCTCCGGCTTGTGTACTTCCTGAATATCGATGAATACTTCGCGCTTGGTTTTCTTCGCCAGCGCCAGCTTCAGCTTTTCAATCTCGGCGCCTTTGCGGCCGATGATGATGCCCGGGCGCGATGTGCGGATGGTCACCCGCAGCTTGTTGCCGGGACGGTCCACTTCGATCGAGCTCACGCCCGCCGATTTCAGCTGTTCGCGCAGGCCGGCCTTCAGCTCGAGGTCTTCCCTGAGCAGTTCCGCATAATTGCCTTTCGAGAACCAGCGTGATCGCCACGGCTTGTTGAAGCCCAGCCGGAACCCGTAAGGATGAACTTTCTGACCCATTCGCTATTCCTTCTCCGCTACTTTCACGATGATGTGCGCCGTGCGTTTCTGGACCCGGTAGGCGCGTCCCATCGGAGCCGGCCGCACCCGTTTCTGCCGCGGACCTTCGTTCACATACGCTTCCGAAACATACAGCGCATCCACGTCGAGGTCTTCGTTCAGGTTCTGCGCATTGGCGATCGCCGAATGCAGAACTTTTTCGATTGACGGAGCAATACGCTTGTTAACCGAGCGCAACACAATGATCGCGTCGTTCGCTTTTTTGCCGCGGATAAGGTCAACGACCAGCCGCGCTTTCTGCGGGGACACCCGGATGTATCTTGCTTCTGCTTTTACTTCCATCGGATCCTCTCGCCTCTGCCCTACGACTTCGACGACTTCTCAGTCGCCGACTTCGCCGTATGTCCCTTGAATGTCCGGGTGGGTGAGAACTCACCCAGCTTGTGCCCGACCATGTTCTCGGTCACATACACCGGAATGAATTTCTTGCCGTTATGCACCGCGATCGTGTGGCCCACGAATTCAGGCAGCACGGTTGATCGGCGCGACCAGGTCCGGATGACCTTCTTTTCGCTGGCCGCATTCAAAGCATCGATCCGCTTTTCGACGTGTTCGTCGGTAAAGGGTCCTTTTTTTACGGAGCGCCCCATTGATTATTTGCCCCTCCGGTTCACTATAAATTTGTCTGTACGCTTGTTATTGCGTGTTTTGAAACCACGCGTCGGCTGGCCCCACGGCGTCACGGGATGCCGTCCGCCGGAAGTCTTACCTTCACCACCACCATGCGGATGGTCCACCGGGTTCATCGAGACACCGCGGTTATGCGGGCTCTTACCCAACCAGCGCTTACGTCCGGCTTTACCCAGCGAAATGTTTTCGTGATCGGAGTTACCCACCACGCCCACCGTCGCCATGCATTCGGTCGAAACGCGGCGGATCTCGCCGGAAGGCAGTTTCAGCAGAGCCACCGCGCCTTCGCGCGATACAAGTTGGGCCTGCGTGCCTGCCGAACGGGCCATCTGCGCGCCTTTGCCCGGTTTCAGTTCGATGTTATGAACCACCGTGCCGGCCGGAATATTCTTGAGCTGCAGAGCATTGCCTACCAGGATGTCCGCTGCGGGACCCGACGATACCGTCGCTCCCACTTCGAGACCCGCGGGAGCAATAATGTAACGCTTTTCGCCGTCCGCGTAATTCAACAGCGCGATCCGTGCCGAGCGGTTGGGATCGTATTCGATCGCCGCAACTTTGGCCGGAATGCCCAGTTTGTCGCGCTTGAAATCGATAACGCGATACGCCTGTTTGTGACCGCCAGCAATAAAGCGTGAAGTCACACGGCCCGTGTTGTTGCGTCCGCCCGATTTGCGCAGCGGTTCGATCAGAGACTTTTCAGGCGTCTCTTTCGTGATGTCTTCCCGCGACACCACCGTCATATACCGGCGGCTGGGAGTGGTTGGTGAAAATTTCTTGATCGCCATGATTTTTCTTCAGTAAAGCTTACATCTCGGTAAATTCGGGCACCTTCTGGCCGGCCTGGATTTTGACGTAAGCCTTTTTCCAGTCCGAACGGTAGCCCGCGAAGCGTCCCCGACGGCGCAGTTTACCTTCAAACGTAGCCGTGCGAACCTGCTCTACTTTCACTCCAAACAGCTTCTCTACTGCCTGCTTCACCTGAATCTTGTTGGCGTCGCGCGCCACTTCGAAACAAAGCGTCCGCTCCTGCTCTTTCTTCGTGATGCCCTTTTCGGTCACCAGAGGACGGCGCAACGTGTCATGAATCGTCATTACTGCTTCGCCTCCTTCTTCGAGACTGATTTCTCGAGGCTCTCACTCAGCTTGGCGGCAGCCGACTGCGTCAGCAGTACCAGCGCGGCGCCCAGCAGGTGGTAAGGATGAACTTCATGCGTGCGGACCACTTCAAGTCCCTCAAGATTGCGCGTGCTCAGTTCCAGATTGCGATTGTCCGCCGTCTCGACCAGCAACACTTTCTTCGGGGCTTCCAGTTTCTTCAGCGTCAAAGCGAAAGACTTCGTTTTGTGATCGTTCAGCTGGAATGCCGAGATCACTTTCAACTGGCCGTCGCGCAATTTCGCCGACAGAGCCGAGCGCAGCGCACCCTGCTGCATCTTGTGCGGCAGCTTATAGCTATAATCGCGCGGTTGCGGTCCATGCACCGTGCCGCCATGGCGCCACAGAGGACTCCGCACCGAACCCATACGCGCGCGGCCCGTGCCCTTCTGCTTCCACAACTTCTTGCCGGAACCCGCCACTTCGTGACGTGTCTTGGTTTTATGCGTACCGGCGCGCTTGCCCGCCAGATAGTGGCGGACGGCTTCATAAAGCAGCGATTCGTTTACTTCCGCCGCAAACACGGCATCGGACAACTCGACTTCGCCGGCCTTTTGATTGTTGAGATCAATAACGTCGACTTTGGGCATTATCGTTTCGCCCTTCTGACGACCACGTAGCCGCCGTTCGGACCCGGAACCGCACCCTTAACCACCAGTACGTTGTCTTCGGTGTCCACTTCAATAATTTCCAGATTGCGCACCGTCACCTGAGCATTGCCCATGTGACCGCCCATCCGCATTCCCGGCACGACGCGCGAAGGGAAACTCGAAGCGCCGATCGAACCCGGAGCGCGGTGGAACATCGATCCATGCGAGCCCTCGCCGCCACGGAAATGATGCCGTTTGACCACGCCCGCGAAACCGCGACCTTTGGATATTCCGATCACATCGACCATGTCACTCGGCTTGAAGTCACTGACCAGGACTTTGTCGCCCAGCTTCAGGCTTGTGTCGCCGCCCGTTTCTCCGCCGTCCAGACGAAATTCGCGCAGAAACTTCGCGCCTTCCGCATCGGCTTTCTTCAAATGGCCGGTCCGCGGCTTGTTGATCCGCTTCGGCTTGATGAATTCATTCAAGCCCAACTGCACGGCATCGTAGCCATCCGTTGCCGGCGTCTTGCGCTGCACAACGGTACACGGACCCGCCTTGAGCAGGGTCACGGGGACCACCTGCCCGTCTGGCCGGAACAGCTGCGTCATGCCAATCTTCTTGCCAAGTATTCCTGGACTCATCTCTATTAGTTCCTCAGGTCCGAAACGCCTTCACCGGACCGCTTAACCTGAAACGCTTAACCCTTACCGAATGCTTTGATTTCGACGTCGACCCCAGCCGGCAGATCGAGCTTCATCAGCGCATCCACCGTCTGCTGCGTCGGCTCGAGAATATCGAGCAACCGCTTGTGCGTCCGGATTTCGAACTGCTCCCGCGACTTCTTATCCACGTGCGGCGACCGCAGCACGGTCGTCAGTGACCGCTGTGTAGGCAGCGGAATCGGACCGGCCACCGTGGCGCCGGTCCGTTTGGCTGTGTCTACGATCTCGGTGGTCGATTGATCGAGTACCCGATGATCGTAGGCTTTCAGCCGGATGCGAATGCGATCTTTTAATGCCATGGTTTGCCTTGAAAACGTCTAGTCCAGAATCTCGCTGACGGTGCCAGCGCCGACGGTACGGCCGCCTTCGCGGATAGCGAAGCGCAACCCTTTATCCATGGCGACCGGTACCTGCAGCTCAACCACCAGCTGCACATTGTCTCCC
>Ga0302319_10001652_pt1 | contig 49535 bp, 41 predicted proteins | sample Bog_T0_2_FD_203319 | JGI IMG/M metagenome (GOLD analysis project Ga0302319, IMG submission 203319) | Peat permafrost microbial communities from Stordalen Mire near Abisko, Sweden - Bog_T0_2 | ecosystem: Environmental > Terrestrial > Soil > Wetlands > Peat | place: Sweden: Abisko, Stordalen Mire... | reverse complement strand
ACACTCTGTCGCGGTAGAATCGGTCAAGCGAAAGCCTTTCTCTGTGCCTCAAACACTGTCTAGTCAACATGTTTGTAGCACAAAAAGGCTTTCGCTAACTCAGCCTTCACGAATTATCCGGGCTAGTTGTTTGGCAGGGATTGAAATGGGCTCACCTGTGACCGACTTCACCCCCGAACCCTTGATCAGCGCCACCGACAGGGCGGCAGTGACCACCGCGGAGCCGATGATGCCATACATGCGGAACGACTGGAATCGGAACATTTCCTGAATTCGAAACCAGGAGATCACTTCAGACCGGCTCAAAACGAAGCCAAAGGCGACGCCCAGCAGCAGGTAGACGGCGAAAGATGCCGGCCGGACCTCTTGCCGCTCGGGACTCCTCGCGCCCGAGCCGTCGTATTCGGAAATTGAGGTTGTGGTCATCGTCCTCCCAGCACAAATGGCAAAATGAAGTAGGTGGCGGCCAAGCCGCCGGCGAAGAATCCGAGAACCGCAATCAGCGATGGCAGCTCGAAGTTGGCCAGGCCGCTGATCGCGTGGCCCGAGGTGCAGCCTCCCGCGTATTGTGTTCCAAAGCCCACCAGGAATCCGCCTACAACGACCGAAACAAATCCGCGCAGCGTGAGGAGGGCATGCCAGGTGAAGAGATCCTGCGGCGCCACACCGGAAAAGTCGTGAATGCCAAGCCCAGCCAATGTCGATACGGCCTTGGGGGAGATATTGACGACCTGGGGCGGTCCGAAGTGCGAGGCCAGAAACCCTCCGATCAGCACTCCGGCCAGAAATACGAGATTCCAAAGCCCCACCTTGCGCCAGTCATAGCGAAAGAACTCCAGCTTGCCGGGAATGAACGCCGAACAGAGATGGCGCAGATTGCTTGAGATGCCGAAGACCTTGTTGCCGGCCAGCAACAACGCCGGAACGAAGAGTCCAATGAGCGGACCTGCCAGGTACCAGGGCCACTCCCTGTAAAGCCAGCCTGTCATAGGCGTCTACCTCCCTCTTTCCGCGTGCCCTACTTCTTGTTCCTGTCCCATCCAAGAGCCACCTGAAACGAGTTTTGGTACATGCTCAAGTTCGCATTTCCGCCGCCATAAGTTGAAGGAATGGAGTTCACGCCATGGACGGTGTTATCGAAGGCGTGAATGTAAGCGAAGCTTACTTCTTTCCCGGTCTTCGAGTTCCAGGTCAGGCCCACGTGAAGGTGGTCTTTGGTGACGGCCGGAGCCAGAAGATTGAAAAATGTCTGTGTGCCGTCGAAAGGAACGCCGTTATGGTTGTAACCTCCGCGCACCGTCAGTGAGGGATTGATTGCGTAGTCAAGGCCAGCCTTCGACACGTTGATATCGTGCCATCCGAAGCCTGGACCACTGTCGGCGCCGAGCGGCGAAGTGCTTGCCAGGGTGTTGGCAATCGACTTCACCGATCCATAGAGAATACGTTCCTGGTCAAAAAGCACGGTCGTCTTGGAGCCTAGCTTCACGGCCGCCCCACCGGCAAAGTTGGATGGAATATCGAATCCTCCTTGCTCGGCAAACAGCCCGCCGTACTTGCTGAACTTACTCACGTAGGTCTTGCTTTGCCAGGTGGCGCCACGCTCAACACGTGATTCAGCTCGCCCAACCATCCTATGCGCACGCCGGCGCCGCTCGAATAGGAATACCCGTTATTGGTCACCTTGGTTGGATTGCTGGAGATGGGCTCGATATACTGCAATCCCTCGGCGGCAAAGCGCTGCACGGCAAGATTGACGGCTGCGCCGAGATAGTTGTGTTCCCCCGCCTTGTATGCGAACGTGGGCGAGATGAAGACCTGGTCAATATCCACGCCGCCCCGCGTGCTGCCCAGCAACTGAATAGGCTGTTTATACGAGGTATTCAACCCGCCGTTTCCATAGATCGCCACGCCCAGGGCAAGCTTTGGCCGGTAGCGAAGGCTGTAACCAAGCTCGGGAAGCTCAAAGTTCCGTACCCGGTTGCCATCGTAGGCGCCATTCACATCGGGGTATCCCGACGGCAATTGGTTGCCGGCGATGGTCCCAAAGCGCACCGGACGAAACACCGTCAGTCCAATATCGAAGCGGTCCCCAACCAGGAAAAGCCCGGCCGGATTGGTTGCGCCTGCCAGGCTGTCGCCAGGTTTGGCAACACCTGCTCCGCCTTGGCCCTGCTGCTTGGTTCCGTATCCGGTCAAGAAGTAGCCGTCGGTGGCAAACGCCGAGTGGACAAAGAGCAACAACGTCATGGCAAGCGCGAGCATTCTTGCAGGGTTCGTTTTCATGCAGACAATCTCCTAACTTTTGGTTGCGTTGGTTAGGGTGCGAGTTCGGGATGCCTGGCTGGAGGAGTTTGCTCCCGGGGCATCTTCACTTTCACTTGTTTGGCTGGAGGCGTGGCCGAGGCTGGCAGTGTATTTGCGGGCAATAAATAGAAAACCCACCTGCCAGATCAACTTCCGGCGGTGGGCTAAGAAACTTCTTTAGCTGGGGCTAGGGTCTCATACCGAGAGAGCCACGCCGCTACCCGCCAGAGGACACCCCGCGCGCGTACAAGCGCAACGACATGGTGTAAGAGCGACGATCCTCTGACGGTTGATTCCCATGCCATTTAACCTACAAGGCGTGATTGCTGGATGTCAAGGCAGTTCAGCCGGTAGATCGGCACCCAGAAGCCGGCATTTCGACTGCTTCTCTGGTTCTTGCGTGCCGCGGCCGGATGACCGCCTAACGGGTAGCTGAGCCGGCGGGTGGCAGGTCGCGGGGTGTAAGTGAATCCACTGAAGGTGGGCGCCCCCGGGTCCCTCGCGAGCGACCTGGGGCAGCCGGCCTTGAGACCGCGCTTATTGGCAGGTAAACGAGATCATGATGTTTGCGCCCTGCAAGGCGAAGCCGAATCCGTCTTGAGTTTGGTTGGTTACGTAGGAATTGGGCGGGATCACCGCTGTGCTATTGGATTGGCAGGAGATTGGGGCAGTCGGATTATTGATGATCGCGGTGCATGAGAGGAGTCCAGAAACGCCCGATGCTCCCGTAGGGTCGGTGGTCGCGCCCAGAGAGAAAGTCATGGGAAAACCCAGGGCGAGCGCGGCACCTTGAAATTGGATAGTCGCGGTGGCACTGAAGTTTGCAGCGGTGCAGCCGCGAGGAACGGGGAGCAAGGTCTGAGTGATGCTGGAACCCGAGTTGTCATCGGTAGTGGTTCCCACACCCAAGACGGGTAACAGACGGGCCGGATTGGAACTCGTGATGGGAACGACGTAATTGGCCGACCAAACCTGGAGTCCATTCTGGCCGGCGGTTCCGGCTGGGCCTTGCGGTCCCGCAGGCCCGGCTGGGCCCGTCGCGCCTGTGGCGCCTGGGAGGCCATTGGCTCCGGCAGGTCCGGCAGGACCCTGGGGTCCGATGGGACCGGTCGCTCCGGTGGCTCCGGTTGCTCCGGTTGCTCCCGTGGCGCCTGGGAGGCCGTTTGCGCCGGCAGGTCCCGCAGGCCCTTGCGGTCCGGCAGGTCCGGTGGCTCCGGTTGTCCCGGTGGCTCCGGTGGCACCTGGGAGGCCATTGGCGCCGGCAGGTCCGGCAGGTCCCTGAGGCCCGGTCAGGCCCTGGGGGCCTTGCGGGCCCTGCGACCCGGCGGGTGCGGACAGGAGGATTTCGAGCTCCGGCTCATGACTGGTGAAAGTGCTTTCCTTGCTCTCGAAGGCGAAGGCGCCGCTGGAGCTCGCCAAGGCCACGGCAATTCCATCGTTGGGCGTGTTCCCGGCGATCCAGCTCTGCACCAGGGGTGTGATGTCGATGAGCACGAACTGGTTCATATTGGCGGAGGTGACTGTGACGGGGTGGCCGTCGGTAGCCGATGTGCCGGGGAGAGGCGCGTTGTCGTAGTTGAGCGTGGATTCGGCCCAGTTCTCGCCAAGTTCGTAAACGTCGAATTCTCCCTTGGCGGCAACGGCAGAGACAAACAGGCGGAGGGTGGCCTTGCTGACGGTGGCGCCGGTGGGCACGGCGGAGAGGTCGAAGCGGAGATAGCCGCGGCTGATGGGGCTGACGATGAGCAGCGGCTGATTGCCGAAGTTGCGGTTGGGAGCGCTGGACTCAGAGTATGTGTCGGCGCTGGGGGGCGCGGACTGGGCGAAGGCGAAGCCGGCGGCAAACAAGACGGCGATCAGGGCCAGGGCGGAGGGGGACGGATGGCGCATGGGGGTCTCCTATTGGTGATTGAACGCAAGGCCCTATTGCAATGGGTGACGGCGGCGGTCGCTCGGGAATGGACAGCGAAGAGCTTGAGCGGATGAAGCGCGGAACGCCTTCGGGCCTTGTCGCAATGGGCTGGAGAGTTTCTCTCCATTCCTTTAAGCGACAAGGCGGCGCGAATTCCCTCATGCGCGGAGAGGCCAATTTGCAATGCCGGGAGTGGGGCGGTCTTGGAGCCGGCATTTCGGGCGGCGATCGAAGGGAAGGCGTCGAGCACCGTGGCGAGCGACTTGCCGAGCGGGCCGGAGTGTTGCAGTATGGACTTTGCGGCCCAAAGAGCCGGGCGCAGGTGGAGAAACGACCATGAGTGGAGCGATCAAGTTTGGGACTTCGGGCTGGCGGGCGATTGTGGCGGACGAATTTACGGTGGCCAATATCCGGCTGGCGGTGGCGGGGATTGCCGCCTATGTGAAGACGCAGCCGGAGCCGCACCGGGTGCTGGTGGGGCGCGATCCGCGGTTCCTGGGCGAGAGCTTTGTGGAAGTGGCGGCGCGGGTGCTGGCCGGGGCGGGGATTACGCCGATTGTGATTCCCGAGGCGGCGCCGACGCCGGCCATCGCGTACGCGGTGCGGGAGCTGAGGACCTCCGGGGCCATCAACTTTACGGCATCGCACAATCCGCCGGAGTATAACGGGATCAAGTTTTCGACCCACGACGGGGCTCCGGCGCTGCCCGAGGTGACCAAGCAGATTGAGGCGGCGATTGCCGGCATCAGCGACCACTTCAGCATTCCCACCGGGCAGGGGGCTTTTGATACGACCGACGTGAAGCCGGCGTTTCTGAAGCGGCTGGCGGAGCTGGTGGACTTGAAGGCGATTGCGAAGTCGGGGATCAAGGTGGTGTACGACCCGTTCTGGGGCGCGGGCCGGGGATACAGCTCGGACCTGCTGCGCGAGGCGGGGGTGACGGTGGAGACGGTTCACGACTACCGCGATGTGCTCTTCGGCGGACACGCGCCGGAGCCGGACGACCACCTGCTGGGCGACTGCAAGGCGAAGATGAAGGAGATTGGCGCGGACCTCGGGATTGCGACCGACGGCGACGCGGACCGCTTCGGCATTGTGGACGGGGACGGGACGTTCATCCAGCCGAATTACGTGATTGCGCTGTTGTTCGACTACCTGGTGGAGACGCGGGGGTGGAAGAACGGGGTGGCCAAGAGCGTGGCGACGACGAACCTGATCAACGCGCTGGCCGAGTACCACAAGGTTCCGCTGTTCGAGACGCCGGTGGGGTTCAAGTACATTGGCGAGCTGATTATCGACGACAAGATCGCGATAGGCGGCGAGGAGTCGGCGGGGCTGACGATCAGGGGGCATGTGCCGGAGAAGGACGGCGTGCTGGCCGGGCTGCTGGTGGCCGAGATGGTGGCCAACCGCGGCAAGAGCCTGGGGGCGCAACTGAAGGAGCTGTTTGGCAAGGTTGGTTCCTTCTATCCGGTTCGGGAGAACTTCCGCTTGACCCCGGAGGTGAAAGCCGCGTTCACTGAGAAAATGAAGGCCGATCCCACGGAATTGGGGGGGATCAAAGTGGTGGGAGTGGTGCGCACCGACGGGCTGAAGGTGATTCTGGCGAACGGTTCCTGGGTTTGCTATCGGCTTTCCGGGACCGAGCCGGTGGTGCGCGCCTACACGGAGGCGCGCAGCGAGCTGGACATGGAGGCCTTGAAGGCGGCGGCCGAGGCGTTCGTGCTGAAGCCGTAGGAGCAGGCCGGACAGGACGGATCGAGGCGGTATGGCGGACGAGAAAGTGCAGGCGGGCGCGGCGCGGAGCGGGAAAGGCGCCGCTGGCGGCTCCATGCCCAAACGGGCTTTGGATTTTGCGCTGCGGGGGTGGCGACCGGCGGCGACCGCGGTGGCCGTGATGCTGGCGCTGCTGCTGGGCTGGCACGTGGTCAACGGCAAGCACGGGTTGTCGGTGTGGCAGCAGAATCGAGTGGAAGACCGGCAATTGCGGCAGCAGATCGACGATCTGCAGCAGGAGAACGGGCGTCTGCGCCAGCGCGTGGGGCGGCTCAAGTCCGACCCCGACGCCATTGGGCACGAGGCGCGGGAAAAGCTGCACTATGCCAAGCCGAACGAAGTGATCGTCACGCTGCCGCCGGACCGGCAGCCGCAGGGGCAGGCGACGGGGACGGGCAAGTAGCCGGAGCTCGACCATCGCCAGCAAGAAAAGGCAGACGTGGCTGAGAAGTCGAATGAAATTCCGGTCAAGGGCGTAGTACTGCTCGCCGAAATGCTCGGAGAGGACGAAGAAGAGACAAGACTCTTGCGAGTTATGGCGTCAGAAGCCCAAGAGTACATCCAGAGTTTTTCATGGTGTAAGTCGATTCGCGAATCCTACTTCGGAGATGGTTGCGGTGGCATCATTGCGATTTTCTTTTTCAGAATCGAACCCTCAAGCTTCGACGTAGGTGAATGGCTATGGGTGGTGGTCGGGGATTTGCCCCCTGCTTATCTGGTTATCGACGAGAACAAGACCCCGTCCCAGGCGTTGGAAAGCTACATCGACGAAATGTCGAAGTGGGTGAAGCTGGCAAAGCAGGTGCGTTCCTCAAAAAAGGTGATCCCGGTTAATGTTCCTTCCACGCCTGAAAACGCCATCCTCCTGGGGGGCAGGCTGGAGTTTCTGAGTGAGACCATCCTGCCCGCATTCCAATCCTCTGAGGCCGTTCGGTCCTGAATGGCAAACTTTCGAGTCACCTCTGCCTGAATTTGTTAGCGAATCGCAGCTCTACTGCGTTCCGTGCGCCTTGAGGCGGTCGTGGAGGTTTTGGAGCTGACGGTTGGCGGGCGCGATCTGGAGGGCCCGCTCGACCACGGCGCTGGCGTCCGAGTAGCGTGACTGGCTGGCCAGCAGTTCGCCGAGGTTGAGGTAGGCCTTGATGAAGCCAGGGGAGCTTTCGATGGCCTGACGCATGAGTCGCTCGGCGTCGGCGGCATTGCCCTGCTGGCGATAGAGGGAGCCGAGGTTGTTCAGGGCGTCGGCGTTGAGTGGATCGAGGGAGATGGCGGCCTTGAACTCGTGCTCGGCCTGCGCGGCCTGTCCCGGGCTGAGCGGATTGGCAGAGGAGAGAGCCATGCCCAGATTGTTGTGGGCATCGGTGAACTTGGGATTGAGCTCGACGGCCTTCAGAAAGTGCTCTGTTGCCTCATCGAGGTGGCCCTCCATGGCGAGAGCAATACCCAGGTTGTTCTCGGCATCGGCGTTGGTGGGGTCGAGCTCGATGGCCTTGGAGAATTCTTCAGTGGCCTCGGGGAGACGGCCGGTCCGGGCCAGGGCATTGGCGTAGCTGTTGTGCAGGTCGGCGATTTCAGGATAGGCATTGATGGCCATCTGGAACTGGGCGAGCGCCTCTTCGGTGTGTCCAGCGCGCAGGAGGGCGATGGCCAGGTTGCGGTGTACGCGGTTGTATTGCGGGTTGAGCTCCAGGGCCTTCTGGTACTGTTCGACAGCGTCGCCGGGCCGCCCGATGCGGTCCAGCACCGAACCCAGGTTGTTGCGGATGCGGGAGTCATCGGGGTAGTTGGCGGCCAGCGCCTGCCACTCGGCCAGGCTGTCCTGAAATTCGCCCTTGGCTTCGAGTTCGTTGGCGTGGTCGAACTGCTTGTACATATCGACGGCGGGGGTGGCGATGTTCATCATGCCGTCGGGGGGGATGTTGACGAATTCGGGAATGTTGACGGCGCGGTTGGCGGCGGTGGCGTTGTCGATAAGGATGGCGGGGCTGTCGTTGCCCTGCTCGTCGATGTGGGTGAGGAACATTTTGGTGTAGGGACCGCGGCTCTTGGAGGAAAAGACCAGCCAGCGGCCGTTGGGCGACCAACTGTGCCAGGAGTTCATGGGGGACATGTTGGCGTTGAGGCGGCGGGCCGTGCCTCCGGCGGCGTGGACGATGTAGAGCTGGCTGTCGGGACGCATGAGTTCGGCGTTGCGGCACTGGACGAAGACGATCCAGCGGCCGTCGGGCGAGACCTTGGGGAAGGAGTTGCTCATGCCGTTGGCCGATGCGCCGGCGATGGGCTCAGCCTTGCCGCCCCGGCCTTCGTTGAAGGGAACGCGGTAGAGGTCGTACTGGATTTGCAGCTCGTTGGGATCGTTGGCGTAGGCGGCCATCTTGACCCCGGCGGGGTAGGGCTCCCGGGCCTTGGCGCGGGCAAAGACCACGTATTTCTCGTCGGGGCTCCAGACGCCGTTGGACTGGACATAGTCCGGATCGTCGGCGCCGGGCAACGGGTGGCGCTCGCCGGTGGCGCGGTCAAACCAGACCAGAACTCCGCGCGCCGGATAAAAAACCTGAAGAAAGCGGTAGTCCTTGAAGTTGGCGACGTAGGCGTTGTTCACCGTGGCCCGGTCGGGGCGGGTGACCATGGTGAGCACATATTTGCCGCTGGGGGAGACCTGGGACATGAAGGCCACGCGATTGGAGGCGAAGTGACGGTCCTGGGTCGGATCCCAGTTGACCATGTCCTCAGTGCGGATGCTCATTTGCGGCTTGACCGGAACCAGGGCGTAGAGCCCCTTGTCGTTTTGCGGGCCGTCCATGTCCATACCCATGGTTTTGCCGTCGAGGGAGAAGGAATGGCAGTTGGCGCAGGTGTGGATCTTCTCGATGACCACCCGGCTTTCGAGGCGGTCGATGCTGCGCAGACGCCACTGAATGAGCGGAATGGCGGCCGGCGCCAGGGGCTTGATGACGCCCTTCTCGGTTTCAGAAGGCATCAGCGGCACATCGCGATAGAAGATGGGCGCTCCGACCGGATCGCGGGAGGTTTGAATCTGAGTTTTCCCGGTGGAGAGAAGATGCGCGCCGTCACCTTGGCGAAAACCGGAGATGACCACGGTGGCGGGGGCGGCGACGGAATGCTTCTTGATGGTCTCCCAGGAGGCGGCATCCGGACGCCAGGTATGCGCGGCGGCCAGCTCCGGGGTGAGTTGGGGCAATTCGTTGGTGGAGGAGACGCAGCGGGGGTCGATTTCGCCCACGCTCATTTTTTCGCCGGGAGATTCGAAATGGAGGGGCGCGGAGCCGTCGCCAAACGTGATGTCGATGCGCCAGCGGCCGGGTGATTCGAGCCTGTCGCGCCAGAGGAAGGTGGGCGGCGTGATTTCGGGGGGAAAGATGGAGCCCAGGCGCGGGTAGTCCACGGTGACGGCGGCTGGAGCGGCCTCCGCCGCATGGACCGGGGAGACGATCCGGTTCCGTGCGGGGGCAAGAAAGAGGAAGGAGGCGGCGGCGCAACTGAGAGCGGCCAGCAGGGCGAGGGCGTTTCGATTCATCCAGACTCCTCGGTGCGAACGTCCTGCGCGGGAATCGGGTCAAGCGGGCTCGATGCGCGGAGAAATCCCACAAACCCCCACCTTAACCGGGTTTTCCGCTCATTGCAATGAGAGCGAAACCAGAGTCCCTGGGGCCAGTTCAGTCTGGCATTTCAATAGGCGCACAAAAAAATTCGCGGACCGAGGAAGACTACGGGCAACCTGGGCCATCGGCACCGGACGCGATGCGTCGGAAAAGGGGAGTTTTCTGGCTAAAAGCGGCTCTTTGGGGGCAAAAAGGGGGCGAAATCGGCGGTTTTCCGTTACCTTTCGGTTAATATGTAGGAATTACAAACTGTTGACTCTATGTACTTTATTTTGATGATGCGGGTGGAAAATGGGGCAATTCAGGGTAGGGGGGTGGGGTGCAGCGCCGAAAGGCCCCCGCGGCCCCGTTTCGGTTGGACCCGGCCCAGGTTTCAGGTTAGCGGGATGCGGGAAATAATCTGCAAAGACGGGTTCGGGCATCCCAGATCCCAGAATCTCGACCTAGCGCCTCCTCCCCGGTCTCCAAAAGCGAGCGACCAGGGGCACCCGCAACTTGATAAGCGAGGTGTGAGACCAGGACCACCCGCCCGAAGTGGCCCGAAACGGCGGCTGGTTTGGGTTCGTGGTTTCCCACCCATGCGACAGAAAAGACGTCGCATGGATGGGGCACCCAGAACTCTATACCAAGTGGAGAGATGCTCCAAGAATCTGTCGATTCCCCTTTTTCATTTTTTGAACTGGGGAATCGACGCCCCGGCGACCTATCGGGCGAGCCCCTACTCCCCGTCGGGCGGGACTTGTTCGAGGAGGCGATTCCAGGTTTTCTGGTTTTTGCGGAAGCCTTTCTTTAAATCTTCGAGGATGCGCTCGAAATCGCCGTTGGTGCGCAGGTTGTTCCAGGAGGGGTTCTTCTGGAACCAGGGGTAGTTTTCGTTGCCCAGGTAGATGGCGCGGCGGAGCCAGTGGAGGGCTTCGCTGGAGTCGCCTTCGACGGCGAAGTAGGTGGCCAGGCGGTAGGCCATTTCGCTGTCGGCTTCGGCGGCGGCCAGGGTCTCGTCCTTGAGCAGGGCCGCGCCGCGCTCCCATGCGCCGGTCTGCACGTAACAAATGGCGAGGGTGGGGACGGCGATGCGCATGGAGGCGTCGTCGTGGATGACGCTCTCGAGGATTTCGATGGCCTTGTCGAGGTGGCCCATGCGCATTTGCTGGTATCCGGCCGAGGTGCGCAGCAGCGGGTGGCGCGGCTCGAGGGCCAGGCCCTTGTCCAGCTCGTCGCCGGCCAGCTCAATTTGATTTTGATAGTGGTAGACGCGGGCGCGGTGGTTGTAGAGGATGGGCGCGTTGGCGGGGTTGAGCTTGAGCGAGCGGTTGAACTGCTCGAGGGCCTCGTCGTACATGCCGTCGCCGCGCAGGGCCATGCCGGCGACCATGTGTACGTTCCAGTCGTTGGCGGCGCTCGCGAGGAGGTTGGCGACGCCGTGGCGGGCCGACTCCTTTTCGCCGCGGGAGAGCAGCATGTAAATGCGGTAGAGGTTGGCCTCGGTGGAAGCCGGATCGAGCCTGAGCGCCTCGTCGAAGGCGCGGCGGGCATGCATGACGTGAATCTGGCCGCCGAATCCGTGGCGAACATACTGGAGTTCGGCAATGCCCAGGCCGCACCATCCGGCGGCAAACTCGGGGTCTTTTGCCGTGACGCCGGTGAAGAGGGTTTGGGCGCGGTCCAGATCGGTGCGGGAGCCGGTGCGCACCATGAAGGAACTGAGCAGAGCGCGGGCCTGGAGGTAGTCTTCGCTGACCGGTCCGGGCAGCGAGGCTTCGCGGACACCGGGGCGGGGCGCGTCGATCTGATCCGCGTCGATGCGGTCGGCGGCGGAAAGGCCGTGGAGCGCGGCAAAGACTTCGTTTGAAATCTCGGTCTGGACGGCGATCAGGTCCAGGGAGGCGACGCGGATGGCGCCGCCGGAGCGCACGCTCTGCGAGGAGACGTCGAGCAGTTGCCAGTTGAGGTCGAACCCCTCGTCGGAGCGCAGGAAGCTGCCCGCGAGGACGAAGGAGACCAGCAGCTTTTTGCCCACGGCCAGGGGGTCCATCTGGGCCATGGGGACGGTCATCAGGGTGCTGGAGGGGCGGACGACGAGGGCCGGAATGCGCGCCAGGCGGGCGGCGATGGCGTCGGCCAGGGCGAAGCCGTAGAGGGGGGCGACCTCGGTTGCGCCGAGGTTGGAAAAGGGCAGGACGACAAGGGAATTCTGCGGGGCGCGGTCGGCGGCGGACTCGCGGAATCGCTCGGCCAGCATGGAGAGGAAGCCGGTGGTGCGTTTTTCGGCCTCGATGCCGGTGGTGGGCAGGTTGGCCGCGGCTTCGCCGGGAATGACGCCGGTTTCGATACGCAGGGCCTTCATGATGGTCTTGAGCGCCTCGCGCACCTCTGCGGCGGAGGCGTAGCGGGCGCCGGGATTCTTTTCCAGGCAGGTGGCGATGACGCTTTTCAGCTCGCCCGAGAGGGCGGGAACGATCGCGCTGAGGTCTTCGGGCTCGGAAAACTGAATGGCGCGAATGGCCTGAAAGTCTTCGGCGTCGGGGCGGGAGAAGGGATGGCGGCCGCTGACCAGTTCGTAGAGGATGACGCCCAGGGCCCAGACGTCGGACTGCACGCTGGACTGGCCGGTGACAAACTGCTCGGGGGCCATGTAGCGGATGGTGCCGCCGCGGGCGGTGTAGGTGGCGGCCATGGAGGCGTCCTTGGCCAGGCCGGGCTTGGAGGGGTCGAAGCTGGCGTCCTCGGGGGTGAGGCGGCGGGCCAGGCCGAAGTCCAGAATCTTGACCAGGCCGCCGTCGGTCAGCATAACGTTCTGGGGCTTGAGGTCGCGATGGAAGATGCCCAGCGAGTGCGCGGCCTGGAGACCGTCGGCAATCTGAATGCCAACCGAAAGCACCAGTTGCAGGCTGGCGGGGCCGCGGGCGATGAGGTGGTCGAGCGACTGGCCGGGGACGTACTGCATGACGATGTAGCCCTCGTCGCCGGATTCGCCCACTTCATAAATGGCGCAGACGTTGGGGTGCTCGATGGCGGAGGCCAGGCGGGCCTCGCGCAGGACGGTGGAGCGCAACTGCTCGGGCGAGAGCAGGCCGGTGCGCAGAATTTTGAGCACCACGGGCCGCTGAAGGAGCACGTCGTTGGCCAGGTAGACCACGCCGCTGCCGCCGGCGCCCAACTTCCGCAGGATCTCGTAATGTTCAATCGTTCTTCGCGCCATATCTAACTTCAAGTGTAGCGGCAAGGGCCTCGGGGAGGTGTTAAACGCAGGGGCCGCGGGGATATGTTTCCCAGATTGAGACGGTTGGGCCTGATGCGGAGGATGGTCATTGAGGGCGTGGCCCGCTGAGAGAGATGGTTCCCCCCGCAGCGCGGCGCGGCGAATGGGAGGCTGGAGTCTGTTACCTTACGAATTGGGAATGAGCCTCTTGGGCAGAGCGGCGGCAGGGATGGGACGGAACCCGATCGGCGCCTCCGCGGTCTGCGCGCTGGTGCTGGGAGCCGCTTGGCTTGGGGCGCAGCAGACGCCGCCGGCGACGCAGCAGCCCGCGCCGTCCGAAGGCCGATCCGAACCCCAGACGGCGCAGCAGCAACCCGTTTCGCAGCAGCCCGGCGCCGGGGCGCAGGTGCATACCGGCGTCACCAGCGGCCTGGACACCGAGGCCCGGCTGCGCAACCTGCTGGCGGACCACCAGTTTCCGCTGATCGAGTCGCAGTTGGACAAGATGGCGCCCGCCAAGGCGCAGTTTTACCGGGGGATTCTGGCCAACCGCGAAAACGACCCCAAGGCCTCCGCCGCGCTGCTGGAGCCGCTGGTGGAGCAGGTGGCGGCGAGCGGCGACAAAGCCCAGGAAAAACTGGTTCGCAAGGCGCTGGCCGAGGACTATCTGCGCCTGGGCGACTGGCAAAAGGCGGCCAAGGCCTACCAGACGCTTTCCAGTCGGCTGGAGCAAGAACTCAGCCCCGATGAGCGGGACGAGATCGAGATGCCGCTGAAACTGCTGCCGCTGGCCGCGAGCAATCCGGCGATGACCGTGGAGCCTTGCGACCCGTTTGTGCTGCAGGTGAGCAAGAATCCGCTGGGGCTGACCGACGTTCCGGTCTTCGTGGACGCCCGGCCGCACACCTGGATGCTGGACCCCACGGCGCCGTTCAACCTGATTTCCCGCTCGCTGGCCAAGGAAGCGGGCATGAAGGTTTCAGAAGAGGCCTCGACGATTCATACGCTAACAGGCCGTCCCATCCAGGTGCATGTCACGGTGATTCCCCGCTTCACCGTTGGCGGACGGCTGACGCTGCGCAACATGACCGCCTTCGTGTACGAGGACGCCGACTACTTTTTTCCGAAGGCGCACTATCAGGTCGAGGGCGTTCTGGGCTACCCGGCGCTCGCTGCCCTGGGCAGCCTGACCATCACCGCCAACGCCACCATCGAAGTGCGGCCGGTGACGCAGATTCAGCCGCCGGCAAAGGACGACCGGCTGACCAGCGGGGCGCGATTCTTTCTGGACGGGGACCGGGTGATTGTGGCCCTGGGCAACGCCGGGAATGCGGGCGAGGGGGCTGGGGCGGCGGGGGCCAATGCGGAGGCGCAGGGTGCGGGCCAGAACGCGGGGCAGGGCACGAGTCAGGAGCGGATGTTCGCCGTGGACGCCGGAGGGCAGCAGACCTACCTCACCTCCCGCTACTACGACGAGCACGCCGCCGATTTTGCCGGCCAGAAGATGGCGCTGTTCTTCCTTCCCGGCTCGCAGAACCTTGCTCCGCAGCCGGCTTACGTTGCGGAGACGATTCGGCTGACGGTGGGACCAACGACGGTCGAGGTGCACTATGTGCAGGTGCTGACGCAGCCGGTGGGCTCGGCCGTTTTTGACGATGTGTACGGGGTTCTGGGCATCGATGCTCTGGACCAGTTGAAGTCGTACACCTTCGACTACCGAACGATGCGGTTTGGGGTGCGGGCGGAGTAGGGGGCGTTAGGGGTCAGGGGTCAGGGGATAGGGATCAGACGCCGCTCCCTATCCGGCTGTAATTGTCCAATGCCCGTGATTGCTGACTACTCTTCACTCACACTCACACTCACACTCACACTCGCCAACGACCACTGTTCCCTGCCCCCAATTCAGACCAAAAGGAAATTGAGCGCGACGGCGGCCAGCAGGATTGCGGCGGCCAGGGCCTCGGGGCGCTTCCACCAAGCTGTGGGCACGCGCTTCGGCCTGGGGGTCAGGGAATGGACCAGGCCTGCCAATTCCGGCTCCGGACGGGGTTCGGTCAAGAAACTCACCAGCAAAGTCAGAATCAGATTTGCGGCAAAGGCGGATGCGGCCGTCGCGAAGCACTGCGCCAAGCTGCTGGGATAGCGATGGACGACGGCGAACCAGCCGCCGTGAAAGCCGGCTTGCGCCGCGATGGGCAAGGTCAGGCCGTAGTGCAGCAGCGCCGCAGCCAGGCCCGCAACCAGTCCGGCAAAGGCTCCGTGGCCGGTGGCTCGCCGGGAGAACATGGCCAGCAGAAGGGTCGCGAGCAGGGGCGCATTGACCAGGGCGAAGAGAAATCCGAGCGCGCTGAGAATGCTCAGGCCTTGATGGCTCAGGCAGGCGGCGGCACAGGCCACGGCGACCGAGAGCAGGATGCAGCCCACGGTGGCCCATCGGCCCACGGTGAGAAGATGCGCGTCTCTCTGGGTGTCCGGGCTGGCGTTCGGGCTGGCGGCCTTGCTGATTCCCTTACCCGTGTCCTTGTTGATACGCAGGCTCGTGCCCTTGCTGGCGTCCTTGTTGGGGTCCGAGCCAATGTCCTTGCGGGCGTCCTTGCCGACGTCCGGGCTCGCGGCCTTGGCTGCCGCTTTGCGGAAGAACGGCTGGTAGAGGTCGTAGGCGAAGACGGCATTGAAGGCCGTGGCGCTGGCGGCCATGCCGCTCATCAGGCTGGCCAGCAGGGCCGCCAGGCCCAGTCCCAGAAGGCCGGTAGGCAGCAGGCGAACGAGCAGGGCGGGGGTAGCCATCCCGTAGTCCAGTTGCGGCTGGCCGGAGGGGTCAAACAGCGGCTTGCCGGTGGCAGGGGCGGTTTTGGCGGGGACCAGGCCGTCGCCGGCCTCGACCTCGGGGCGGACCACGGTGGTGGTGCGGACGATGGCGCCGTCGAGGATGCGCTCCTCGGTGGTGGTGCGGGGGGTGGGCAGGCCAATGGCCACCAGGCCCGGCAGCACCAGCAGGAGGGGCAGAAACAGCTTGGGAATGGCCGCGATGAGTGGGACGCGGCGGGCCGAGCGAAGATTTCCGGCCGCCAGGGCGATCTGGAGAACGCGGAAGTCCGTGGCCCAGAAACCCGCGCCGAGGGCGAGGCCCAAGCCCAGGCCCAGGAGGATGAATCGGAGGCTCGGAGCGCCTGTGCCCGCTGCGCCGGGCCAAAATCCGCCGGGCCAGCTTTGGCCGGCTCCGCCGATTGAGGGCAACAGACTGGCCTGGGCTGCGGCTTTCAGGCCGTTCCAGCCGCCGATCTTGCGCAGGCCGAGCACCACCAGGGGCAGAAAGCCGGCCACCAGCAGCAGGAACTGGAAGACGTGGTTGTAGATGGCGCCCCTGAGGCCTCCCATGAGGATGGAGGCCAGGACCACCATGGACGCGAGGGCGATGGTGACGCCGAAAACTGCCGACGGCTCCCATCCGGCCGCGCGGAAGATGCCGTCGAAAACCTGGAGGGTCTGCATCAGGCGGGCCACGGCGTAGAGCGAAAGGCCCGAGGCGGCGACGGTGAGGGCCGCAACCAGGCTTGCGGCAAGGGTCCGCGACCGGCCGTCGAAGCGCAGGCCGACGAACTCCGGCACGGTGCGGGCCCTGGAGCCGTAGTAGAGCGGCATCATGAAAAGGCCCAGGAAAACCATGGCACAGAGGACGCCCGTGGAGACAAGGAGGGCGCTTTGAAGGCCGTAGCGGGCTCCCCATGCGCCCATGCCGATGACCTCGGGCGCGCCCAGTCCGGCGCTGAGAAAGGCCAGCCCGCAGGTCCAGGCCGGCAGCGAGCGGCCAGCCTCGAGAAAGTCCTTGGCAGTCTTCATGGACCGGCGCAGGACGTACCCGACCAGGACGACGGCGGCGAAATAGACCACCAGGACGAGTGCGGCGGAGGAGGTCAGAGTCGGCACGAGCGGCTCCTTTCGGCGGCGGTCGGGGTATCGCCGAGGGGATGAGGACGAGGAGGATTGCGGAGCAGGAAGGGGGTGCGGAATCGGCGAGGCATTGACTTTACTTTAGAGCATTTTGGAATCGGGTGTTGATGGTGGAGGTTCGAGGAAAATCGCCGACCGAGGTTCGAGGCAGCCCGAGACGGCGGCTGGTTTGGGTTCGTGGTTTCCCACCCATGCGACAGAAAAGGCGTCGCATGGATGGGGCACCCAGGTTCGCGGAGCAAGAAACGGTCCGAGGGCGGCGTTGGCCACGCTCTGGGCCGACCGAGGTTACGCCGCCGCCGTGCGCGAGGGCTTGTAGCCGGAGAAGCCGTAATAGGCGACATAGAGGTAGCAGACGATGGGCAGGACGAAGGCGTGCTGATAGCCCAGCCGGACGGCCAGGTAGCCGAACAGCGGTGGAATCACGGCTCCGCCCACGTTGCCGATGGTGATGACGCCAGAGCCCTTGCTGGTCAAGGGGCCCAATTCGGCGATGCCCAGGGCAAAGATGGTGGGGTACATGATGGAGTTGGCCAGGCCGCAGAGGACCAGGCACCAGATGGCGAGCGTGCCGGTGGTGACCATGGCGACCAGCAGGAGAATGACGCCGAAGATGCCCAGCCCAACCAGCAGAACGTTGGCCTTGACGACCTTCATCACGACGGTGCCGATGAAGCGGCCAATCATGATCGAAAACATGTAGAAGGAGGCCAGCAGAGCGGCGATGGTGGTGGCGGTCAGCGGTCCGTGAATCCGCTCTGCCAGGGCGCCGATGAATCCCAGCGAGGAGATGTTGACGTCCTGGGAGAAGAAGAACTGAATGGCGTTGGCGGCCAGGGCGATTTCAACGCCCACATAGAAGAAGATGCCGACCATGCTGAGCACGGTGTGCTTGTAGCTCCAGATGCTGCGATCGAGGAGCGCGTCGCCGTGTTTGGCGGGCCGGAAGGACTCGGTGCGGGTGATGGCCGGCAGATGCAGGAACATGACCGCAAAACCCAGCACCAGCAGCGCGGCGGCAATGGCGATATAGGGCCCCTGCACGGTGTGCGCAATCGCCGCCTTGTCGGTGGTCTTGGTGATATCGGTGAGGATAAAGTAGCCCACCACCAGCGGGGCCAGTGCGGAGCCCAGGGAGTTGAAGGCCTGCGCCAGGGTCAGGCGCGCCGGGGCGCTGTGCTCGGGTCCGAGAATCGAGACGTAGGGGTTGGCCGAGGTTTGCAGCACGCAGACGCCCGTGGCCAACACAAAACTGGCCGAAAGGAAGAACGGGAAACTGACCAGCGCTGCAGCCGGAACGAACAGCAGCGCGCCCGCCACCATGATGAAGAGCGAGGTGACCATGGTGCGCTTGTAGCCAATCTTCTCAATCAGCTTGCCGGCGGGAACCGAGAAGATGAGGTAGGCGAGGAACCAGGACGAAGTGACCAGATTGGACCAGGCGTGGTTCAGATTGAAGATGTCTTCGAGCTTGGGCGACAGGTTGCTGTTCAGGTTGGTGAGGAACCCGAAGATGCCGAACAAGGCCGTGACAATGATGAACGGGACGAGGTAGCCGGACGAGCTGTTAGCCGCCGAGGGGGGTGTGGATCGAGTCGCCATGAAGAGTTTTCTCCTGCCTGCTATTGAAAAAAGAGTCGCTTGCGCTTGTCTGTTTTCTCAAGGCCGGGTGTCCGGGCGGGCGAGCGGCGCGAGGCGCAGCGCCGTCAAAGGCAGCGGGGCAGGAAAACGGCAAGGAAACGTACGGAAACAACTTTACTCAGGTATGCGGTGGTGCGTCCAGCGGAAAATGAAAAGGTTTTCAGCGCCGCCCCCCTCAAGCCGCCCGTTCCCCGCGGTTTACACTGGGAAAGCATGATTCCTACCCTGGCCTGGACCCCCCAAGGCGTCCGCTTCATCGATCAGACTCGGCTCCCTCTCGAGGAGAGCTACGTGCTCGCCACCACCTACGAACAGGTCGCCGAGGCGATCGTCACCATGGTGGTTCGCGGCGCTCCGGCCATCGGTGTCTCGGCTGCCTACGGTGTCGCCCTCGGGGTGCTGCGGACGGCAGCCCCGACCACCGCCGAGTTTCAACCGGAGTTCGAGCGAATCTGCGCGCGGCTGGCTTCGACGCGCCCCACGGCGGTGAATCTGTTCTGGGCCATCGACCGCATGAAGCGCGTCTTCGCTGCGCTCGTCGGCGCTGGGGCGACTCTGGACCAGATCAAGGAAAAGCTGCTGGCCGAAGCCCACGCGATGTACGACGAAGACATCGCCGCCTGCAAGGCCATGGGGGCCTTTGGCGGGGCGCTGCTGCCCGAGGAGGGCGGCGTGCTGACCCACTGCAACGCCGGGGCACTGGCCACCTGCGGCTACGGAACCGCGCTGGGCGTGATCCGCTCGGCGGTGGAGCAGGGCAAGCGCATCCACGTATTTGCCGACGAAACCCGGCCCTTTCTGCAGGGCGCCCGGCTGACCGCCTGGGAACTGATGCAGGACCGCATTCCCACCACCGTGATATGCGACAACATGGCCGCCAGCCTGATGCGGGCCGGGCGCATCCAGGCGGTGGTGGTGGGCGCGGACCGCATCGCGGCCAACGGCGACACGGCCAACAAGATCGGCACCTATAACGTCGCCATTTTGGCTCGTGAGCACGGCATTCCGTTTTACGTGGCGGCTCCCTGGTCCACCATCGATCTGGCCACCGCGACCGGCGACTCGATCCCCATTGAGGAGCGTCCGCAGATCGAGGTGACGCACCACGGCGGCAAGCAACTGACCCCGAACGGCGTGGGCATCTGCAACCCGGCCTTCGACGTGACCCCGGCCAAGTACATCGCCGCCATCGTGACCGAGCGCGGGGTGTTGCGTGCGCCGTTTGCCGAGTCGTTGCAGGAGATGGAACTGGCGGCGAAGTAGGCGGGGGTTGCGCATCGAGTGCGGCTTCCTTGCGCGATACATTGAAGAAGTGGCGCTTCCCCGGCTCAATTTCTTTCGGCTGCGGCATCGGTCGCTGGTTCGCGGCGTCGTGCTGGCCCTGGGCGCTCTGGGCGCAAGCCTGCGTCTGGCCGGGTTTCCCGATGCCAGCGCGCTGCACGGTTCGCCTTGGCAGGCGCTGCTGGCGGCGCTCGCGTTTGCGGCCATGATGGACACCGCCCGCTGCATGGGCCGCAAGCTGAACTTCTACTTTGCCGGAGTGCTCATCCTGCTGTACGCAGAACTGATGATCCTGGCCCTGGTGCTGTTTTTCTGGCTCTATCTCTAACGCGCGGCCGGCGTCGTCCGGCTACCAACGGCCCGTGGCCCGCGTGTAGGATGTTCGAGAGAGCAGCGGAGCGCATGAGGGGAGCCGCCCGGGGGCGGGCGCACATCACGATGGTTGGGAGAAGAAGATGCTGAAGGGATTTCGCGATTTCATTCTGCGTGGAAACGTTGTGGACCTGGCGGTTGCGGTGATTCTGGGCGCGGCCTTCAACCTGGTGGTCGCGTCGCTGGCCAAGGATGTGCTGGGCCAGTTGATCGCGGCCACCGTGGGCACGCCGGACTTCAGTTCGGTGGTGCTGAACCTGCATGGGACGCCGATCCGGGTGGGCAATTTTCTGAACGCGGTGGTCTCGTTTCTGATTGCGGCCGGGGTGGTGTATTTCGGGGTGGTGCTGCCGCTGAACGCGCTGCTGGCGCGGCTGAAGAAGCCGGCGCCCGAGGCTCCGTCGTCGATGAAGACCTGTCCGGAGTGCCTGAGCGAGATTCCGCAGGCCGCCCGCCGCTGCTCCCATTGCGCCCAGCCGGTGGTGTAGGGCGATTGAACTTCCCGGAGGATGTTCACAGCCTGTGGTAAAAGCCCGGTTTTGAAAGGGCACGACTTTAGTCGTGCAGCAGACGCCGCGAATGGGTACGGGCTTTAGCCCCTGCTGCGCTTGTTTTCTGACCGTTGAGCTGAGCAGCGGCTAAAGCCGAGATTCTATCTGGGCTTCTACTGGCACGACTAAAGTCGTGCCCTGTTACAAGACGGACTTTAACCACAGGCTGTTCACGCAACCTCAATCCCCCTTCAGAAATTCAACCTTCATTCAGAGGCCGGACTTATGACAGCACGCAAGAGGCTCGCAACTGCACTTTATCTGTCGCTGGTTCCCCTGGTGGTGTTCGCGGGGCCTCTGGCGGCGCAGCCGGCGCCGCAGAGCGTCTTGGGCTACTCGAATTTCGCGGCCGAAGCCAAGATCGAGGAGACGTTTCTGGCTGTTCCCGACGCCAAGCTGGCCGGGCGGCACCTGAAGACGCTGACCGCCGAGCCTCACCTGGCCGCGACTCCCGAGGATCGCAAGACGGCTGAATACGTGGCGCAGAAGTTCCGCCAGGCGGGGCTGGAGACGGAGATCGTCCCCTACCGGGTGCTGCTGAATCAGCCCAAAGTGGTGCGCGTGGAGGCCTGGGACAGCGGCGGAAAACTGCTGATGACCGGGCCCACCCGCGAGCATGTCCAGGGCGATCCGACCCAGGATGACCCGCGGGTGGTGATGCCCTTCAACGGCTCCTCGGGGTCCGGCGACGTGGCCGGCGAGGTGGTCTACGCCAACTACGGACGCCTGGAGGACTTCGACCAGCTCGCCGCCCAGCATATCGACCTGCGCGGGAAGATCGTGCTAGTGCGCTACGGGGCCAACTTCCGGGGCGTGAAGGTTTACCTGGCCGAGCAGCGCGGCGCTGCGGGAGTGCTGATCTACTCCGACCCGCAGGACGACGGCTACTACAAGGGCGACGCCTATCCGCTGGGGCCGTGGCGGCCGGAGACCGGCGTGCAGCGCGGGTCCGTGCAATACCTCTTCAAGTACCCCGGCGACCCGGAGACGCCCGGCGTGGCCTCGACGCTGGAGCTGGCCGACTCGGCCCGCGTGTCGCCGGAGGGCAACCAGCCGCATATCATTTCCATCCCGCTCAGCTACCACGACGCCGCGCCCATTCTGCAGGCGATGAAGGGGCCCGGAGCGCCGCAGGGCTGGCAGGGGGCGCTGCCGTTTCGCTATCACCTGGGGCAGGCGGGCGGAAAAGGCGTGAAGGTCCACCTGGTCAGCGTGCAGGACTATCAGCGCCGCATCATCTGGGACGTGATCGGAAAGGTCAAGGGCGCCGAGTCCCCGGACGAGTGGGTGGTGGCGGGCAACCATCGCGACGCCTGGGTTTATGGCGCGGTGGACCCCTCCAGCGGCACCGCCGCGATGCTGGAATCGGTGCACGGGATCGGCGTCCTGCTGCGGCAGGGCTGGCGGCCCAGGCGGACCATGGTGTTTGCCAGTTGGGACGCCGAAGAAGAGGGCCTGGTGGGCTCGACCGAATGGGTGGAGGACCACGCGCGGACCCTGGAGCGCGCCGTGGCCTACTTCAACATGGATGTGGCCGTCGCGGGCCAGGATTTCTCCGCCTCCGCCGTGCCCTCGCTCAAGCAGTTCCTGAGGGAGCTGACCCGCTCGGTGCCCAGCCCGCTGGGAGGGACGGTGTATCAGCAGTGGCGGATCAATCATCCGGCGCAAAGCGAGCATCCGGCGCAAAGCGAGCATCCAGCGCAAAGCGAGCATCCAGCCCAAGGCGAGCAGTCTACGCAGAACGAGCAGGTGACCAAGAGCGAACACCGGGCATCGAATGCGCCGCCGGGGTCCGGCGAGGAGATTCAAGTGGGCGACCTGGGGTCCGGCTCCGATTTCACACCCTTCCTGCAGCACGCCGGGGTGCCCTCGACGGACATCGGTTCGGATGGGCCCTACGGGGTCTATCACTCAACCTTCGACGATTACGAGTGGTACACCATGAACGCCGACCCGCACTTTCTCTATTTGCAGGAGATGGCGCGGATTTTCGGGCTGGAAGCGGTGCGCATGGCCGACGCCGATGTGCTGCCATACGATTACGTCACCTACGCCCGCGACATCTCCGCGTATCTTGAGGCGGCCAGGCGGAAAGCCGGCGACATGGGCGAGAAATCCTGGCTGCTGGGATGGAAGGCCGGAGACCAAAAGCTCGCCGGGCTCGATTTTGGCTCCGCGCAGGCCGCGGCCACACGGCTCGCCGCCGCCGCCGAGCGGGTCCATGCCCTGCAAGCGAAGCCCACAGGCGACCTGGGGCGGCTGAATCTAGCCTTGCGCCAGGCCGAAGCCGCTCTGCTGAGCGAGGCCGGGTTGCCCAATCGGCCCTGGTACCGGCACATGATCTACGCTCCGGGCGAGTTCACCGGCTACGCGGCGGTTGTGCTGCCCGGCGTGAACGAGGCGCTGGACGCCAAAGACGCGGTCCGGGCCGCGCAACAGTTGACGGTTCTGACCCAGGGGCTGGAAAAGGCCGCGCGGGTGCTGGACGGCGCGGAATGAGGCCGGGCTGCCGCACGGAACCGCGGCAGAGGCCCAGCAGCGCGCTGCGGAACTGAGGCGTGGAGCCTGCGCCCGAACGGTATGGCTTGCCGCCAGGAGGGTACTTTAGTACCTTGGTACGACAGCAGCATTGCCTCCGGCAACAAATTGCCGAAGATGTCAATCATCTCCTCATGTGGATTAAATTCATGGAAATCCGCGATTTTTATGGTGCATTCTTCCGAAGTGCGTGTACAGTAGTAATGCAAAATAAGTTACCCACGGATGCGCATTAAGATTACTCATGCGCTGATTCGATTTCTGGATTGAATCGTCCGTAACCAGGGTAATAAGCCATCCGAAGGAGTCTACGATATGCACGATATTCTCGTTGCCCTAGCCTTCATTGCCATGGTTGCCAGCCCGGCGATTCTCGCCGCCATTCCCAGAGACGAGACCGACGACGACGCCTGAGCCTGGAGCGGTTCCACAATTCCCATGCCCTTTGTGGGGCTGCGAAGGGTGCCTTTTTCTTGATGAAAAAGGCACTTGAGGGCTGTGGCTTCTGGGTACAGCAATTGTGGAACCGCTCAAGTCCGGCTTCAAGGCCTGCTCGGCCGCTGCGGTCACGCCGGGCAGGTCCGGTTGAGGCTTCATTTTGGTCCAATCGGTGAAAATCGGCCGGCATCCACTGCTGGACGGTTGACCGGGCCCGTGATCGCTCGTATCGTTGGGAGTTGAATATGAGAATCTCCCCCAATACCCTGCGGATCGGGATCGCGGCCGCAGTGATCGTCGGCACCATCGGGTGGCTGGCCTACTCCGGCTACGGCGCGAACAAGAGCTATTACGTCACGATCGCCGAACTTGGGGGCCTGGGTGACAAGGCCTACCACAGCCAATTGCGCGTCGAGGGCTTCGTCGAGCCGGGCTCGATTGAGCAGAACGGCACCCATGTCACGTTTGTCATGAACGAGTTTGAGAGCCACTCGCCCAAGGTCGCCAGCGGCCGCAAGCTGACGGTGAACTACAAGGGCTCCGAGCCGCCGCCGGACACGTTCAAGGACGACTCGCAGGCGCTGGCGGAGGGCTCGTATGGGCGCGACGGAGTCTTCCACGCCACGGTTTTGCAGGCCAAGTGCGCCAGCAAGTACGCTCCGGCGGGGCCGAACGGCAAGCCGGGCATGGCGCCGGGTGCGGCAGCGCAGCCCGCTCCAAGCCCCCGCGCCGCGGCCCAGGCGCCTGCTTCGCACGCTTCCGGCCCGGCCGCCGCAACCCAGGCTGCCGCCAACTGACAAGAATGACCGATTCCGCCTCTCCGGCCGACCCGAAGACCGTCTGCGCCCGGGTCGACAAAGTCTCAAAACTGTTTGGCACTTTCGCGGCGCTGCGCCAGGTCTCGGTGGATCTGGAGCCGGGGCGCTGCTACGTGCTGGTGGGCGAAAACGGCGCGGGCAAGAGCACGCTGCTACGGATTCTGGCCGGACTGCTGCGGCCGACCTTCGGCGCCGTGAAGGTGTTCGGCGGCCTGGAGCCGCATGAGGCCCGGGAGCGGATCGGCTACATGAGCCACGCCGCCATGCTCTACGACGAGCTGACCGCCCAGGAAAATCTGCGCTACTTTCGCAGCCTCTACCGTGGCCGCGATTGCCTGACGCCGGCCGAAGCCCTGCGTCAGGTGGGCCTGGACCCGGATCTCGACCGTCCCCTGGGGCATTACTCGCAGGGCATGAGGCAGCGCACCTCGCTGGCCCGGGTGCTGGTGCCGGCTCCTGAGCTGCTGCTGCTCGACGAGCCCTTCTCCAATATGGATGTGGAGAGCGCGCGGCAAATGGTGGAGCTGCTGGCCCGGTTCCGCCAGGGCAGCAGGACGATTGTGCTGACCACCCACCAGCGCGAGCTGGCCGCGCCCATCGCCGACTGGGTGCTGGAGTTGCATGCCGGCCGCGTGGCATCGTGCCAGCCGGGGAGTCCGACCTTATGAAGACCAACGGCGCACGCATTCTGGAATCGCTCGGCATACCCTTCGAACTCCACGAGTACGAGGTTGACCCCAACGACCTCTCGGCCCTGACGGTGGCCAAAAAGATCGGCATGCCGCCGGATCAGGTCTTCAAGACCCTGCTGACGACGGGAGGGCCGGGGGCGTACGTTTTTGCCGTGATTCCCGGCGACGCCGAACTGGACTTCAAGAAGCTGGCCCGGGCCGCGGGGCTGAGGAAGGCCGAGATGGTTCGGCTGAAGGAAGTGCAGCCCTTGACCGGCTACATCCGCGGCGGCGTCACGGTTTTCGGGGCCAAAAAGGCTTACCCGGTCTTCGTCGATGAGACGGTGATTCTGTTCGACAAGATCAGCGTTTCAGCCGGCGCGCGGGGAACGCAACTGATCCTCGCGCCGGACGACTATTTGAGAGCCGCCGAGGCGCAAACCGCCGACCTGACCAAATCCACCGCCGCGGAGGGCCACGCCTGATGCCCCGCACCCTGTGGACCCATCTGGTGAAAGACCTGCGCATCGAGTGGCGTTCGCGCGAGGCGATCAACTCCATGCTGTTTTTCGCGCTGCTGGTGGTGGTGCTGTTCTCGCTGGCGTTCGATCCGCGCGGGGCGTTTTCCCGGGAGATCTCGGGCGGGGTGTTGTGCGTGGCCACCTTGTTTGCTTCGGTGAGCGCACTGAATCAGGCCTGGGCGCGAGAGATTCGCCACCAGGTGCTGGACGCGCAGCGCATGGCTCCCACGCCGGGCTCACAACTGTTTCTGGCCAAGGTGCTGGCCAATTTTTTCTTCGTGTCGGTGGTGCAGCTGATTCTGGCGCCGGTATTTCTGGCGTTTTATAATCTGCACATTCTGGGGCAGGCATGGCTGCTGGTGCTGGTGCTGCCGCTGGGCACGTGGGCGCTGGTGGCGAACGGGACGTTCTTTGCCGCGCTGTCGATCAGCAGCCGCAACCGCGAGCTGCTGCTGCCGCTGATTCTGTTTCCCATCTTCATGCCGGCGCTGCTGGCCATGGTCAACGCCACCACCGCAATCTTTACCGGAGAGTTCGACCCCGCCATCTGGATCAAACTTCTGGTGGCCTACGACATCATTTACACAACGGTATCGATCCTGCTGTTTGACACCGTTCTCGGTGCTGAGTAGGCTGGCGATCGCTTGTTGTAAACTGTGAGCGTTCAACTTGGATGCGTTCACCCCGGATGCGTTTAGTCAGGATATCCCATGAAAAATGCACTGTTCGGTCTTTTTGCCGCGGTCACCTTCGTATTGATGGTCTGGGGTTTCCTTCAGGCTTCCAGAGCCCCCGCAGAGATGATGCAGGGGGACGAATACCGCATCATCTTCTACCATGTGCCGTCTGCGATGGTGGCGTTTCTGTTCTTCGCCATCTCCATGGCGGGGTCTATCGGCTACCTCGCTCTGCGCGAGAAGATGCCCGCCAGCGCCTTGGCATGGGATGGGTGGGCCGTAGCCGGAGCGGAGGTTGGCGTCGTGTTTTGCACCGTGGTGCTGATCACCGGGCCACTCTGGGGCTATCGGGCCTGGGGAATTTGGTGGGCCTGGGACGCGCGGCTCACTACCACCTTGCTTCTTTGGCTGATTTACGTCAGCTACCTGCTCTTGCGCCGGTTTACCGCCGGGCCGCAGATGCGGACCTCTTCCGCAGTGCTGGGCATCTTCGGCGGGATCGCAGTGCCTATCGTCTATATCGCGAACCGCATCCCAGGGCAGCATCCCGGTCCGGTCTTCGGTGGGGAGGGTGGAAGCGGAATGGCCCCTTCTATCCTGCGCCCGTTCCTGTGGAACATCCTGGCTTGGCTGTTCTGGGGAGTGATGGTCCTGATCGTGCGTCACCGCCTCGAGCTCAAGCAACAGGCCGCCGCGGCCAGGGAAGCTGAGCAGGCGCTCAACGCCTGACGTCAAGATATTGAGGAATTCGATGAAAAAGACCGCCGCTCGCATCGCCGCAGTGGTACCGATCGCCTTTCTTGGGTGGGCCCTGTTCAGCCTCCTCACCGCTCCGGCTGAACCGCCCGGCGATTGGAGGCTGCACATGACACAGGAGGCGCACGACGTGGCAGTCGCTCCCATTGACCACGCTTACCGGGTTGCGGCCTACGCCGTCACCTGGGCCATTCAACTGGGCTACCTGGCCTGGCTGGGCCTGAAATGGCAATCGCAGGAGCGGGATGGGGAACGCCCGGCCGCGAATTCGCACTCCAACTAATGTAGAACTCATCTTCAAACATAACGCTTTTAAATCAGTCACATGCATCAACCGGCTTCGGGAAGTTTCCGGAGCCGGTCGCGCTTTTGAGCACTTTTCGAGGCTTTCGCCATCCCACCAAAGGGGGAGGGGCATCCCACCTGCATCCCGGCGGGGGGTCCTGTTTGTGGGATTTAAGTTTTTTCTCATCCAGACGATGATTCAGATGTGGACAGGCTCCCGCGAGCCGCACAAGGAGGAGATATTATGCATGATCTCTTGATTGCCCTGGCCTTTATCGGTATGGTCGTTGCCCCCGCTGTCGTTGCCGCCAAGTCCGGCTCCGAAGCCACCGACGAAAGCGAATGAGGGAGGATTTCCCGCGCCTCGAGCCAAGCCACCCGGATCTGCGCTGCTCGAGCGACATGAACCCTTAACCCAGGGAAGCGCTTCGGCCCACGCAGGCCGGCCGCACCCAGGAAAGCAACCGGTTTCACAGCAGGCAATTGCTCTTGGACGCCCCACCCATTAGACTTGGGACCTGAGGGCAACCATGCTAGTCGTGATGAAGGCGCAGGCCACGCCGGAGCAAATCCAGGCGGTTTGTGAACATATTGAGCAGTTGGGATTCCGTGCCCACCCACTTCCCGGAGCCCAGCGCACCGCCATCGGCATCACCGGCAACAAAGGCGAAGTGGACCGCGGCAACCTGGAGGAACTCTCCGGCGTGGCCGAAGTGATCCGCGTCTCCAAGCCCTACAAACTCGCCAGCCGCGACGTGAAGGAAGAAGACACGGTGATCCGGTTCGCCGGGACCGACGCCGCCATCGGCGGACGAGGGCTGGCCATCATCGCCGGGCCCTGTTCGATCGAGAGCCGCGAACAGGCTTTTTCCATCGCGGAACAGGTGGCGGCCTCGGGCGCCCAGTTTTTCCGCGGCGGCGCCTACAAGCCCCGCACATCCCCCTACGCATTTCAAGGCCTGGGCATCGAAGCCCTGCGCATCATGGCCGACATCCGCTCCCAGTTCGGGTTGCGCATTGTGACCGAAGCCATCGACAGCGAGTCGCTGGACCTGGTGGCCGAATGGGCCGACGTGGTGCAGATCGGGGCCCGCAACATGCAGAATTTTTCGCTGCTGAAAAAGGCCGGGCGGCTGAGGAAGCCGGTGCTGATCAAGCGCGGCCTGTCGGCGACACTGGACGAGTTTTTAATGGCCGCCGAGTACGTGATGAGCGAGGGCAACTACGAAGTCATCCTGTGCGAGCGCGGGGTGCGCACCTTTACCGACCACACCCGCAACACCCTGGACCTGAGCATCATTCCCGCCGTGCAGCGGCTCAGCCACCTGCCCATCCTGGTCGATCCCAGCCACGGCACGGGCAAGCGCGACAGCGTGCTGCCGATGGCGCGAGCCGGGGTAGCCTCGGGGGCCGATGGCATCCTGGTGGAGGTACACGACCACCCCGAAGCGGCGCTCTCCGACGGCCCCCAGTCGATTTATCCGGGCCAGTTCGCGACCATGATGAACGAGCTGGAGCAGATAGCCCCGGTGGTGGGCCGCACGCTGCCCCGCGGCATTCATGTCGAGACCGCCAAAGCCTGAATTGAAGCGGTTTCTGGCCTCGTTTGCCAGGCCCCGGGTTTTGGGCCTCGATTTGAGACCTGAAACGACCTACTTGATCCAAACTGAGCGAAGCCGAAGGAAATCCGCTTCCTGAAAGCCGGAAGAGCGCAATGAGTTCCATGCAAGCAACACCCATCCGCGTCGCCGCCCTGGCCCTGCTGGCGCTCGGCCTGGCCGGATGCCGCACCCACGACTTTCCGCAATACCCGCCCAACTACCGCGAATACGCTTACATCACCAACGGCGGCAGCGGCACGGTGACGGTGCTGGACGTGGTGAACGTGCGGCTGGACCGCGAGGTGCTGGTGGGGCAGAATCCGGTGGCGGTAGCCGCCAGTTCTACCCGCAACGAGGTCTACGTGGTCAACTCCGGAGCCGCCGGGCCGACGGGTGGACAGGCGGGGACACCGGGCTCGCTCTCGGTGATCAACGCGGAAAACAACCTGGTGGCGGCCACCATTCAGCTTCGCCGGCAGCCGGTTTCGATGGAAATCGACCCGGCAAGCGACCTGGCCTACGTGGCCAACTCGGGCTCGAACGCCATTTCCATCCTGGACCTGAAGGCCAGGCGCGAAATCGCGGCCATCGGCGCGGGCGAGGAGCCGGTAGCGGCGCGGCTCGCTCCGGACGGCAGGACGCTGGTGGTGGCCAACCGCCGCGGCAACTCGGTCAGCCTCATCGATCCCGCGACCCGGCAGGTGCGGCAGGTGTTCGAGGGCTGCCCAGGGGCAAGCGACGCCGTGATTCTCCCCGACTCATCCAAGGCATTCGTCGCCTGCTCGGCCGGGCACCAGGTGATGGTGCTGGCGCTGGCGCAGCCGGAGGGCAAGCCCACGCAGCCCGGAGCGCCCCAAACCGGTGCGGGCAAGCCCGGCGCCGGCAGAATTGGCCCGGCGCAGCCCGACCGGCTGGAAGCCATGCTCGACGTGGGCCAGGCTCCCTTGCAACTGGCCCTCAAGCCCGACGGCGGCGAACTGTTCGTGCTGAACTCGCTCTCCGACTCCATCTCCGAGGTGGTGACCAACACCAACGACGTGGGCGGGGCCTACACGATCGGCTCCGGCCCCGTCCGGGGACTGGTTTCGAGCGACAACTCCCTGCTCTACGTGGGCAACCTGCATTCGCAGGAAGTGGCCGTCTACTCCGTAGAGGACGGCAAGCGCGCCGCTTCGATCCACGTGGGCGACGGACCGTCGGCGCTGGCCTTTTCCGCCTCCGGCAGCCTGCTGTTCGTAGTCGATTCGCGCTCATCGGACGTGGCCGTGGTCCGCACCGGGACGCGGTCACTGTTCAACCTGCTCTCCACCGGGCGCAACCCCAACGCCATCGCCGTGAAGGCGTTCAAGCTGCCGTAAGGGGCCAGTGGGGAATCAAGCTGCGGCGGCACAGCGGGCGCGCCGGCTATTCCGCGGGCGCCGCAAGAGCCATGCGCGCCACGCTGAATTGCGCTCCGGCAAAGAGGATCAAGCCCGAGGTATAAGCCCAGAAAATCAGGCCTACGGAAACCTGGAACCCGCCGTACAGATCGCCAAGATGAAGGTGTGGCAGCAAGGCGACGAAAAAGAACTTTGCCACCAGCCAGATCACCCCGGTGATGGTGGCTGTTTTCATGACGGGCCGCCAGGGAACCTTGCGGTTCGGCAACAGCCAGTAGATGGCGAACAGAAAGACGATGCAGGCCACACCGGTCGAGACTGCCAGCACCAGCCAGTCCAGCGTCTTGAAAGCGAAATTGTCCACGTGGCCGAAGAAGACATCCGTCAGCATGGTTGTGGCTATGGCGTTGACTACGATAGCCGTCACTCCGAGAATCACCATCAGAATCGCCAGCCCGAAAGCCACCACCTGATTGGAGAGATAATTGCGGCTCTTCACCACCCCCCAGGCCTGGTTCAGAGCCACTTCGAGCGGCAAAAAAATTCCTGTGCAGGCCACCAGAATCATGATCAGCGAGAATGCTTGCACACTCTGGTGGTCCGCGGCCTTCTGCAACAGGCGCACAATAAAATTCGGATCGTCGGCGGGGCAGGGGATAAAGTACTTTGCCACCTCGGTCACCGAAGCCTCCATGGAGGCAGAACGAAAGAACTTCCGCGACAGGGTGTAGAGCAGCACAACGAACGGCAAAAACGACAGAATGGCGTTGGCGGCCACGCTGAAGGCGAAGGTGTGGACCTCGCTGTCGAGCAGGTAGGCGATCAGGGCGCGGCCGTCCTTGCGCCAGCGGTACCACTTGGATTTCGATGCCGGTTCCACGGCATCGACGGCGTCGACGACCTTGATAACCGATTCTGTTTCAGGGCCGGAAGCCTCAGGATGGAGTTCCTGGGTACCGGAATTTGAGACGTATGCCACTCACAACTCCCTCTCCGCTGCCGAAGCAAGGTCGCGGTTCCCGCGCAGGCGCGGCGCAACTCGACGGATCGTTGATGATTCAAGGATAGACTCTTCCCGGAATCCCCGCTGTGACGGGTGGGGGGGGCGGAATCCGCGCCCAGAGCCCCTTTCCGGGGGGTAAGGCGGCGTTTGCCGATATCCTCCTGGGCCCGAACGGCCCTTTTGGTGGAAGCGATCCGCAAAGCCGGCGTGAGAAGATTTCCGGTTCCTCCGTCGCAGTAGCAAGCTATGGCCCGGTGCGGTCGGGTGCCATTTTTCCGCTTGCATCCAACCCTGTTTCCTGCCATAACAGGAGCACGGCGCGCCGGAGGCGGCCGTAACTGGCATTGGAAGGCTGTTCGCATTGGATGTCTTGGGGATTCCGGCAAAACTTCGACTTAGGCAAGGTACCGAGCCGCCGCGGCGCGCCAGAGATGGATGCGCGGGCGGCTCGCGGCGTTTCCGGGCTGAAGGCGAGCTATGACCGCGGGGCGGCAGCGAGCGCGATCGGCGCATGGCGCCGGGTCTGCGAGCAAGACATGGAGACAAGCAACCGCAACAAAGCATGGAGGCCTCTCGTGAAGGAACAAGGTGTGGTGAAGTGGTTCAACGGAGCCAAGGGATATGGATTCATCCAGCGCCAGAGCGGAGAAGATGTCTTTGTTCATTTCTCCGCCATCCAGGAGGAAGGCTACAAGTCGCTGAATGAAGGCGAGGCGGTGGAGTTTGAGTGCCAGCAAGGTCCCAAGGGCCTGAACGCCTTGAACGTGCTGCGAGTTTCCTGACCTTGTGATGGCGAGAGCTTCATTGCTTTCAAGCGGGCGGTGGTTCCGGCGCGGCTGAGGACGCGGATTCTTGAAATCGCCCATGGTCAGGTTTGTGGACTCCCGCCCCTGCGACACCTGCGGGAACGCCGCAAGGATGGGGGCGCCCGATCATTCTGGCGCGCCCGCGCCGCCGAGTTTCTGGAGCGCCCACTGCGCTGCCGCGCGCAGTGTCTGGGCGGCAGGCGCGTCCCCGGCCACTGTTTGCCCAGTCTGTCGCGCCCAGGTTTCGAGGCCAGGCTCGAAGCGGCGAAGCCCGCTGTTGCCCATGGCGACGGCCACATTGCGCAGCAGGCCCAGGAAGCCCGCGCGGCGCACCGGCGAGCCGTTGAAGCGGCGCTCGAATTCCCTCTCGTCCATCTCCGCGAGCCACTCCAGCGCCGGATTGACCAATTCCGGGCGCGCCGCGAGTTCGGGATCGACGGCGATGGGCGACTTGCGGTTCCAGGGGCACACGTCCTGGCAGATGTCGCAGCCGAAGACCTGGCGGCCCATGGCCCCCATCAGCTCGGGCTCGATGGCCCCGCGGTGCTCGATGGTCAGGTAGGAGATGCAGCGCGCCGCGTCCATCTGGTAGGGGGCGATGAGGGCCCCGGTGGGGCAGGCGTCAAGGCAGCGGCGGCAGCTTCCGCAGCGGTCGGGCGGCGGCGCCGGGGGCGCTTTTTCTTCCTTAATTTCAAGGGATGTCAATAGCACCGCCAGAAACCCGTACGACCCCAGCCGGGGATGAATCAGGCAGGTGTTCTTGCCCGTCCAGCCGAGGCCTGCCGCGGTAGCCAGCGCCCGCTCCACCACCGGCCCCGTGTCCACGTAGGCCCGGAACTCGAACTCGCCGAACTGCTCGCGCAGCCTAGCCTCCAGACTCTTCAACCGCTTCAGCAACACCTTGTGATAGTCGCTGGGCCGGCTGTGGCCCGCGGCATCCTGGCGGCTGGACCAGGCGTAGCGGGCAATCCAGCCCGATCCCGCCGGGGCCGGAGCGGTGGAGAGCGGTTGGTCGCTGTTGTAGTTGTTGAAGCAGACCACGGCCGACCGCGCCCAGGGGAACGGAATCCGCACCCGCGAGCGGAGCGGCGGCCCGTTCTCGCCGGACGGCCTGTCTTCAGTGCGCTTGAGGTAATTCATGGTCCCGGCGCGGCCTTCGCGCAGCCACTGGTCGAAGCGCGCCGCGTCCCGGTCTTCATGGGCATGGGGCAGCGCCACCAGGCCGGCCTCGGCGAATCCCGCATCGAGGGCCCAGGCGCGCGCCGTTTCCCGGGTCAGACAAAGAGCCGGCGCGGACAGCGGAACAGGCGGAGAACCCGGGACAGGGTCGGGCAGAGCATGGGGCATGGAACCAGCGGCGCTCCTGTTTGCGTACTGAGCCTTAGTGTTCATCCCCGGACGCACGAAGCGCAAATGAACACTCGGGTTCCCGGCGAATTTTCAGGAAGAGCTCCTATCCCATGCGGTTTCAGCCTGTTCCCTTCCCTGCGGCTTTGGCTCGCCGCGTGCAGCTCTAATGCTGTGTGGGGCAGGCCAGGAAACGGGCGGGCTGAAGTCGCAAATCAGCTTTCCCGGTGGTTGCAAACCGGCTTTCCCGGTGGCGGTACATCGGCTTTCCCAAAGGAGGTTTTCTTATGAACAGCACCATTCTTAGCCCGATGGAAACGGCATTCGGCCCGCTGACCGAACTGGTGAGGGGCAAGGAGCAGCTTCTGCTGGAGCGGGTGGGTCCGCTGGTGGAGCGGCAGGACGTGACGCTCGATCTGGGCGCGGTGGAGCGGATTGACGCGGCCGGGATCTCCGCCCTGATCACGCTTTACGCCAACGCCCTGCAAGCCGGACACGCGTTCTCGATTTCGAATCCCTCGCCAAGAGTGGCCCAAATGCTGTGTTTGGTGGGGTTGGACGGAATTCTCTTGTCCCACAATGTGGCATTAAGTTCGCATTACGGCGTGTTTTGTCAGCAACCTGCAGCCTGAATAAGGGCCGCCTGGCTCGGGATTTGCACTTTGGTCCTGTCTTTTGTCCCGCATTGTGGCGATACATGCAATCTGGTGGTACGCCTAACATCGGGTAAACGAATCGTATGTGATGTTCAGCACAGGCAACGGTATACTTGGGGCGCTATTTGTACTTGCGACTCATGAATGCCGCGAGGCGCAGTCGGCTGTCTGGATGACTCGCACGCGCTCGGCCCATAGATCGCAGTGGTTTGTTGAAAGGCTGAGCCTCCGTACCCGCACCCTCTCTGTGGACCGCAACCGCGGAATCCTACACCGGAGGCTTTACCCATGACGCAGGGCGTGGTGGATCAGTCGTCTGCTGGAAATGCGGACTCAACCTCAACTGAAATCAAGTATGTGTATTTCTTCGGCGGCGGCACGGCCGATGGCAACGGCAGGATGAAGGACATCCTGGGCGGCAAGGGCGCGGGTCTGGCCGAGATGACCAACGCCGGGCTTCCGGTTCCTCCCGGATTCACGATTCAGACCGAGGCTTGTCGCGAGTACATGCGCGGCTCTGTCAGCCCCAATGTGGACCACGAGATGTATGCCGCGCTGGAGCGGCTTGAGAAGCTGCAGGGGCAGAAGCTGGGCACGGGCGAGAATCCGCTGCTGGTTTCGGTGCGCTCCGGCGCCAAGTTCTCCATGCCGGGCATGATGGACACCATTCTGAACCTGGGATTGAACGACCAGGCGGTGGAATCGGTAGCTCAGCGCAGCAACAATCCCCGTTTCGCCTATGACTCCTATCGCCGCCTGATTCAGATGTTCGGCGACGTGGTGCTGGATGTGCCGAAGAAGAAGTTCGAGCACATTTTCGACACCGTCAAGGAGCGGGAAGGCGTCAAGTTCGACTACGAGCTTCAGCCCGAGGCGCTGAAGGAAATCATCGTCGAGTACAAGAAGCTGGTTCGCGACGAGACCGGCAAGGACTTTCCGCAGGGCCCGCTGGATCAACTGGTCCAGGCCCGGGACGCGGTTTTCAGGAGCTGGCAGAACGATCGCGCCAAGACCTATCGGCGCATCAACCACATCGACGACTGGCTGGGCACGGCGGTCAACGTGCAGGCCATGGTATTCGGCAACCTGGGCGAGAACTCCGGCACCGGCGTGGGCTTCACGCGCAATCCGGCCACCGGCGAGCACATCTTCTTCGGCGAGTACCTGATGAACGCGCAGGGCGAGGACGTGGTTTCCGGCGTCCGGACGCCGCTTTCGATCAGCGAACTCGAGCGCGCCATGCCCATGGTCTACGACCATCTGCGGGCCATCACCTGGAAGATGGAAAAGCACTATCGCGACATGCAGGACTTTGAGTTCACCATCCAGGATGGCAAGCTCTATATGCTGCAGACGCGCAACGGCAAGCGCACCGGGCTGGCCGCGGTTCGCATCGCCATCGACATGGTTCGCGAAGGGCTCATCTCGCAAGAGGAAGCCATCTTCCGCGTCGAACCCAACCAGTTGTACGACTTCCTGGTCCCCCGCCTGATTGAAAAGGGCGAGAAGATCGAAGTTCTGGCCACCGGCCTGCCGGCGTCGCCGGGCGCGGCTGTGGGGCAGATCGTTTTCACCGCCGAGGACGCCGTCAAGTTCCACACCAACGGCGCTTACCGCACCATCATTCTGGTGCGCGGCGAAACCACTCCTGAAGATATCGCCGGCATGGAAGTCGCGGCCGGCATTCTGACCTCGCGCGGCGGCATGACCTCGCACGCGGCCGTTGTGACCCGCGGCATGGGCAAGTGCTGCGTGGCCGGCGCGGGCGACTGCACGGTGGACGAAGCCAAGAAGGAACTGCGCGTGAAGGGACACACCTTCCGCCAGGGCGACTGGATTTCGCTGGACGGCACGACCGGCCGGGTGATTGCAGGTCAGCTCAAGACCCTGCCCGCTCAGCCCGACGATCCCGATCTGGTGAAGTTCATGAGCTGGGTGGATCCGGTCCGGCGTCTGCGCATCCGCGCCAACGCCGATGTTCCCCGCGACGCCGCCCAGGCCCGTTTGTTCGGCGCCGAGGGCATTGGCCTGTGCCGCACCGAGCACATGTTCTTTGCCGAAGACCGCATCGGACACATGCGCACCATGATTCTTTCCGACAACGAGGCTGACCGCCGCGAAGCCCTGAAGAAGCTGCTGCCCATGCAGCGCGCCGATTTCGAAGGCCTGTTCAAGACCATGGAATCGCTGCCGGTCACCATCCGCCTGCTCGATCCCCCGCTGCACGAGTTCCTGCCCCAGCGCGAGGATCTTCTGGTGGAAATCTCGCACCTGGAAGACACCAAGCCCCGCTCTCCCCGGCTCAAGGAACTGCGTCCGCTGCTGGCGCGGGTTCAGGAGCTGCACGAGACCAACCCCATGCTCGGCCTGCGCGGCTGCCGCCTCGGCATCGCCTTCCCCGAGATCACCGAAATGCAGTCACGCGCCATCTTCGAGGCCGCGGTCGCAGTCAAGAGCAAGGGCGGCGATCCGCATCTGGAAATCATGGTCCCGCTGATCGGCTCCATTGAAGAGATGCGCAACCAGGCCGCGATTGTGCGCCGCGTTGCCGGGGAAGTCTTCAAGGAGAAGGGCGAAACCGTCGATTACATGGTGGGCACCATGATCGAGCTGCCCCGCGCGGCCTTGACCGCCGACCAGATCGCCGAGGAGGCCGAGTTCTTCAGCTTCGGCACCAACGACCTGACCCAGACCACGTTCGGCATCAGCCGCGACGACATCAACCACTTCCTGCCGGCCTACATCAAGGCAGGCATCTTCAAACAGGATCCCTTCGCCACCCTGGACCAGGCGGGCGTGGGCTTGCTGGTGAAGATGGCCACGGCCAAGGGACGCAACACCCGGCCCACGTTGAAGGTGGGCATCTGCGGCGAGCACGGCGGCGATCCAGAGTCCGTCAAGTTCTGCCACAAGATCGGGCTCAACTACGTCTCCTGCTCGCCTTTCCGGCTGTTGACGGCCAGGCTGGCGGCTGCGCAAGCGGCGCTCGAGGAGAAGACAACCGGGAACATCCACACCACCAGCTAGGCACTCGAACTGGCGCAACAGCGAGGGCGCAGCCTACGGGCTGCGCCCTCGCCGCGTGTGGAAGTTACGGAACATTTCAGCCAGTCCCTTCCAAGGAAGGGCACGGCTTCAGCCACACGGTCAGCTCGCTCAACGCAAGACTCGCCCCGGATGCGGCCGCCCGTGCCACCATCCCAAGCGGCCGAGCGCTCTGCCCTCTTGCTCATGACGCGGTCCCGACTTCTTGCATCTCACTGCTTGAGCGGACGACTTGGCCATCCGGCATCGCGGACTGGCCATCGCAATAGCGCCATCTCTGATACAAGAAGGCACCTGACACCGATGCTGATTCGCCTCGCTTACGACATTCAATTCGATCTTCCAGCCGACGTCGCGATGGCTTCGCTGCTTTACGTTCACCCCTCGCGCGCCGGCGACCTGCTGGAGCCGGACGAGTTGCTCACTGAGCCGAAGCTGAACGTCACCGGCTATCTGGACACCTTCGGCAATCGCTGTGCACGGTTCGTTGCGCCCCGCGGGCATTTGCGCCTGTCCGGCTCCACGCTGATTCGAGACTCCGGCCAGCCCGACCCCGTGGACTTTTCCGCGCGCGAGTCGGCGGTGGCCGACCTGCCCAACGAGATGCTTCTCTTCCTGCTCAGCAGCCGCTATTGTGAGGTGGACCTGTTCTCCAACATCGCCTATGAATTGTTCGGGAACATCCAGCCCGGATGGGGTCGCGTGCAGGCCATCTGCGACTGGGTGCACTACAAGGTCACCTTCAATTACAGCCAGGCTCGGCCCACGAAAACGGCCATGGATGTGTATACCGAGCGTGTTGGAGTCTGCCGCGACTTCCAGCACCTGGCGGTGACCTTCTGCCGCGCGCTCAACATTCCGGCGCGCTACGCAACCGGCTATCTGGGCGATATCGGAGTGCCGCCCAACCTGCCCATGGACTTCAGCGCCTGGTTCGAGGTGTGGCTGGGCGACCGCTGGTGGGCCTTCGACGCGCGCAACAACCAGCCTCGCATCGGCCGCATCCTGATGGCAACAGGCCGGGACGCCGCCGACGCGGCCTTGACGACTTCATTCGGCCAGGCCACTCTGAGTCACTTTTTCGTGGTCACCGAGGAAGAGACTCCTCCCTCCCGCGGCGAACAGCCCGTTTTCAAAGCGGACCTCGAAGCGGACCTCGAAGCGGACCTCGAAGCGGACCTCGAAGCGGACCTCGAAGCGGGCGGCCCTTATTTGGCGTCCCCTCCCGGCGCGTAGTAGCCTTCGCGCGTGACCACGGTCAGGTCGTCCTTGCTGGCTTTGAGGGCGATTTTGTGGAAGCCGCCTTCCTTGTCCACCACGTCGGGGGTATAGGTGAGCAGATACTGGCCGCGCAGCTCCTCGGCAATCTGGGCGTAGATCTCTTCAAGGCTGTCCTTCTTCTTGGCTTCGAAGAACCGGCCCCCGGTGCGCTCGGCGATCTTCTCCATGATCTTCCTGCCGTCCACGGAAGACTCGCCCTGGCCCCCCCCGCGCCGGCCACCGCCGCCACCGCCGCCGGGATAACCTCCGCCACCGCCGGGATAGCCTCCGCCGCCCATGCCCCCATGCCGGCCGCCGCCGCCGCCGGGATAGCCATTGCTCAGGCCGTGTTCCTGCTCGCCCTTGAAGTAGATGGTGTAGACCGCCACGCCGGCCCGGTCCGCCGCATCGACCGCGTCGTTCAGCGTGTCCTTGCTGCCGCGGTCGACGCCGTCGGAGAAGACGACCAGAGCCTTGCGCCCGTCCTTGGGCTTCATCAGCTCATCCGAGGCCAGGTAGATGGCGTCGTAGAGCTGCGTGCCGCCGCGCCCGTGCGACTGCCCGCCGCCGCCCCGCTCCTCGCCGCTGGTCTCCGGGCCCTCGCTGGAGTTCTGCGCTCCGCGGGACGGCCCCATCTCGTCCAGCTCATGGTGCAGCTTGTCGCGCGAGGCGGTGAAGTCCTCCAGCAGCTCGACCTCCCGGTCGAAATGGATGAGGAAGGCCTGGTCCGGCGCGGGGTTCGGCTTCTCGGGCAGCATGGTATCGACGAACTTGCCGGCCGCCTTGCGCTCGTTTTCGAGAGCCCCGGAGAGGCTGCGGCTGGTGTCGACCAGGAGGCCCAGCCGGAAGGGCAGGTTGGTCTCCCTGGTGAAGCTCTTGATGGCCTGCGGGCGGCCATCCTCGGTGAGCGTGAAGTCGCTCTTCTGCAGGCTGGTGACCAGCGCGCCCTTCTTGTCGCGCACCGTGACCGGCAGCACGACCTCACGAGCCTGAATCTTCAAGGTCGCGGCGGGCGGCGTAGAGGCGGGCTGCTGGGCGGGGCTCACCGCACAGGCCAGGGCAAACAGGGAGACTACAAGCGAAAAAACGGGTCTGGTTCGCATAGCGCTCAAAGTGTACACACTTTCATGCTGTTAGACGAGGCAGACCCGATACCGTTGACCGGCCGTCAAATCGAGCCGGGCTCAAATTTTCATTTTCAAGTGCTCCGCTGTGCGCGCGCAGTCGAGATGCGGGTTCCACCACTCCCTTTTCAGCGGTTTGGAAATTCCGCCCTTCGACCTTCCGCAATCGTTGTCCAGAATCAAATGCAAGTATCGCCGCGGAGGCGCGCCTCAATTTGCGAGTTGCAAAAGCGGGTTTGGATGGGACGGAACAAAGCCAATTGCGATTCGCGCTAAGTCAATCAAAGCCGTGCTGGGCATATCGACATTCTACTTTGAGTTCAGCCCGGAGCACTGCCACATGGCTGTCAGGACCAGCGGGCCACGGGCCGCCTCGATGCTGTCTACAGAAGAACCTCTTTGGCCCCGTCCCCATTTTTGAAACAGACGGTTTGCCACGCGATAACCTATCCGGGAAAAGAAGCGCCGGATAAGTCAGTCTAACGCCTGCTCTTTATGGCTCCCTTATGTTAGGCTCATGGTTCGCTTATTACTATGTCTTCATTATGCAACCTTCATGTATCACTCATAACTTTCTTTAAAACTCTCACGGATTCTTTACGGCATCGGCCTTATGGTTACCGATAAGTCAAAGCCCCCCTCTTTGGCCCGGAACACGAACAAAGCGTCTGAAAGAGCGCATCTTGCGAGTTTCAAGGCCACCTGGCCTTATCGAAAACACTTTGTTTCCCTTGCGGCTCCTTTATGTCGCTTCGCATAACAATCAAGATGATGGGAAGGGACCAACAAGGGAGTTACTCCTCATTGAGAGCCAACGCATTTAAAACCGGCGACGCCAGGCGTCGTGGAGGACAGATACCCATGAAAGAAAACTTCAGGATGGCCATGGTATTGGGAGCTGCAATCTGCGGATTCGCCTTGCAGCTTGATGGTCTTGCTCAAAGCGCAAAACCCGGTTCCGATAAGGATGCAGCCGCTCAATCCGTCAGCGGCGCGCCTCCGGTCCGGACGGGTTCGGTAGAGATTGCAGCCGTGGAGAAGCCGGACTCGGCGCCCGGCGCACCAGCCGGCGGAGCCGCTGCCCCCGCCTCCTCTGCCGCGACAGCGGGAGCAACTTCCGCTTCTGTCTTGCCGGCGGTTGACCGCACCGCGATGGTGAAAGAACTGGCGGAGATGAAAGCGCGCATTGCGCAACTCGAATCCGAATTGAGGGAAAGTAATGGAGCCTCCGATGCGGAGCGGGACGCCAATGCGCTGCGCTCGGCGACGGGGACCGCTGGGGCCGGCGGTTCGATGGCGCCAGACCTGCAGGCCGCGACGGCGCCCGCGCCAGCGGCGACTCCAGCGCCTCCGGAGATCGGCGCCCAGACAACCACCAAGGGAGAGCCATTCGACGGCGACTGGACGTGGCTGAACAGCAATGGTCATGCCGTGGACAGCCCGATGGCCACCAAGTACTTCACGCCGGAGTTCCGCGCCGACGCAAACTACATCCTCGACTACAACCATCCTCACGACGACACCATGGGCGGCGCAACGGAGAGCTTCCGTTCCGACGAATGGCAGCTTGAGCAGATCAGCATCGGCGGCGACATCCGCATCAACAACGTGCGCGGCCGCATCCTCACCATGAACGGCCTGTTCGCCACCACTACGCCGAGGAATGACGCCAGCCCCAGCCGCGGCCAATGGGATCTGGCGGGCGCCTACAAGTACGTTTCAGAGGCTTGGGGCGGCTACCACTGGGACGTTGCCCATGGACTGAACGTTGACGCCGGCATCTTCGTTTCCTACATCGGCCTTTTCAGCTATTACAACTTCGATAACTGGACCTACCAGCCTTCGTTCGTCTCGTCCAACACGCCCTGGTTCTTCAACGGCCTGCGCATTCAGTATTTTCCAACCAAGAAGTTGAAGATCGAGCCGTGGGTCATTAACGGTTGGCAGTCCTACGCGCGCGCCAACGGCAAGCCCGGACTCGGCGGGCAAATTCTGTGGCGGCCCAAGCCGTATCTTGACTTCGTTTTCAACAACTACGGCCTGGGAGAGGATGCAGTTGGCTTCCCTGGGCGCTCGCGCGTACACGCCGACTACAGCGCGCAGGTCAAGTACTACGACAAGCCTGGGAGGTTTATCGATAAGGCTGCGTTCACAGTTACCGGCGACGCGGGGTGCGAATATGGCGGCGGCCCGTCGAGCGGACCGTTTGATCCTCATGGTTACTCTCCGGAGATGGGCACCAGTTCGACTTACAGCGGCGGCGTAAACTGCCATAACAGCAAGAACGGCAGGCCCAAGCAGGACTTCCTGGGCTATATGATCTACGACCGCACCTGGTTCAAGAAAGACCTTTGGGCCGTAACTCTGGGCGGCGGCGTGATGAGCAACCCAGGCCGCTACCTCACCCTGCTTCCGCCCATCAATGGCGCGACGGCTTCCAGCGGGACCCCGTACTTTACCGAGAACGGGGGCGATCGCTCGCTGATGCACGACGGAACCATCACCCTTGACTACATGCCGAGCCAGTTCATCACCTTCACCCTGGAGGAAGGCTACCGCTACTCCGATGTTCCCTACTGGAGCGGACGCGGAGGCATCACGCCTCCAGGCGGCAACAACGGCTCGCCGTCGCAGTACGCCTGCGCCGATGGAACTGCTTCCGGCCTGACATACGGCAATCTGAACGGAGCGACAGGGGCGATAGCCTACTGTTTCCAAAATGGCCACGGCAACGGTGCTGCAGCCGGCTCGACGGCCAACGTCTGGTGGCCTGACCTGCGCACCAACCAGACCAACACCACGTTGGCAATCAAGGTCAGGTTCTAGCCGTTCTTTCCCGCCAGGTCTGGCCTCTGCAAATGAGGCCGGACCTGACCTCTGAATCAACCGCGATCCCTACGATTTCTTGAGGAACCGGTTATGCAAATCCGATGGGAATCGACGCACACTTGAAGAAGCAACATTGAATCCTGCAAGCAGCACCGGAATTGCCTCCGAATGAAAGGGGAATGCAAAGGGTGTCACTGATGGAGCTGGCCCTCAATCTCGGCTGGACGGCGATGGCCATAGCGATGTGCTGGCTGTGGGTTCGCCATGCGCGGCGCGAGGGCCAGGGGCGCTGGACGCAATTCGCTTCCCTTGGGCTAATCCTCGTCATCATGTTTGCTGTCGTCACCATGTACGACGATATGGCGATGGCGCAGAATCCCGCCGAGACACGCTGTTTCCAGCGCGAGGACGATTTAGGGGCGCATGAGCGCGCACCACTCCATCCGGTCGCGGCATCGATTCCAACGGCTGCCCCTGAGCTTCCTTTCAACACGTTTTGCTCTGCTGTTCCGGGCGGCCTTCTTGTTCCAACTGTGCAGGTTCCCGCTCTCGCCTTGATTCAGAATCGTCCCCCTCCCGCGGCCTGATCCACGGCTCTCATTCGATCCAACTCCAGGCAGGTTTACTTCCCACAGTTGCTGTGCGCGGCATTGCGCAGAGGCCGCTTCAGAAGGTGACTTGTTCCACAATCCGGCCATGTGAACGATGGCCACTGCGATCTGAAGTTATCCGGGTGTCCAGACGGTCGAAAGGCACAAGGGGGCGGGAATCGTCATGAAAAGCAAACTTATGGGATTTGCACTGTTGCCGATGGTGCTGATCGCTGCTCTCGTTATCGACGGCTGCAAGAGCGAAAAAGTCAATGCGGACGCCGAGGCGCCGCCGCCAGCCAAGGTGGTTTCCGGAGTGGACGTCAACTTTTTCGCGGTCGATCATCCGGAGCGGTATCCGATCGTAGCAGCGACCGAATATCAAGCCCCGTCGCAATTGTTCGTGACCGGCACTGTCATTCCGGACATCTCGCGAACTGTTCCGGTGATTTCGCTGGCCTCCGGCCGGGTTGTGGACATCCGCGCTCGCCTCGGCGACGCGGTAAAGAAGGGCCAGCTCTTGCTGCGGGTTCGCAGCGACGATATTTCGGGAGGCTTCGACGCCTACCGCAAGGCCATCTCCGATGAGCTGCTTGCGCGGAAGCAGTCGGATCGAGCGAAGCAACTTTACGAGCACGGAGCCATCGCGCTGGGAGACCTGGAAGTCGCGCAAGACACCGAGGACGACGCCAAGACCACCCTCGACACCGCCACCGAGCATCTTCACCTGCTGGGCAGCGATCCCGCCAACCCAAAGGGCATCGTCGATATCTTCGCGCCGGTTTCCGGCGTGATCACCGATCAGCAGGTGACGAACGGGGCGGCGGTTCAGGCCTACTCTACGCCCAACCCATTCACTATTTCTGACCTGACCAGTGTGTGGATCGTCTGTGACGTTTACGAAAGCGACATGGCCAACGTGCGCATCGGGGAGCCCACCGAGATCAAGTTGAACGCCTATCCGGACAGAATCCTGAAGGGAACGATCAGCAATATCGGCTCGATACTCGATCCGAATATACGCACAGCGAAGGTGCGCATTGAAGTGGCCAATCCGGGCCAGATGATGCGGCCGGGCATGTACGCCACGGCCACTCTGTTCGGCAAGGAGAAGCGGAACTACACGGCTGTCCCGGCCTCCGCGATCGTGCATCTGCACGATCGCGATTGGGTCTTCATCCCTGCGCAAGAGAAGTTCAAGCGGATTCAGGTCGTCAGTGGCGAACAGTTGCCGAACACAATGCAGGAGATTCTATCCGGGTTGCAGCCTGGCCAGCAGGTGGTGACCAACGCCATCAATCTTCAAAATGCAATCGACAATGAATGACGCTCAACTCCGAGGCTCGAGGAAGAAAGCATGATTCGCAATCTCGTAGATTTTGCTCTCAATAATCGATACGTGGTGCTGGCGATTGGGGTGCTGTTGCTCGGCTGGGGGGCGGTATCGTTTCACAACATGCCCGTCGAGGTCTACCCGGACATCGCCGATAATTACGTGCAAATCATCAGCCAGTGGTCGGGGCGTTCGGCCGAAGAAATGGAACAGCAAGTATCGGTTCCCGTCGAAATTCAGATGTTTGGGATTCCGCACCTCACAACAGTGCGCTCGGAATCGATCTTTGGCCTCTCCCTGGTTACGTTGATCTTCGACGACCAATCGGTCAACGAGTGGAACCGGCAGAAGGTACTCGAAAGGCTTACGCAGGTCAATGTGCCGGCTGGAGTGCTGCCTCAAATCGGCACGGACTGGAGCCAAACCGGCCAGATTTATTGGTATACGATCCGGAGCAACAATCCCGCGTATGACCTGATGAATTTGAGGAGCATCGAAGATTGGACTCTCTACAAGGAATTCAGAAAGGTTCCGAATGTTGTGGACGTGAGCGACTTCGGAGGCACCGCGCGCGAATATCAGGTGCGGGTGGACCCGAATAAGCTCATCTCCTACGGCTTGAGCATCAGCCAGGTAGAGAACCAGCTGGCCATCAACAACGTGAACGCGGGCGGCAGCTTCGTCGAGGAGGGCTTGCAGCAGCTGAACGTTCGCGCACTGGGACTTTACCGCAATGTTCAGGATATCGAGAATACCGTACTGACGACTTCGAATGGGGCCCCGGTTCGCGTAAAAGACATCGCGGTCGTCGACTGGGGTCCCAGAATTCGGCTAGGGCAAATGGCCAGAGCCGATCATCGCCCGGACGGCGTCATTGTGGATGAGCCTGACGTCATCCAGGGCGGCGTGCTGATGCGCAAGGGGGCCGAAGAAGGCCCCACGCTCGAAGGAATTCACAATAAGGTGGACGAACTCAACAATCACATCCTGCCCGAGGGTGTGAAGGTCGTTCCCATGCTGGATCGCAGCGATCTGCTTCATTACACGCTGCACACGGTGCTGCACAACCTCGGCGAGGGAATGATCCTGGTAACGATTATCCTCTTTCTGTTTCTGGGTAATGTTCGGGGAGCCTTCATCGTTGCGCTCACCATTCCGTTTTCCTTGCTTTTCGCGTCCATATTTCTCAACCTGAGCCATATCCCCGCGAACCTTATTTCACTTGGCGCGCTCGACTTCGGAATGGTGGTTGATGGCGCCGTGGTCATGATGGAAAACATCATGAGGCACTTGAGTCATGCCCGGAACGGCTCAACGGAGGCGGGCCGCATCACGATGAGCATGAGGAAACCGGTAGAGATGATCCGTGATGCCGCACACGAGGTCCAGCGTCCGGTCTTCTACGCCATTGCCATCATCATCACCGCCTACATGCCGATCTTCACATTGCAGCGAGTCGAAGGTCGTTTGTTCCGCCCCATGGCTTGGACGGTTGCCTTCGCACTCCTCGGCGCCATCGTATTCTCCATTTTCATTGTGCCTGTGCTTGCCGCCCTGCTCTTCCCTCATGGTGTCAAGGAGTGGCGCAACCCGGTGATGGAATTCCTGAAGGACCGTTACCGCAGCGGGGTCAAGTGGGCCATTGAAAATCGATGGATCACCGTGGGCGTTGGCCTGGCCTCGTTGGCTGGCGCTCTGTTCCTGACGTTCAGCGGAATCATTGGCTCCGAGTTCCTTCCCCATTTGGACGAGGGCGCCATCTGGGCGCGTGGCGAGATGGCGAACAGCATCGGCGAGACGGAAGGCACGCGCTTCGCCCAGCATTCCCGATATATTCTCGCCTCGTTCCCCGAGGTCACTAAGGTCGTCTCGCAATCCGGCGCGCCCGACGATGGAACCGACACGGGAGGATTTGGCAACACGGAGTATTTCGTCGACTTGAAACCCAAGGACCAATGGCGACCCGTCTTTCATGAGAGAAAAGAGGAACTGATCGCCGCGATGGATCGCGAACTGGAGAAATACCCAGGGGCTTTCTGGAATTTCTCCCAGCCGATTGAAGACAACGTGGATGAAACGATGACCGGCACGAAAGGCGGACTGTGCGCCAAGCTTTACGGGCCGGAGTTGGACGTTCTCGAGGAAAAGGGCGAAGAGATCAAAGATGTGATGGGCAGAATTCACGGGGTCATGGATTTGGGAATTCAACGCGATACGGGTCAGCCGAATATCGATCTCACCGTTGACCGTCTGGCGGCTGCCCGCTTCGGCATCAATGTGGCCGATATACAAGACGCCGTCCAGACCGCCATCGGCGGTAATCCTGTGAGCCAGGTCCTGCAGGGAGAGGCTGTCTACAACGTGGTCGTGCGCTATCAGAAACCGTATCGTGACACCAAGGAGGCGATCCAGAACATTCGACTACTCTCTCCCTCGGGAGAGCGCGTCTCGCTGGCTCAGCTGACCAAGGTCCAGATTCGCGATGACGCCTACGACATTTACCGGGAAGACGGCTCCCGCTATGTGGCCATCCGCTTTGAGGTCCGCGGGCGCGACCTGGGCACCACGGTCAAGGAATCCATCGACAAGATCGCCAAGAATGTGCAGTTGCCGCGTGGCTATCACCTCGAATGGTCGGGAGAATACGATAGCGAAAAGCGAGCCGAGGCAAGGCTGCTCTTCATCGTGCCCCTGACGATCTTCTTGATCTTCATCATTCTCTACACCATGTTTCGCTCCTTCAAATGGGCGCTGCTGATTCTCCTCAACGTGGCCATGGCTCGCGTTGGAGGCTTGCTCGCTCTCTATGTGACTGGCACGTTCTTCAGCGTGTCGTCGGGAGTGGGATTTCTGGCGCTCTTTGGAGTTTCAGTTCAAACAGGTGTCATCATGCTTGAATACATCAATCAGCTTCGGGCGCGGGGTTACACTCCGGCAGGAGCCGCGATCGAGGGGGCTGTCCTGCGGCTTCGGCCCATCATGATGACGATGCTGGTGGCTACTCTGGGGCTGCTTCCCGCCGCGATGTCGCACGCTATCGGCTCCGATTCGCAGCGTCCGTTTGCCATTGTCATCGTCGGAGGTCTTATCTCCGACCTACTCCTGAGCATCTTCCTTCTGCCCACACTCTATGTCTGGATCGCAAGAGAGGGTGACAAGCTCCCGAAACCGGAGGTGGCCTTTGAAGTGTAAGCTGACATGTGTTTCCATTTGGGTCATCGGCATCTGTATCGTGGGCATTGCTATCCATCCTAGTTTCGCGAGTGCACAGCAGGCGCTTACCTGGGATCAAGTCAAGGCAAAGTTCGAAGCGGTCAATCCAGTTCTGAAAGCGGATGAGGCCAACGTGGAAGAGATGAAGGCCGAGGAGATCACGGCCTTTCTTCGGCCCAATCCGCAGTTCACCCTAGCCGCGGATGGAACGCAGATCGCGCGGCACGATGGGGTCTGGACTCCATTCAAGGGCACGACCGAACAGCCCAACTTCAGTTATCTGCACGAACGCGAGCACAAGCGCGAGCTGCGCTTGCAGAGCGCAAAGGAAGGCACGCAGATTACCGAATCCCAGCATGTCGATCTCGAACGCAATCTGATCTTCGGCCTGCGCTCGGCCTTTGTGCAGACTCTCCAGGCCAAGGCGGTGCTACAACTGGCGAAGGCCGACCTTGAGTACTACGACAAGATCATCGAGATCAGCCGCGCCCGTTTTAACGCTGGCGACCTGGCCAAGATCGACCTGGCCCGGATCGAGCTTCAGCGCGTGCAATATGAGTCTGAGATCGAAACGGCAATTGTTAACCTGCGCCAGCAGAAGATTCAGCTTCTGATGCTGCTCGACGACCGCACGCCGGTGGATCAGTTCGATGTGACCGGACTGTTCGATCTTGGTCCAGGACTCCAGCCCCTCGGCGATTACCACCAGATTGCGCTGGATAACAGGCCGGACCTGCGGGCCGCGATCCAGACGATCGAGCAATCCGAAACCAATCACAAACTTGCCATTTCCAATGGCTCGACCGATCCGACATTCGGCGCGTGGTACACCTACAACTCCTCGACCAATAACCCGAACGCTAACCAGACGCTCGGCCTCAGCGTCAGCATCCCGCTGCGGATATTCGACAAGAACCAGGGCGAGAAGAAGCGCACGCTGATTGATGTCGACAGAAGCCAACAGGCCGCGGAAGCCGCGAAGGCCCAAGTCTTCAGCGATGTGGACAATGCTTACGAGCTGGTGCGCAGCAATATTGCCTTGATCAAGCCGTACAAGGCGCAGTATCTCGATCAATCGGTTTATGTGCGCGACACAGTTACGTTCTCCTATGCGCATGGAGGCGCATCGCTGATGGACTTTCTCAATGCGCAGAGCGATTACCGCGTCGTTCAACTCGCTTATCTGCAGTTGATCGGCGCGTACATGACGGCCGCCGGCCAAGTGAATCTTGCCGTAGGGAAAGACGCGATTCAGTGATCGAAATGCCTGCCGCGATGAGCTTCAGGCGAGTCGAATATTCGGATAACAGTACGGAGAGGACGAATCCATGAAGAGACACGAAGCTCGAGCTCGCATCGAGGATGCCGGCATTCTTCCCTCCGTGCGCGTCACCTCGCGGGAACTGGCGCGATTCGCGGCAGAGACCATCTACTCGGCCGGAATCCCGGTTGTCGAGATCACATTGACTACTCCGGGCGCGATCGAAGTGATCGACGACCTGGCGAAGCGTTACCCGGATATGGCGGTGGGCGCGGGTACCGTGCTCGATGAAGAATCGGCGCGGCTGTGCGTCGAAGCCGGCGCAAGGTTCCTGACCAGCCCTGGATTTGTCGCGGAGGTAGCGGCCTATGCAAACAAAGTAAATGTCGTAGTGCTGCCGGGAGCTTTGACGCCAACCGAGATCATTGCGGCGTGGAAAGCTGGCGCGGATCTTGTCAAGATCTTTCCCACGGGGCAAATAGGCGGCGTCCAATATGTGCGCGCGCTCAAGGTCCCGCTGCCGCAAATTCCGCTCATCGCCACAGGCGGGGTGAATCAACTGACGGCCTTCGACTTTATTCAGGCAGGGGCGTCCGCAATCGGCCTGGGCGGAGAACTCTTACCCAAAGAGGCCTTGCACTTTCATCAGACCGATCGCATTCATGAGTTGGCCAGCAGATTCCTTGGCTTGGTAAGAGACGCGCGGGCGCTGCGCGAGACTTACTATTAGAGCAACTCTCTTGTCTCGAATCCAAGAGCGGGCCTTACTGTGAT
>Ga0302319_10001650_pt1 | contig 49558 bp, 53 predicted proteins | sample Bog_T0_2_FD_203319 | JGI IMG/M metagenome (GOLD analysis project Ga0302319, IMG submission 203319) | Peat permafrost microbial communities from Stordalen Mire near Abisko, Sweden - Bog_T0_2 | ecosystem: Environmental > Terrestrial > Soil > Wetlands > Peat | place: Sweden: Abisko, Stordalen Mire... | reverse complement strand
TCGCTCCCCGCGCAGTACGGCTTCCGCACCGCGGGCATCGTCGACATCCAGACGAAGACGGGCGGATTCGAGCCGGGCGGGGAGACCGCCCTCTATGGCGGCAGCTTCGACACCGTTCGCCCCAGCATGGAGACCGGCGGCTCGGTCGGCAACATGAGCTACTTCGCCGACGCGAGCTACGACCACAACTCGCTGGGCATCGAGGATCCCACCCCGGGCGCGTCCGCCGTCCACGACGTGACGAACCAGTTCAAGACCTTCACCTACCTCTCGTATATCCTGGACCACGACAGCCGGCTCACGTTCATGGGCAGCGCCTCGGTGAGCGACTTCCAGGTTCCCGACACCCCGGGCCTGGCGACGGGGACGTCGCCCGACGGGCGGCCGTGGCTTCCGGGATCGTTCGACTCCTCGAACCTCAACGAGAACCAGAACGAGCAGAACTACTACGGCGTCGCCACCTACCAGAAGACGGCGGGCGACCTGAACTTCCAGGTTTCGGCATTCGGGCGCCAGAGCAGCGTCCACTTCACGCCGGACCCGGTGGGCGACCTCTACTTCAACGGCGTCTCGAGCGACGTGAAGAGAACCCTCTATTCCGGCGGCGTGCAGGGCGACGGCAGCTACAAGGTCGGCGACTCTCATACGCTGCGCGCGGGCTTCTCCTTCCTCGACGAGTCGGTCGACGCCGTCTCGACGACGACCGTCTTCCCGGTGGACGCCGACGGCGACCCGACGGGCAACCCCTACCCCATCCATGGCGCCGAGACGGTCCACGGCCTCTTCACCGGGACCTACGTCCAGGACGAGTGGAAGCTCGGCCACGGCGTGACGCTCAACTACGGCGCCCGCCTTGACGACTTCGAGTCGTCGTTCGACAACGAGCACCAGCTGAGCCCGCGCGTGAACCTGATCTACGCGGCGACGGACACGACAACGCTCCACCTCGGCTACGCGCGCTACTTCACGCCGCCGCCGGTCGAGGATGTCTCGGCCAGCGCGGTGGCCTCGTTCGCGGGAACCTCCAACGCGCCCGCGAGCACCCAGGACGACCCGGTCCGCTCCGAGCGGGCAGACTACCTCGACGCCGGCATCACACAGAAGATCGGCGACGGCCTGCAGGTGGGCCTCGATGGCTACTACAAGCGCGCCAAGGAGCAGCTGGACGACGGACTCTTCGGCCAGACGCTGATCCTCTCCGCCTTCAACTACGCGAAGGGCGAGGTCTACGGGCTGGAGTTCTCGGGCTCCTACTCGAGCGGCGGCTTCACGACCTACCTCAACCTCGCCCACTCCGTCGCGAAGGGCGAGGACTGGAACTCAGCGCAGTTCCTCTTCGACCCGGCGGACCTCGCCTACGTGAAGAACCACTGGATATTCCTCGACCATGACCAGGCCCTCTCGGGGTCGTTCGGGGCCTCCTACGTGTGGAAGCACGCGAAGGGAGACAGCCGCGTGTACGTCGACACGATCTACGGGACGGGACTTCGCGCGGACTCTCAGGCGCCCGACGGGACGACCATCCCCAACGGCGGCACGGTGCCGGCCTACTACACCATCAGCGTGGGCGGCGAGCAGAGCTTCAAGGTCGGGCGCCACCGCGTCTGGAAGCTGCGGCTCGACGTCGTGAACATCACGGACAATTCCTACGAGCTTCGCGACGGCTCCGGGGTCGGCGTGAACGCGGCCCAGTACGGGATGCGCCGCGGCTTCTTCGGGAGCGCGTCCTACTCGTTCTAGGAGGGCTCAGCTCCTCGCGAAGGCGAGGAGCGCGGCGATGTCGCCGTTGTCGGCGGAAGCGATCGCCTCGATGTAAATCTCGCGGGGCGTCCTTCCGCCAGGTGCCCCCATTCCCCAGGTGAGCGGCGCCTCCGCGTGCGCGGCGACGGCGACATCGGCCATCAGCCGCGCGTGCCGCCCGTTCCCGTGGCCCCATGGCCTTACCGACACCAGGCGGTGGTGCAGCCGCACCGCGCACTCGTGGACGGGATAGGTTGAGAACTTGAACCAGGCATCCGCATCGTCGGCGAACAGCCGCACGCCTTCCTCGATACGGTCCGGCTCCCAGCCCTGCGTTGACGCTGTCTTACGGAAGTCACCGGCTCCCCTCCAGACCCGCCTGAACATCCTTCGGTGGAGCTCGCGCTGGAATTCGACAGAGAAGAGGTCGGTCCTTTGGAGGGTCCTCTGATGCATCGCCCAGATGCGCGCCTCGTGGATGTTGAGTCGCTCCGCCTCCTGGAGCTGCGACGTCGTTGAAAGGCTCGGCAGGAGGAAAGCCGCCATGCCGGCCGGGATCGGCTCTTCCGCGACAGCGCTCATTTCCGGTTCGTGTCCGCCTTGAGCGACATGGAGTGGTCGGTCGCGGCCTCATGCGACGCATGGGGATCGAGGGCTCGGGCAAGGTCCCCGAAGGTCCGATGCGGCGTTCCCTTCGGCACGACGAAATACACGAGTTCACAATCCATCGCCTCCGCCGCGCGTCGGAGCGACGAGAGGCTTATCGCCCCCAACTCCTCGGCCACCTCGAACTGCGCATAGGTCTGGCGCTTCACCGGGAGCTTGGCGGCCACTTCTCCCTGGGTGAGTCCCATCGCCTCACGAATGGCGCGAAGCCAGCCCCTCGAGGGCTTGGCCGCGGCGTCCTTTGCGCCGTTGAGGTGCTCCACGCGTTGGTCGAGTCCTTTGAGGATGATCGTTCTAATTTCCGTTTCTATGCAGCTGTTAAGCTGCCTAAACGCTCAATGGGCAATCTTAAAGCTGCTACTTGTCCTTCCTTGCTGGTTTTACACTGCATCCTGTGATTGAGTGAGAACGAGCACGTTGGCCACTGTCACCAGGGCGCCTCCGATAAAAAGAGCCCAGGTGATGGTTTCGTTCGGGTAGGCTATTCCCGCCCACATCGAGATGAGCCCCGGCAGGAAGAGCGCGAAAATCGAGGCAAACAGGGGCTCGATGCAGTAGATGAGCCCGGCCTCGGTTGAGGTGATCTTCGGCTGCCAGATGTTCATGAGCGAGAAGGCGCCGTAGGTGCACACGAGCGCGAGCGCGGCGGTGAGCCCGACCCAGGGCATCGACGTCCACGGGACTCCCAGTGCACCGAGGCTCGGCGCAGTGACCACGGAAAGCGCGAGGAACAGCACCGCCTCCAGGCCAAACATGCTGAGCGTGACCATGCCCGCCCGGTTCGAGGCATACCTGTGGTTCTCGAGCGACAGGATCTGGGCCGCGTAGAACGCCGAGGCGCACAGCGTCTCGCACTCTCCCCTGCCGAGCCGCAGCTCCCGCCAGCTCACGTGTCCCAGGAAGCCGGCGCCCACCAGGACGAGCGCGCACGCAAGCCACACGGTGAGCCGCGGGCTGCGCCTGTGGCGAAGGGCAAGGAACGCAGGAATCAGGACAACAGACATCTGCGTGAGGAAAGCAGACGTGGAGGCCGACGTGTATTGCAGGCCGTCTGACTGCAGCAACGTGCCCCCGGCGGCGAACAGGCCGATCTGCATTCCCTGCACCAGCTCGGCCCTCCTCGGCTTCCCGTGCCGCCAGTTGAAGACCAGGACAAGGACGAACGCCAACGCGAACCTGGGCGCCACCGTCTCCGCGACCAGAAATCCGGTCCCGGCGCCCGGGACCAGCCCGTGGTTCAGCGACTCGATCGCCTTGATGAGCGGGAAGCTGATGCCCCAGTAGAGCGTGCCGAGGACAAGCATCAGGATGGCCCGTCTTCGCTCGGGGTGATGGGAAACGTTCATGGTCGGCAGCGGCCCGTGGAGAGTGGGTTTGGCGCTTTCCACAGCCAAGCGGGAAGCGGATGAGATTTAACAATGGGAGAGGTGAGACGTCTCGACATCCCATTCGCCAACGGGCACTCCTCACGGAGCTAACCCCAAAAATGGCTAAATCGGGAGACGACCGAAGAGTTTCTAGGAAGGCCTACGAGGCACGCCTGCCGGATGTCCGGGCCGCCCTCGTGCGGATGCAGGTTGAGCTCAAGACCGCCAAGTTTCCCGTGATCCTCCTGATCGGCGGCGTCGAGGCCTCGGGCAAGGGCGAGGTGATCAACATCCTCAACGGCTGGCTCGACCCGCGCGGCTTCGAGACCTTCGCGCTGCACGAGCCGACCGACGAGGAGCGGGAGCGGCCCGCGATGTGGCGCTACTGGCGGACGCTTCCGCCGAGCGGCAGGATGGCGATCTATGCCGGCGGCTGGTATGCGGACGCGCTCCACGAGGACCCGAGGAGCGCCAGGGAGCTCGCGCAGTTCGACGCGATGATGCACCGGTACGCGGGCTACGAGGGCCAGCTGGCCGCCGGCGGCGCCCTGATCGTCAAGATCTGGCTCAACCTCTCGAAGGCCCAGCAGCGGGCGCGCCTGCGGGAACTCGAGTCCGACCCGCGCACCGCGTGGCGCGTGACGCCCGAGGACTGGAAGAGCCAGCGCGACTACGACCGCATCGCGAGGCTGACGGAGCGGATGCGCTCGGCGACGCACCAGCCCGGCGCCCCGTGGTACGTGATCGACGCGTCCGATTCCCGCGCGCGCAACCTCGCGGTGGCCGACATCCTCCTTTCGAGGTTCAGGATCCATGTCCGCGCGCAGGCAAGGCTCCTCGCCGCCCAGAACAAGCGCGTGAAGCGCGTCGTTCCACTCCGCCCCGCGGGGCTTCGCCGGCTCCTCTCCGTCTCGCTCGAGAACAAGCTCTCGCAGCCCTCCTACGAGAAGAAGCGCGACAAGTGGCTCGGCCGCCTGAACAAGGTCGTGCGCGCGGCGGCGCAGGAACGGCGATCGATCGTCTGGGTCTTCGAGGGATGGGACGCGGCGGGAAAGGGCGGCGCCATCCGCCGGCTCACCGACGCCATCGACGCCCGCGACTTCCGCGTCATCCCGGTCTCGAAGCCCACCGACGAGGAGAAGGCCCACCACTACCTTTGGCGCTTCTGGAGGCATGTGCCCCGCGCCGGGATGGTGACGATCTACGACCGCTCCTGGTACGGGCGCGTCCTGGTCGAGAGGCTGGAGGGCTTTGCCACGGAGGCGGAGTGGAAGCGCGCCTACAAGGAGCTCAACGAGTTCGAGCGCGAGCTCACGGAGCACGGCGTCATCGTACTGAAGTTCTGGTTGCAGATCGGAAAGGACGAGCAGCTAAAGCGCTTCCGCGACCGGGAGTCCACGGCCTACAAGAAGCACAAGATGGACACCGAGGACTGGCGCAACCGCCGCAAGTGGTCGTCCTATGAGATCGCGGTCGGCGACATGCTGGCGCTCACGAGCTCGCGGCCGGCGCCCTGGCACCTCGTCGCCGCGAACAACAAGCGCCATGCAAGGCTCGAGATCCTCAAGACCTCCTGCCGCCAGATCGAGGCGGCCCTCGGCCTGTAGTCACGGGCCGGCGGCCCGCGGCGTGGAGCCACCTCACATGACCGGCATCGGCAGCCTGCCGTCCGAGATCAGCCTCAGGAGGAAATGTCCCACGCCGGCGGCTCCATAGCCGAAGTCCGCCGAATACAAGCCCTTCGCGTCGGTCGGCCACGCGTCGCCTGAAGGGGTCGACTCCCTGTATGCGATGCAGAGAAGGGCGAATTCATTGGCCCGTGCCTTCCACCGCAAGTCACCCGTGGCGACATAGGCCTCGAGCAGGAGACCGCCGCCGCCAGCCAGCCCCGTGCACATCGTGTAGTTGCTTCGGAAGTCTCCGTAGCCGTAGGTCGCCTCGGCAGCCATCAGCGCCATATCCAGGTACCGCGGCTCGCGAAGCACCCGCGAGGCGGTGAAATACGTGAGGCCGATCCCGGCGGCCCCGTGGCTCCATTGGCAGCGGGGCAAGTCCTCTGCGCCTATGAAGACGGGCCAGTTGAGCCCGCCGTGGGCGGGCCTTGAATACCTGGCTAGCGTGTCGAGGAGCTCGCGGGCAAACGCGGCCCAACGGTCCTTGCCTGTGGCCTCCGCCAGCAGGACGAGAAAATGCGCGATCCCGGAAATGCCGTGGCCCGCCCCGAGGAAGAGCCGTGGCGGGAATCCCGTGGTGCCGCCGGGATCGACCGGGCAATGGGTGCCGCGCTCGTCACGGACCACGTTCCTGTCGAGCCAGTCCGCGCACCGCTCAGCACCCGCGAGATGTGCCTCGTCGCGCGTCCTCGCCCAAAGTTTCAGGAGAAAGAAGCCGTTTGACGCCTCTCCGCCGAGGAGATCGGTCATGGGCCCGGGGGGTTCACTAATTATCGTCGCGGCATTCGCGAGTGAGAACGTCGGTGTGGCCGCCTCGCCGAGGGTGTTCGCCTTGTGAAGGGCCGCGAGTGCCGCGCCCGTTTTCCCGAGGTGGAGTCCGCGCTTGAAATGCTTTCCGGAAAATGCGGCGCACCAGTCGATCGCCCCTTGCGCCAGGACCAGCGACTCGGCATCCGCCGTGTGCGGGAATGAATCGACGAGGAAGAAGCTTATGCCGCCCACGCCGTTGAAGATACCGGGATCGCGATGGGGCTTGTTGCCATAATCGATCGTCTCCCAGCAGCAGCCCGTGTCGCTCCGCTCGGCGGTGCGCTTGATGAATCCGTGGATCGAGTGCACCGCGGCAAGCAGGGGCTCATTGGCGTTCTCCATCGGGCTCGACATTGGAGGGGGAGAATGGCCCCGCAAGTCTGGGACTTGAGCTCAGATGCGCGGGCCCGCCGGGGCAGGGTTAACATTGACATATCCGCCGCGCTTCGGAGTTTCTCGCTGAAGTTCCGAAAAATCATGAACCCCAAAGTCGACGCCTACGTCAAAGAGGCCACGGAGTGGAAGGAGGAGACGAGGAGCATGGTGGACATCTGCCGCGCGTGCGGGCTCGGCGAGGAGATTAAGTGGGGCAAGCCCTGCTTCACTTTCGGGGAAAGCAACGTGGTCATAATACAGGGATTCAAGGCCTACTGCGCCCTCATGTTCTGCAAGGGCGCCCTCCTCAAGGACCCGAAGAAGATCCTGCACAAGATCGGCGAGCACACGCAGGGCGCCCGCCAGGCGCGTTTCACCGACGTCTCGCAGGTCAACAAGCTTAGGCCCGTCCTGATGGCCTACATCAAGGAGGCCGTCGAGGCCGAGAAAGCCGGCCTGAAGGTGGAGTACAAGACGAACCCCGAGCCCGTTCCGAAGGAGCTCCAGGAAAGGCTCGATCGAAACGCCGTCCTGAAGAAGGCCTTCGCCGCCCTGACGCCCGGCAGGCAGCGGGGCTACATCCTTTTCATTTCCTCGGCCAAGCAGTCCGCGACCCGCGACGCCCGTGTCCGCAAGTGCATGCCGCAAATCCTCGGTGGTAAGGGACTAAACGACTGATTCCCAGAGGGCCGGCGCGACATCCCCGGGGAAAATGGGCGCAAAAAAACCGCCTCGGGCGAACCCGCGGCGGTTTTTGGAAAGTTGCCTAGGGGTTAGGAAACGTGGCCCGAGACGAGCTTCGTCATCTCGAACATGCTGACCTTGGACTTGCCACCGAAAACGGCCTTGAGGGCGGCGTCGGCGTTGATCATTTTGCGGTCCTTCTTGTCCTGGAGACCGTTCTTCTTGATGTAGTCCCAGAGCTTCTTCGTGAGCTCGGTGCGGGGCAGCGGCTTGGCGCCAACAACGGCGGAAAGGGCGCTGTCAGGAGTTACCGGTTTCATGAACGCGGCGTTGGGTTTACGAGCAGGTTTTTTGGCCATATTGAGTTTTTGTTTTAGGGTGCTTTACTTGTAAAGCAACGCCTTTCTAGAGGGAAAGAGGGCATGTTTCCGAGCAAAATCGCACTTAGTTTTGCACGCCGCGATCAGCGCCTGTCATCGACCTGAACAAACTGCTTGTAAAGCGCCGCGTAATGCCCACCGCGCGCAAGAAGCTCGGGATGGGTGCCGCGCTCGATGACGCGTCCCTGGTCGAGAACAAGCACCAGATCGGCGCCCCGGATCGTGCTCAGCCGGTGCGCGACGACGAAGCTCGTGCGCTCCTTTAGCAGCAGCGCAAGGGCCCGCTGAAGGCGCGCCTCCGTCATCGCGTCGATGGAGCTCGTCGCCTCGTCGAGGATCACGATCCGCGGATCCGGCAGCATCGCGCGGATGAAGCAGACCAGCTGGCGCTGCCCGACCGAGAGGCCCGATCCCCTCTCGCCGACAATCGTGTCGAGGCCGTTGGGCAGCTCCGCCAGCATGTCCGTGCAGTCGAGCTTCCTCGCGGCCTCGATCACATCCTCGCGGGTCGCCTCCGGCCTGCTGAGGAGCACGTTGTCGAGGACCGAGCCGCTGAAGAGGAAGTTCTGCTGCTGCACGGTTCCCATCTGCGCGTGCAGCGAGCGGCCGGTGATCGAGCGGATCTCGCGCCCGTCCACCAGGATCTCCCCGTAAGTCGGCAGGTAGAACTTGGAGACGAGGTTGATGATCGAGCTCTTGCCGCTGCCCGTGTGCCCGACGAGGGCTATCGTCTGGCCCGGCTCGGCCGTGAAGTTGACATCCTGCAGAACGAGCCTCTTCGGGTCGTAGCCAAACGAGACGTTCCTGAACTCGACCTTCGCGCCGGCGATCGGCGCGGAGCCCTCGGCCTTGCGCGGGTTCGGCAGCTCCTTGGCATCCGGCGAGTCCACCCAGTCGGGCTGCGTGTCGATCAGCCTGAATATCCTCTCGGCGCTGGCCATGGCCAGGAGGCCCTGGTTGTACTGGTTGCCGATGATCGTGATGGGCGAGAAGAAGATGTTCGCCATCAGGAAGTACATGATGAGGTCGTCGGCCTGCAGCGACCCGTGGAAGATGCGCCACCCGCCGACGACGAGCAGCGTCGCGACGAAGAACTGGCTGTTGAGTTCCAGGATCGGCGCCAGGACGGCCGAGCTGCGCGCGAGCGCGATGTTGTAGCGCGAGTGGTCGGAGAGGAGGCTCCTGAAGAGGCCCGCGTTCGTCTCCTGCCTCACGAAGCCCTGCGTGACGCGGATGCCGTTCACGGACTCGGCAAGCGTCGCCGTCACGCGGCTGAAGCTCTCCTGCGCCGCCCGGGTCAGCCTGCTGAACTTCATGCGGAAGTGGTTGTTCACGAGCCAGAGGACGGGCGCCATGCAAACGACGACCAGGAACATCTTCCAGTCGCTGACGGCGAGCACGACGCCCGCGAAGAACATCTGCCCGGCCTGGATCGCGCTCACGAATCCGACGTCCTGGATGCCGACCCTCACGGCCTCCACGTCGCTCGTCACGCGGCTCAGGATGCGGCCGAGCTTCATCCTGTGGAAGAAGCTCATCGGCTGGCGCAGCGTCTTGTCGAAGATGTCCGAGCGCATCCCGTTGACCACGGTCTCGCCGATCTCGAGCGCATAGCGCTGCCTGAAGTGGAACATGAAGTCCGTCACGACGGCGAGGGCCAGGTAGCCCGCCGTGCCGAGCAGGATGCCGCGGACGTCCTTGTGGGCGATCGGTCCCTTGATGACCAGCGCCGTGACCCACACGAGCGCGGGCAGCTGCGCGGCGCGGATCGCCGTCAGGATGAACATCGTGATCAGCTTGCCGCGCACGGGGCGCGAGTAGCCCAGCATGCGGCGCACGAGCCCCCACTCGAGCGGCTTGAACTGCTCCTCGTCGTCGTCCTCGTCCCGGATCCTGTGGACGAGGACGGCCCGGTTGCGGTCCATGTCGCTCATGGCGAGACCCCCCCGGTCGGCTCCTGGAGCTCCCTGCCGTCGACCAGCTGCAGGTTGGCCACGTGCAGGTAGGGGCCGGGGACCTTGATGAGCTCCGAGTGCGTGCCCCGCTGCACGATCCGGCCGTTCTCGAGCACGATGATCAGGTCCGCCCGCCGCAGCGTGCTGAGGCGGTGCGCCACGATGAAGGTCGTGCGTCCCTCGATGGCCCGGTCCAGCGCCTCGAAGATCTCGTGCTCCGTCTCGCTGTCGATGGCCGCAGTCGGGTCGTCCAGGAGGAGGATGGCCGGCTCAAGGAGGACGGCCCTCGCGATCGCAAGGCGCTGCCTCTGGCCGCCGGAAAGGCTGTTGCCGCTCTCGCCGAGCACGGTCTCGTAGCCCTTGGGAAGCCCGAGGATGAACTCGTGGGCCGCGGCGATGCGCGCGGCCTTCTCGATCTGCGCCTGCGTGGCGTCGGGGTGGCCGAACGCGATGTTGGCCGCGACCGTGTTGGAGAAGAGGAAGCTCTCCTGGAAGACGGTGCCGATGTTGCGGCGCAGGTCGTCCAGATGCATGTGGCGCACGTCCACGCCGTCGATGAGGAGCCTGCCCTTCGAGACGTCGTAGAACCTGGGGATGAGCCCCATCAGCACGCTCTTTCCCGAGCCCGTGGCGCCCAGGATGGCGACGCACTCCCCCGGCTTCACCTCGAGCGTGATGTCATGGAGCACCGGGTCCTGCTTGCCGTACTCGAAGGATACATCCTCGAAGCGGACGGCTCCCTCGAGCTTCGGCCTGCGGACGGCCTCCGCCGCGGTCTTCACCTCGATCTTGGCATCCAGGATCTCGAACACCCGCCTGGCGCCGATGAGCGACTGCTGCACGGAATTGACGATCGTCGCCACATTGTTCACCTGGCCCGCGAACTGGTCGAGCAGGCCCGCGAAGACGACGAGGCCCGCGCCGAGCGGAAGGCGGTCGGTCGCGACCAGGTAGCCGCCGTAACTCAGGAGCACGGTCGTGTTGATGCGCGTCAGGAACCCCGCCGTCGGCGAGAAGAGGCTCACCCACCAGAAGATCTTGTACTGCTGGCTGAGGACCGAGCGGTTCAGCTTCTCGAACTTCTCCTGGTTCTCCTTCTCCCGGCCGAAGGACTTCACAACGGCCACCCCCTGGATGCTCTCGGCCAGGTACTGCACCATGTTCTCGACGAGGTTGCGGTTCTCGGCGTACTCCGGCTGGATCTTCCTGGAGAAGGTCGCCGAGAGGATCCAGAGGACGGGAGTCGTCGCGAGGCAGGCCAGCGTGAGCCCCGGGCTCAGGCTCGCCATGTAGATCGCGTAGACCGTCAGCGAGATCACCATGATGACGCTCTGGATCAGGACCTGGTCGACGAACATTCGCACCGACTGCACGTCGCCGGTGACCCGGGTTATGATGGAGCCGGTCGTGTTGGCGTCGAAGAAGCGGAAACTGAGCCTCTGCAGCTTGTCGTAGATCTCCGCCCTGAGGTCCACGACCAGCTTCTGCTGGACGAGGACGTTCACCTTGATGGCGTAGACGTAGTTGAGGAACGCCCGGCAGCACGAGAGGAGCAGGATCATGCCTCCCAGGATCGAGAGGACCTCCATGGGGCGCATGCCGGCCGGAAGGCTCATGCGCAGGAAGTGGACCGGCGCGACGGCCGGGCCGGGACCCGAGTGCGACACCACCTGGCGGATGTAGTCGATGCCGACGCCGGTGAAGCTGAGCCCGAAGAGCCCCATCGTCAGCAGGATCAGCTGGATTCCCAGGACCTCCACGCACCGCATGCGATATCTCCAGGCGAGGCCGAACAGCCGGCGTATCAGCACCGGATTCGACAGCCCTGCCTCTGCGCTGTTAAGCGAAGCCCCCATTTGGGACCCAACCTAGCCGCACATGCGGCCGGTGCACGTAATTTCGCGCCCCGCCTAGCGCCCGACCGGCGCCGGCGCCGCGCCCTGCTGGTCCTGCCCGGGCTGGAGTGCCTTCTCGCGCTCGAGCCTGCGGCGGCGGACCTCCTGCGCGACGGCATCGAGGCGCCTCTGCTCCTCGGCAGGCGTCGGGGTGCCGGCGGCCTGCTGGGCCACGACGCTGGTGGAGGCCGACGCGTTGCCGGAGGACACGACCTTGGCCGTGTGCATCTCCAGCTGGAAAATGCGCCCCTGGTAGTCGACAGCGACCTGGTCGGTGTTGGGGACCGCCTGCTTGACCGTGAAATTGTGGCCGCCCTCGTTCAAGCCGACCCACGTGCTCTTCTTCGACGCGGTGTCGTAGATGCAGTACTCGACGCCGTTCGAGGTCGCCATGATGCCCCGCAGCTCGATCGGGCCCGAGGGACCACTCGAGGCACCCGAGGCCGCGGCGCCGGAGGGCAGGAACGGGGAGGAGGCCGCAAGCTCGGCCTTGAGCGAAACAGGCCTCCCCGCGAGAACAAGTGCGGTAAGGACCGCCGCCAAAACCCCGACTCGATGCTGAGCGCCCCTCATGGTTGTCAGTGTCAATAGACCCACGCGGCGCGCGAGGTCAAGTGGCGGGCTGCCGGGTCGGCCGGTCTCGGCTCGACGGGCCCGGCCTTGCAGCGCTACTCTTGGGAAGCGCGGTCGCCGTCTCCCCTCCTCAATCAAGTCATTCCCAGCCAATAACAAACCGATGAGCCCCTGGCGCACATCCCCCGTCCGCATCGTCCTCATTGGCGCGCTGGCCACCGCGGCGCTCGTCGGGTGCTCCCGCGGGGGCGCCAAGTCCTGGCAGGGCTACCTTGAGGGCGACTTTGTCTACGTCTCCTCGCCCCTTTCCGGCCGGCTGGAGAAGCTCTCGGTCGCCAAGGGCACGCGCGTCAAGGAGGGGGCCCCCCTGTTCGAGCTTGAGCGCACCTCCGAGACCGACGCCCAGCGCCAGGCGGCCCAGCAGCTCGACGCCGCGAGGGCCATGCTCGAGGACATGACGAAGGGCGAGCGCCAGGACGAGATCGACGCCCTGGCGGCACGCCTCGCGGCCGCGAAGGCCACGGCCGAGAACTCCAAACTCGAGCTCGAGCGCCAGGATGCGCTTTTCAAGGCGGATGCGATCACGGCGAGCGACCACGACCGCGCGCGGCTGACGCACGACGCGGACCAGGCCGCGGTTGACGAGGCGGCCGCGCGTCTCGCGACCGCGAAACTCGGGAGCCGGCCCGATGCCGTGATGGCCGCCGGCGCGACGGCGAAGGCGGCCGCCGACGCGGTCGCCAAGGCCCGCTGGAGCGTCGAGCAGAAGTCGCAGGCGGCCCCGGCCGACGCGCTTGTCTACGACACCCTCTACCGGGTCGGCGAGTACGTGACGGCCGGCAACCCCGTCGTCGCGCTCCTTCCCCCAGCCAACATCAAGGTTCGCTTCTTCGTCGGGGAGTCCGACTTCTCCCTGCTCAAGAACGGCGACCACGTGAGCGTGAGCGTGGAGGGCCATGACGGCGTGCTCGACGGCACGGTCGACTACCTCTCGCCCGAGCCCGAGTACACGCCGCCCGTCCTCTACAACAGGGACAACCGCTCGAAGCTCGTCTACATGGCCGAGGCCGTGTTCCCGGCGGAGGTCGCCGCGGACCTGCACCCCGGCCAGCCCGTCGACGTCTCCCTGCCGCGGCAATGAGCGTGGGCGACCTCGCGATCGACGTCAGCGGCGTCACCAAGCGGTTCGGCACGAAGACCGTGGTGAACGGGATCGACCTGCAGGTGCGAACCGGAGAGATCTACGGCTTCCTCGGGCCGAACGGCAGCGGCAAGACGACGTTCATCCGCATGCTCTGCGGGCTCCTGACACCGGACGCGGGCACGGGGACCTGCCTCGGCCGCGACATCCTCACGGAGCAGCCCCACATCAAGCGCGAGGTGGGCTACATGACCCAGAAGTTCAGCTATTACGAGGACCTGAGCATCCGCGAGAACCTGGACTTCATAGCGCGGATCTACGCGGTGCCGGACCGCAAGAAGGCCGTCCAGGAAAGCCTCGAGCGCCTTGGCCTGCAGAACCGCAGCGCCCAGCTCGCGGGCGAGCTCTCGGGCGGCTGGAAGCAGCGCCTGGCGCTCGCGGCCTGCCTGATCCACAAGCCGCGCCTGCTGCTCCTCGACGAGCCGACGGCCGGCGTCGACCCGAAGGCCCGCAGGGAGTTCTGGGACGAGCTCCACAGGCTCTCGACCGAGGGGATCACGGTCCTCATCACGACCCACTACATGGACGAGGCCGAGCGCTGCCACCGGATCGCGTGCCTCGCCTACGGCAACCTCCTCGTGCGCGGGACGGTGGGCGACGTGGTCGCAAAGGCCGGCCTCACCACGTGGTCGGTGCAGGGCCCGGACCTGGCGAAGCTGGCGGAGAGCCTGCGCGGCCAGCCCGGCATCGAGCAGGTGGTGCCCTTCGGCAGCGCGCTCCACGTGAGCGGCGCGGATGTGTCGAAGATCGAGTCCACGCTCTCGCGGATGTGCGACGCGGAGCACCCGCACACGCAGATCGAATCCGGCCTCGAGGACGTGTTCATCGGCCTCATGGACAAGGCGACCGACAACTACTCCTAGAATGGGCGCCGAATCACGCTTCACGTTCCACAGGTTCTGGGCGGTCGTCATGAAGGAGTTCATCCAGATGAGGCGCGACCGCGTGACCTTCGGCATGATGGTCGGCATCCCGCTCCTGCAGCTGACGCTTTTCGGCTTCGCCATCAACTCGGACCCCAAGCACCTGCCGACGGCGCTTCTGCTGGCGGACCAGGGGCCCTTCTCGAGGACGCTGGTCGCGGAGATGCGCAACAGCCAGTACTTCGACATCACGACCATCTCCACCTCGGAGGCGCAGGCCGACAACCTCCTGCGCCTGGGCGACGTCCAGTTCGTGATAGACATACCCGAGAACTTCTCGAGGAAGCTCCTGAGGGGCGAGCGGCCCACGCTTCTCATCGAGGCCGACGCCACGGACCCGGCGGCCACCGGCCCCGCGATCGCCGCCTTCCGCGCCATCGCGGACACGGCGCTCGACCGCGACCTCACCGGCCCCCTCTCGCGCCTGAGGGCGAAGGGGGGTCCCGTGGACTTCGAGGTGCACGCGCACTACAACCCGGAGAACATCACCCAGTACAACATCGTGCCCGGCCTCATGGGCATCGTGCTGACAATGACGATGGTCATGATCACGGGGCTCGCCATCACGCGGGAGCGGGAGCGCGGCACGATGGAGAACCTCCTGGCCACGCCGGTGCGGCCATTCGAGGTCATGGTCGGAAAGATCCTGCCCTACATCGCCGTCGGCTACATCCAGGTGACGCTCATCCTCGTCGCGGCACGCCTCCTCTTCAACGTGCCCATGGTGGGCAGCGTGGTCCTGCTCTACTGCATGGCCCTCATCTTCATCGCGGCTAACCTAGCCGTCGGCATCACGTTCTCCACGCTCGCGAAGAACCAGCTCCAGGCGGTGCAGATGGCGTTCTTCTTTTTCCTGCCGTCGATCCTCCTCTCGGGCTTCATGTTCCCGTTCCGGGGGATGCCCGTCTGGGCACAGTGGGTGGGCTCGTGCCTGCCGAACACCCATTTCCTGAGGATCATCCGCGGGATTCTCCTGAAGGGCAATGGGCTCGCGGCCATCGCGCCGGAGATCTGGCCCCTGGTCCTCTTCGTCATCGTCGCCATGACGGTCGGCGTGAAGCGCTACCGCCAGACGCTCGACTGAGCGCTCAGGCCTGCTTGGGGGCAGCCTGCTCCATGCGGATCACCGGGTCGGGGTACTGGAGAGTCACACCCCTGGCGGCAAACACGCGCAGGATGGCCAGGTTGACCCTCTCCCTCACCACCATGTGCGACTCCCAGTCCGGGTCGGATGTGTAGTAGACAATCTGCACCTTGATCGCCGTCTCGCTGAAGTCCGCGAGGCTGGCGACGATCTGGCCCTTGTGGATGCCGGGGTCGGCGGCGAGGAGCGAGCGTATGTCGACCAGCACCTGCTCGATGCCCTCGGGGGAGTTGCCGTAGGCGACGGAGAGCGTCGTGTCCACGCGCCTCTGGGGCATCCTCGTGAAGTTGGTGATCACCTCGTTCGCGACCGTCTTGTTTGGAATCACCACCTGGGTCCTCTGCGCGGTCCTCAGGCGCGTCGAGCGAAGTCCAATCTCCTCCACCGTGCCCTCGTGGACGCTCACGCGTATGTACTCCCCGACATAGAAGGGCTGGTCCATCACGACGACGAAAGAGCCGAAGAGGTTCGCGATCGTGTCCTGGGCGGCCAGGGCGAAGGCCAGGCCGCCGATGCCGAGGCCCGCGAGGAACGTCTTCACCTCGAAGCCCAGGCTCTCGAGGACCACGAGGATGCTGAAGACGAGGAAGAAGGACCCGACCGTCTTCTTGATGAGGGGCAGAAACGCCGCGATGTGAAGGCGCCTCTCCCTCGCATTCTCCGCAAAGTGGTCGATCACGGCGCCGCCCGCGGCAGCGATGCCCCAAAGGATGACGGCCGTCAGCGCCCCCTGCTCCCCGAGCTTCACCAGGTGCGGCACCGTGTCCCAGAGGGGCACGACGGTGAGCGCCGCCACGATGCCCGAGAGGACGACCAGGGTGGCCGTCGGCTCCTCGAGGGCCGGGAGCATCAGCTTGTTCCTGTGCTTCTCCGCAATCTTTCGGATCCGCGAGAAGACGAGAGACACGCCGAAGCGCCCGAAGATGACCGAGCCCAGGACGATCAGGAGGAACGCGATCCACCTCGCCGTCGTCTCCTCCATCGCGCCCGGGAAGAAGCGCTGCTGCAGCCAGTCCACGAGGTGCCGCAGCGGACCGCTGGGGACCTCGGGCACCTGCACGGGAAGAATGACGGCCATGGGAGGACATTGCCAAACCGCGTGGCGCCCGCAACGTCAAGCCGTTGCGGAACCCTTCCAGCATCCCCCCTACTGGCCCCGAGAAGACCCCCGCCCCAATCAGGATGCGGGACGTGGTGACCGCGCTGCTCTGCATCGCGGCGGGCCTGGCCTTCGGGGTCGCCGTTTGGCTCGAGCGCGGGCCTGAGCAGGCGCAGCAGTACCTCGCGGGCTACCTGATCGAGCTGAGCCTGAGCGTGGACAACGTCTTCGTCTTCGCGCTCGTATTCGCGCAGTTTGCGCTCGAGCCGTCGCGCCAGAGAAAGCTCCTCTTCTGGGGAATATCCGGGGCCATCGTGCTCAGGACCGCGTTCCTCATGGCGGGGATCAGCGCCATCAACCGCTTCTCGTGGATCATCCCTGTCTTCGGCGCCTTCATCCTGGCGACGGGAATCCGCCTCTCGGTCTCCCATGGCCGCAAGGCGTTCGACCCGTCGGGCGGCCTCTTCAGGCTCGTGACCCGCCTCGTGCCCGCAGGCCTAGCGGCTCTGGCCGTGCTCGAGACGACAGACCTCGTCTTCGCGCTCGACTCGCTCCCGGCCGTCCTCGCGGTGACGCACGTCGCCTCGATCGCCATCGCCTCGAACCTCCTCGCCATACTCGGGCTGCGCTCCCTCTTCTTCGTCATCAGCGGGCTCATGGGCAGGCTGCGCTACCTGAACGCGGGACTTGCGGCCATCCTCTCGTTCGTCGGCATCAAGATGCTCGCCGAGCCCTGGTACAAGCTCTCGACAGGGGCGTCGCTCGGCGTGATCGCGCTGATCCTCGCCGTGTCGGTCACCGCTTCGCTCCGTTTCCCGGCGCCTGCCGCCCGGGCATGAAAAGGCCCGGATCCCCTCTCGGGAATCCGGGCCCTTGGAACTTTCAGTCGCTTAGGCGACGACGACCTTCCGCGGCTTGGCGGACTCGGCCTTGGCGAGCTTCAGCTGAAGCACGCCGTCCCTGAGCTCGGCGACGATCTTCTCGGCGTCGACCGTCTCGTCGTGGGTGACCACGAGCTTGAAGCCGGCGTCGGACACCTCGCGGTGCAGGAGGGTCGAGCCCTCGGGCAGCCTGGTGTTGCGCTTGCCGATGATCGTGAGCTCGCCGGCCTCGTCGGTGATCTCGAGGCCCTCCTTGGCGACGCCGGGGAGGTAGACCGTGAGGTCGTAGGAGCCCTCGGTCTCGCTGACCTCATAGTGAGGCCTGCGGGACTCGGTGGCGCTTGCGCCCTCGCTTGACCCGTTGCGGGTCGGGATGAGTGTGTTTAGGAATGACATGGTGATTGTTTTGTTAGCTGTTTTGCGCGGCCTTAGTTGACCGACACGTTGATCTTCTTCGCCTTCGTCTCCTCCCGGCGCGGAAGCGTCACGGTGAGCACACCGTTTTCGTAGGCCGCAGTGACTTTGTCGGCCTGGACCTCGTCGGGAATGCTGACCTCGCGGCTGAGCGCCACGTCCTTCTCGCCCTCGGCGGTCTTCGCCTTGCGGGAAGCCCTGATGGAGAGTGAGCCGTCAGCGTACTCAACGTTCACAGCGTCGCGGTTGACGCCGGGGAGCTCGGCACGGACATAGGTGTTCTGCTTGTCCTCATAGAGTTCGACAGGGAACTGGCCCCGGTTGCCGCCGGCGAGGCCGGTGAGCGTGGTGCCAAAGAGCCAGTCGATTTCGTTGTCAAAGCCAGCCGCCCGGCCGCCGAAGCGGTAGGCCGAGGGGCCGCGGTAACTGGGTTGTGTGAATTGAATGTAGCGCATAATCACACTCTGAATGCATGCGGGGTGCCGAGTTCAGGCATCGCGCAAGTGGGCCAGCATCAAGGGATTGTTTTTCCGGGGAAAAACAGCGCTGTGCAGTTTTTTCCCAGTGGGCGCCCACCTTGCGCTTAAATTGCTCACTGCGACAGGCGGGATATCCAAGCCCTGCGGTGTCTAACGTAGCGTGAAGGCGCGAACGCACCTCCCGCCAATGTCTTTGCCCGCCAAGCCTCCCACGGTTAATTCAACACCGGTGTACCCGAGGCCCCTCCTCATTGCCGCCCTCATGGCTTTCCTTGCCGCGGGCTGCTCCCAGGTTGGGGCGCCGGCCTCCGCACATGTCGTCTCCCGTACAGCAGACATGCCGATGCTCCTGGAGGGCTTTGACGGCGCGCGGCTTTCAAGGGCCATATTTGAAGAGACCAACCGCGTCCGGGTCGTCCATTGCCTGAAGCCGCTCAGGCCAGAGTCCGGCCTGGACGCCGCGGCCGACCAGCAGGCGACCTACACGTCCCTGGCTCTAAGGGCCGGCCATGACAACCCGATGCCCGGGGAAAGGAACGCCGCGGAGCGGGTCCAGCACCAGAACGTGCCGGTCGCCCGTGTCGGGGAGAACTCGATCATGATGGGAGCACTCAGGATAGAGGGCCCCGAGCCTTTCTACGGCTACGGGGAATTCGCGGGGCTGCTCGTGAACGCCTGGATGAACTCCCCCGAGCACCGCGAAAACATCCTGAACGCGGGGTTCACCGAGCTTGGCTGCGGCGCGAGGCTGAGCCACGCCTTCCGCCAGGGTGACTTCAGGATATTCGCGATCCAAGTGTTCGCGCGGCCGCCCAGTCAGGGCATCCCGGGCGAGGTGACGCCATAGTGGTCCCAGCCGGAGACCCATTCCTTCACGACGATGCTTCCGACTGCGTAGAGCGACTCGAAGGCCTCGTTCTCCGCCATGTAGGCGTTGGTCGAGCCGTACTGGAGGCTCTCGGCCGAGGTGACGCCCGGCTTGGGGACGCAGTAGTCGCTGGCCGCACGCAGCACGAGGACGCGCTTCGGGTCCACCCTGCCGGTCTTGGCGAGGAAGGTCATCGACTGCATGAACCCCGTCTCCTCGCAGGCCGATGTCACGAATGTCCCCGCTCCGTGCGTGTAGAGCTTCACCCAGCGCCTCGCCCACTCCGTCGCGAGCGTGCCCTGCCAGTAGGTGGCCGAGGTCAGCGTGTCGCCGATCAGGACGAAGGGCGGCTTCTGCCCCTCCGGAAATCCGACGAAGTTCGCCCGGAATTTCCTCATGCCGTCGGTGTCGGGGATGACGACGTTCTTCGTGAGGGCGTAGGCCCAGTGCACGAGGCCGGGGTCCAAGTGGTAGAACTGCCCGATGTTGGCACCGGGCTCGTCGAAGGGACTCGTCTTGTCCCAGGGGATCCTGCCATCGGGCCAGCCCTTCGGGATCTCGCGGGGGTCGATGTAGTTGGTCAGGTCGCCGTCGACGATCCACTCCGCCCACGCCGCGCTCCCCTGAGACGCCCTGAGCGGGTCGACGCCCGCCGTGCCCGCGAGGATCCAGTAGGCCTTCGAGAGGTCGAACCTCGGGTCGAGGCCGAGAGCCATCGTCGAGGCCGCGGCCCGCGCTGTCGCCATGCCGGTCATGATCTCGAGCACGCCGTCGGAATTCATGTGGAGCGGCCTGAAGCCCGCCGGGAACGGGTAGACCTTGCTCATGTGCAGGCGCTCTATCCAGCGCGAGGCCTCGCCGTTCGACTCACCCGTCCCGTTCGGGTTGTTATAGTCGTTCTCGAACGTGGTCACGATGACCACTTTCACGGGGATCGGGTCTGAGTGGCCCTGCAGCGCGAAGCCCAGGAGGGCGAAGGCTGCAAGGAGGGCTTTGGCGGGCTTGATCATCCAGACCGTCAAGCAGGCTCCATGCCTTCGGGGCGCATTCGCGGGCGTTCGCATTGGCATATGGGATGCTCGGCGTGTCGCGCCCGCCGGGGCAAACCTTTCCCTCGCGTCCGCCGGACCCGAGGGTGTAGGAAAAGAGCCCGCCTGGAGCGCGGGCGGTCCCGGCACCTTCGCCACCTTTTCCTCCGCAAAAATGAGCCTCACGCGATTCTCCGTACCTCCCCTCCACAAGGTCACCCGCTCCCTCGCCGCCGTCGCCATGGGCCGCGAGCTTCCCGACCTCGTGATCACGGGCGGCCGGCTTCTCTCGACCTACACCGAGCGCACGCACGAGGACCGCGAGATATGGATCAAGTCGGGGCGCATTGCGGCCGTTAAGCCCGCGGGTGCCTGCAAGCCGCCGCGCGGTTCGAAGGTGGCGCGCTTCGACGCCAGGGGCGGCATCCTGGCACCGGGCCTCATCGACCCCCACCTCCACATCGAGAGCTCGATGATGACGGCTTGCGCGTATGCGGAAGCCGCGCTCCTCAATGGCACGACGACCATCTTCTGCGACAGCCACGAGATCGGGAACGTGTGCGACGTCAAGGGGATCGAGTGGATGCTCGAGGACGCGCGCCAGGCACCCCTTTCCATCTTCCTGACCGTGCCGAGCACCGTGCCGGCGGCGGGGCCCAGGTTCGAGACGGCGGGAGGAGACCTGACCCCCCGCAAGATCGGCGCACTCTTCGACAAGTGGCCGGAGGCCGTCGCCCTGGGAGAGAAGATGGACTTCGTGCAGGTCGCGATGGGAGACAAGAGGAGCCACGCGATCCTGGCCGAGGCGCTCAGGCGCGGCAGGCCGGTCTCCGGACACATCTACGGCCGCGAGTACGTGGCCGCGGGTGCCGCCGCGGGCACGAGCGACACCCACGAGGCGATCAGCCGGGAGATCTCCGACGACTTCCTCGAGAACGGGGTGTGGGTCTTCCTGCGCGGCGGCAATCCGAGCACGCCCTGGAATTCCCTTCCCGAGGCCATCAAGGCCGTGACGGAGCTGGGCGCCAACCCCAAGCGGATCTGCGTCTGCACGGACGACCGCGACGCCGACGACCTCTTCATGTTCGGCCTGGACTGGGTCGTGCGCTCGGCCGTCAAGGCGGGCCTGAGCCGCGAGGCGGCCTGGAGCGCGGGCTCGCTTCATCCCGCGACGCGCTTCGGCATGGACGGCAACATAGGAGGACTCGCGCCAGCCAGGCGGGCCGACATCGTCCTCCTGGACGACAACCTGAAGCCGCAGTGCACCTGGTACGGCGGGGATCTCGTCGTGAAGAACCGCAGGATCACGCCGCTCCTGGACCGCGCGCTGTCGCGGCCCTACCGCTACCCAAAGGCGGCGTACCGGACGATCTTCCTGCCCAAGCACCCGAAGCTGATCCCTGATCTTCCAAAGAAACCGGTGACGGCGAACGTCATCACCGCCGCGGCGCCCGGCATCATCCTCCTCCACGAGCGCGTGGAGCTTGCCCCGCGCCCCGGCGACACCTGGGCCACGCTCCTCGTGAGGAACAGGATGTGTTTTGTCACGGTCGTCGAGCGCCACGGGTTCTCCGGCGCGGCGGCGCATGGGCTTCTCAAGAACTTCGGCCTTCGGGACGGCGCGGTCGCGAGCTCCGTCGGCCACGACGCCCACAATGTCATCGTCGCCGGAAGGAATGAGCGCGACATGCGCAAGTGCCTCGCCGAAATCAAGCGCATGCGGGGAGGCGTCTGCGTCGTCCTCGGCGGCAAGGTCCAGGCGAGCGTGGCGCTCCCGGTCGCCGGGCTGATGTCGGACAAGCGGGCCCCGCAGGTCGCCAAGGAGACCACCAAGCTGAAGAAGGCATGGAAGGCGGCCGGCTGCACGCTGCCCTACATGGGCTTCAACCTGATCCCGCTCTCCGTCATCCCCGACATCCGCATCACGGACAAGGGCCTCGTCACCGTGCCTGGCATGACGATCCTCCCCCTCTTCGAGAGGGGATGACACGGAACACGCCAAAAAACGTTCGGAAAGGCGGAGGCTCTGTGGTTCGATCATCCCCCCGATGACCTTCAACTTCGACACGCCTCCCGACCGCAGGGGCACCGACTCGCAGAAGTGGCAGAAGTACGCTGGCAAGGACATCCTTCCAATGTGGGTCGCGGACATGGACTTCGAGGTCGCGCCCGCGATCACCGACGCGATCCGCGCGCGCCTCGGGCACGCCATCTTCGGCTACTCGCGCCCGGTCAAGTCGACGACCGACGCCGTCGTGAACGCGATGGAGAGACTCTACTCCTGGAAAATCGACCCGTCGTGGCTCGTCTGGCTGCCGGGCCTTGTCTGCGGCATCAACGTCGCCTCACGGGCGTTCGCGGACGAGGGCGACGAGATCCTGAGCCTCTCGCCGATATATCCCCCGTTCACCATGGGCCCAAGGTTCCAGGCGCGAGTCGCGAAGACGGTGCCCCTCGTCCTCAACACCGGCGAGAGGCGCTGGGAGATCGACTGGGATGCGCTCGAGGCGGCCGTCACGCCCAGGACAAAGCTCCTCATCTTCTGCCACCCGCACAACCCGGTGGGCCGGACTTGGACAACCGACGAGCTCAGGCGGGTCGCCGACTTTTGCACGCGGCGCGGCCTGGTCCTCCTGACGGACGACATCCACTGCGACCTCCTGCTCGAGCCGGGCGCGGTCCACGTGCCCTTCGGCGTCGCGGCCCCGGAGGCCAGCTTGCGCACCGTCACCTTCATGGCGCCGAGCAAGACATACAACATCCCGGGCCTCGGCACCTCGTTCGCGATCATCCCTGACGCGACGCTGCGCTCGCGGCTGAACAAGGCGGCCCTCGGCATCATGCCCGAGGTGAACGCCCTGGGGTATGTCGCCTGCGAGGCGGCCTACCGCGACAGTGATCCATGGAGGCATGCCCTCGTGGACTACCTGAGGGGCAACCGGGACTTCCTGGTGGACTTCGTCTCAAGGGAACTTCCCGGCGTGAAGTCGGAGGCGCCCATCCAGGCCACCTATCTCGCGTGGCTCAACGTAGCGGAGCTCGGCCTGCGACACCCGACGAAGCACTTCGAGGAGCACGGCGTGGGCCTGAGCGACGGCGTGCCCTTTGGCGCCGGGCCCGGGACCTATGTTCGCATCAACTTCGGCTGCCCTAGGTCCACGCTCAAGGAGGGCCTTTCGCGGATGAAGGCCGCCGTCGCCGCATTGTAGAGGCGGCGCTTGCCGGTTGCGGCGCGGGCCGCCCGCAGCATCCTTCGGCGCTGGCAATGCGCATCGATAATATAGAGACGGCCTCAAACCTCTGCCTGTCGCCTCTGGCCGGCTACACGAACCTGCCGATGCGCATGACCGTGCGCGAGATTGGCGGCCTCGGGTGGGCGACGACGGACCTCGTGAACGCGCGCTCCCTGATCGAGAAGAACCCCACGGCGCTCAAGCTCGTCGAGAGCTGCCCTGAGGACACCCCTCTCTCGATCCAGCTCTTCGGCAGCGTGCCGGGCGAGATGCGCGACGCCGCGAGGATGTGCGAGGACATGGGGGTGCAGGCCGTCGACATCAACATGGGCTGCCCGGTGAAGAAGGTGACGAAGATCGGCGGCGGCTCGGCCATGATGACCGAGCTCGCGAAGACCGCGGAGCTTGTCCGCGGGATGGTCGAGGCCATCGACATCCCGGTGACGGCGAAGATGCGCCTCGGCTGGGACAACGAGAACATCACGGCCCCCGACCTCGCCCGCGCGCTCGAGGAGGCTGGGGTGTCCGCGGTGTTCGTCCACGGGCGCACGCGCGCGCAGGGGTTTTCCGGCACCGTCAACCTCGCCGGCATCCGCGCAGTCGTCGAGGCCGTGCGATCGATCCCCGTCATCGGCAACGGGGACATCACGACACCCGAGGCGGCGCGGCACATGATCGCCGAGACGGGATGCTCCGGCGTCAGCATCGGTCGAGGCGCCTTCTACGACCCGTGGATCTTTCGGAGGACCGAGCAATACCTGCGCACGGGAGAGCTCCTGCCCGAGCCCGGTTTCGAGGAGAGGATCGGCGTCCTTCGCCGCCACTTCGAGCGGTACTGCGAGTTCTACGGGGAGGCCCGCGGCGCCCGTTTCTTCCGCAAGGTGGCGCCGTGGTACGCGAAGCGCTTCGGTCCGGCCAGGCCCTTCAAGCAGAGGATCCTCACGATCGAGTCGAAGGCGGACTTCGAGGCGGCGGTCGCGGAATACCTCACCTGGCGCGCCGCGTTCTGCGACGCCTCGGGGGAGCTCCTGCCAAAGTTCCAGCCCGCGCCGATGACACCGTCCTTCATCAGCGGTGATGCCGAGGTGTTCGCGCGCGACTCGATCCCGGTCCCCAAGGGTCCGATCGAGACCTGGTAGCGCGGCTCAGGCTTCCCCGACCCAGTTCTTGGACAGGACCGCGACCCGGTAGGCGCTGAGCTCGTGGTGCATGACGCCGCGCGCGATCGACGGGTCACTCAGCGCAATCTCCCGCGCAGCCGCCTCCGACTCCGCCGCGAAGACCACGATGCCCCACGTCTTTTCCCCCGTTCCCATCGTGCGTCCGGCGAGGAGGACAATTCCCTTCCCGGCCAGCGCCTCCAGGTATTCGAAGTGCGCCGCGATGGCCGCCATCTCCTCGTCGGTCGGACCGGAGACCAGCATCGCGGGGCGCGTCGGGACGATCCTGTAGATAAAATGCTCCACGAGAAGGTCTCCCCGCCAGCCTCAGTAATCCTTCGAGACTTCCGCGCCGGTCGTGTCCTTGAAGAAGATCGCCTTCTTGTCCGAGTCGATCCGCTCGAACTCGATGCCGAGGACTCCGTCCACCGTTTGTCCCTCCTTGACGATGCTGCCGTTGATGAGCGCGCGCGCCGGCGTTCCCTGGAAGACGCCGCCGATGCTGGCATTGGCGACAAACGTCCTGAAGGCGGCGCTCGCCGCGGGTGCCGCGTCCAGGTGCTGGGAGTTCACCTTGACGTCGGTCGTGAGGTTGGTCTGAACCATGATGGACTCGACGGCGGCCGTCGCGGGCGTCGGTGTCGGCGACGCCACATCCTCGCCGGCCAGCGCCGCGTCGACCTTTGCCTGCTCGGCCTTGCGCCGGTTCGCGATGGCCGCCTGGCCATCCGCGATCAGCTTCGCTGACGCGTCGGCGATCTCCTTCGCCGTCTTCGCGGGCGAGGGAACCTTGATGACGATCGGCGGGGCCGGGGGTGGGAAGAAGATGCGGTAGCTGAAAATGCCGCCGACGACGACGGCGATAGCGAGGACGCCGATCCCGACCTTGGCGACGGGTCCCAGGGCCGACCTCTTGCCGAGGACGGCGCCCGGCTTCGGCGGCTTGCCGCCGGGCTTGCCAGGCTTCACAGAGCCTGGCTTTACGATGGGCTTTCCGCCCAGCTTCCCGGGCGCATCGGCCGAGACCTTGATGTTGAGTGCCGGCTTGCCCGTGGGCGGCGGCGGCGCCGCGACAGGGCCCGCCATGGACAGGCGCGGAACCGATCCGGGCGCGGGCGGCGCCTCGGGGGCACCGCCGGGAGGCGGCGGCGGGGGCATCCCGCTCATGGAGGGCCTGGCACCCATCGGCATCGGGGCCGGGGCGGGACCAGGCGGGGGCGGCGGCGGCAGGCCGCTTGGAGGCGGCGGAGGTGGAGCCGCGTAGGGCTCCGGCGGCGCCTCATACTCCGGCTCAGGCGGAGGGGCCGGGGCTGGCGCGGGAGGGGGGTTCTTGGGCCTTAGCTTAAAAACCGGAACACCATCCGCTGCCGGTGGTTCCGCGCGGGCTGCAGGCGGCGGCGGCGGGGGCGCCATCGCCGGGGGCGGCGGGGGCGCAATGAAGGGTTCCGGGGCGGGGGCAACCTGGTGTTTCGCGGGCTCTTCGGTGAGGTTGAGGCGCGGTTTCAGCCTGAGGCGGGCTGCCGGGTCGACTTCCGCGGCCGCAGGGGGCGGGGGCGGCGGGAGGGCGGGCGCAGCCGGCGGCTCGCCCCCGGAGGGAGGGCGCGGCTTCAGGCGAAGCGGTTGCGGCTCGTCGCTCATTGGTTGGCAGGTAAATGACTTACCGAGAAAACACGAAACCAAAAAGATTCACTCGCTGTCCCACCCTGCGAATGCCATCTTCAAGCCCACTGCCCATGAAACGCCTAGTTCCGTTAGCCCTTGCCGCCGCCCTGCTTGCCAATTCTGGATGCCACATTTTTTCGAAGAAAAAGAATCCGGTTGCACCCAAGGAGAGCAAGAATCTGGCCACGGATACCGAAAAGGACTTCATGCTGCGCTGGATAGACAAGCGCACGTCGGACCTGGTCGCCAAGGGCATGAGCTCTGACACGGCCCATGCGCAGGCCGTCGACGACTACAAGACGACCTTTGCCTACACCAAAACGGTGGGGCAGGCCCATTGAGCGCTAGTCGCGCTTAAGGCCGACAATCTCCATCTCGAACACCAGGGTGGCGTCGCTCGGGATCCGCGGGGGACTCCCCTTGCGGCCGTAGGCGAGCTCCGGGGGCACGATGACAAGCCATTTGGCCCCTGGGTTCATCAGCTGGAGGATCTGGTCCCAGCCCTCGATCACCATGCCCCGGTTCACCCGGAACTGGAACGGATGGACCAGATCGTGGTGCTGGTCGAAAATCTTCCCGTTTAGGAATTTTCCGGTGTAATTGACCGACACGAGGTCGCCCGAGTCGATGTGGGCCCCAAAACCCGGGGTCTCCACGATGTACCGGATGCCCGTGTTGGAGATCTTCGCATCCGGCCACGTCTTCATGACGAAATCATAGTCGTCCGGGGGCAGCTTCTCGCGCTGGGCGTGGAGGGCGATCGGCGCCGCTGTCAGCAGGCAGGCCACGGCAACAATTCGAAGGGATAGCATCTGCGACTAACCTGCCAAAGCACCCGGTTTCGTCAAGAAACGACCGGCCACCGAGGGATGGGCTGCGATGAGGGACAGTCCCTTCAGAAGCAGCGTCTTGCCGGGCTCCATCCTGTGCCAGGGGGAGGCTCCCGACGGGTGAGGCAGCGGGATGCAGTCGGCGTCGGCCCCGGCCAGGCGGACCTTGAAGGCCTTGCCGATCGTCTCCTGGAGAGGCGCCGGCTCCAGGAAGCGACCTATGGCCAGCTTCCCGACAGGGATCACGAGCTTTGGGCGCAGGAGCTTGAACTCCCGCTCCATCCAGAAGCCGCACTCCTCGATCTCCTCGGGCGAGGGGACGCGGTCGCCTCCCATGGGTAGCTTCCCGGGGAAGCAGCGGCACATCGCCGCGAAATAGATGCGGTCGCGGACTTGGTCCTCGGTCCAGCCGAGGGAGCCTGCGAACCACTTGAAGAGCGTCTTGCCGGCGGTCCAGGCGAAGGGTCGTCCCATGATGGGCTCCTTGTCGCCCGGGGCCTGGCCGATCAGCATGATCTCGCTCGCCACGGGCCGGCCGACGACAACGGGCTTCTGCATCCGCGGGCAGCGGTTGCAGCGGCTAAGGACCGCCAGGTGTTTCTCGATTACCGTCAGGGGCATTCACAAAAAAAAGGATGGAGGCCTTTTGGGCGCTCCATCCTTCGCAAATGTTCTTAAGCGCGAGGCTTAGTAACGACGCTCGCCACGGTCGCTGCGACCGCCGCCACCGCCGCCGCCGCCGCCGAAGCCGCGACCACCGCCGCCGCCGCCGCCGCCGCCGAAGCCGCGACCACCGCCGCCGCCGCCGAAGCCGCCGCCGGGGCGGTCCTCCTTCGGGCGCGCCTCATTGACCGTCAGCTGACGGCCGCCGAGCTCGACGCCATTGACCTTCTCGGCCGCAACCTTGGCCTCATCGGCCGTGCCCATGGTGACGAACGCGAAACCGCGGGGGCGGCCGGTCATCTTGTCCATGGCGACGTAAACGTCGGTAACGGAACCGAACTGGCCGAAGTGCGAGCGGAGCTCGTCTTCGGTCGTTTTGAACGAGAGATTTCCAACGTATAGTTTGGAATTGCTCATGATGTGATATTCGTAGAGCTGCAGTCCGCTGCCAGTCCGTTCCCACCGTCGGGTTTCGAAATCATCACTTGAGCAAATCACTCAGCCAACGACTCACCAGAAGCTGTCACCAAAACCTTATCTCTATCGATTGCTGAGAAAGTGCGTGGATACTATTGAGTTGCAAGATAAAAGCGCGGATGGCCCGCGGCCCCCATCCCGGAACTACTTAAGGCCGCGTAGAGTTGAGTTGGTCCAGTCTCCCAAAATGTCCTTCTCGTAACGGAGGGTGTCGGAGGTATCCAGGACCACCCGGGTCTGGAAATTGAGGTCGCGGATGTCCTCCTTGCCCTGCTTCACCACCCTGCCGGAGACGTCCGTCACCACCCAGCTGAACTTGAATGCCGGAGGGTAGATCTCCTTCACGATGCGGACATCGCTCCACTGGGGCCCGTGCCAGGGCTCGAAGTCGCCGGCGAGGTCGATATCGGTGAAGGTGATCTTCAGTGAATCGCCCGCCGGCAGCAGCGGCGTTGCGCGGCTGACCATGAAGGTACTGATCCTGGACAGGATCTCGTCGCGACCACTGTCGCTCGGCAGGTCCCTGTCCTTGACGTCGGTGAAGTTCTCAGGGTGGTCGAAGACCACCTCGGTCCTCGCGGGAAGAGCAGCAATGTCGGCGGCGTGAACGTTGCCGACCAGCGCCATTCCGAGTGCTATCGGCATGAGCCGTAGAATTTTCATGGGAGTCCTGGTTTAAAGCCCTCTCCAAGACGGGCGCCTTTGACGCGCCAACGCCGGAAAGTGGGCGCAATCTATCCCCTGATCCGGCTCCTGTCCACCCCTCAACCCCCCGAATGCCCCACATAATAAGACGGTCTTTTTGGGCTTCGCCCGGGCCCCCGCCCGGGCAAGATGGGCGCAATGACGCCAACGCCCTCAACGGGTGACATCCTCTTCGACTGGCTTTCGACGCGCTCCGCGGGGGTGCTCCTGCATCCGACGAGCCTGCCGGGCAGCCAGGGGATCGGCACCTTGGACGCGGCAGCCATCACGTTCCTCGACCTCATGAAGGCCTCGGGCATGTCGTGGTGGCAGGTGTGCCCCCTCGGTCCCACTGGATACGGGGACTCCCCCTACCAGTGCTTCTCGGCCTTCGCGGGCAATCCCTATCTGATCGACCTGCAGGACCTGGTGAAGCGGAAGCTGCTGACGGCTGATGAGGTGGCCCCGCTTTCGAAGGTGGGCCTCGGCGACGTGGACTTCGGCGCCCTCTACGAGCTCAAGTGGCCGCTGCTTAGGACCGCCTACGGCCGATACAAGAGCGCCGGCTTCCCGCCGCTCGGGCCGGAGAGCTTTGCCGCCTTCAAGAAAGCGCAGGCCTCGTGGCTCGACGCCTACGCCTGTTACCGCGCGCTGAAGGACAGCTTCGGCGGCAAGGCGTGGTGGGACTGGCCGGCTCCTGCCCGCTCATTCAAGGGGCTGGCGGCAAGGATCAGGGCGCCGCTCGCCGACGAGATCGGGGCGCATCAGTTTTACCAATACGCCTTCTTCACCCAGTGGGGGTTCATCCGCGCGGAGGCCGCCAAGCGCGGGATCGGCATCATCGGCGACATCCCGATCTTCGTCGCGGCGGACTCGGCCGACGTATGGGCCGAGCCCGAGCTCTTCGAGCTAGGCAGGGACGGGAGGCCCGTGGCGGTTGCCGGCGTGCCCCCGGACTACTTCTCGAGCGACGGGCAGCTCTGGGGTAATCCCCTCTACAAGTGGGACGTCCACGCCGCCGACGGGTACGCATGGTGGAAGAAGCGCCTCGGTGCCAGCTTCGCCGTCTGCGACATCGTGCGCATCGACCACTTCAGGGGATTCGACGCATACTGGCGGATTCCGCTGCCGGCCGAGAACGCGAAGAAGGGCGAATGGATCCCGGGCCCGGGCCTGGATTTCTTCCGGGCCATCAAGTCGGCCTTCCCGGAAGCGCGGATCATCGCCGAGGACCTCGGCCTCCTGACCCCGTCCGTCGAGCAGCTGCTGGCCGACACGGGGCTGCCCGGCATGGCCGTCCTGCAGTTCGCGTTCGGCGGGGACGCGAAGAACCCCTACCTGCCGCATAACCTGCGCGGCAACGGCGTCATCTACCCGGGCACCCACGACAACGACACCGCCGTCGGCTGGTACGCGCAGGCCGACGAGAAGACGAGGGACCACGTGCGCAGGTACCTGCGTGTGAATGGGAACGAGGTGGCCTGGGACTTCATCCGGGCCGCCTACTCGGCCGTGAGCCGGATCGCCGTCCTCCCGATGCAGGACCTTCTTAGCCTCGGGTCCTCCGCCCGCCTCAACTCGCCCGGCTCGGCCCAGGGCAACTGGCGCTGGCGCCTGCGGGACGGCGACATGGAGAAGCTCCTAAGCGGGGGCACCGCCGCGTACCTGGCGGCGCTGGCCGACCTCACGGGGCGGCTGCCCGAGGCGCCTGCAAAGGCAGCGGGGAGTTGATCCGGCACAACCCATGATGCAACCTGTCCCAGGGGTTAACACCGATGTTTGCAGACTTGATACGCCTCATCAACCGCCGGCCGCCGGACGACTACGAGCGCGGCTTCGTTCGCGAGGTCAGCGTCAGCGACCGCTCGCCCCGCAACAAGCGGGTGGAGCGCGTGCTTGCGATCTGCTGGGTGCTGATCGTCGTCAAGAGTTTCGCGGTCGTCTGGCTCTTCGGCCACTACCACATACCGTTGAGCCCGCTCTGGGTCATCGCGCCGACGTTTGTCTTCGCGGCGCTGTGCACCGTGGTGTACCTCCTCAGGGACTGAGGGGTACCGACTAAGCCATGCCGCGAGTCATTGGTCTGAGGAGCCCACATGCCAAGGTAGGAAGGATAATCGTCTTCGGCCGCATGCTGGACAAGATCCGGCTGCACGCGAGGGGGTCGCTGCCCCCCAGCTACACCCCGAACCTGGGCGCGGGGAAGCCGGTCTTCTTTGACGGGCGGTGCTGCCGCTTCCTCGGCCTTCCCTACGAGGAGATCCGCCGCAGGACACTCGAGGGCGGGTGCGACGAGGAGATCCTCCTCTGGGCCGAGGCCCGCGGGTCGGGCCACAACGACGAGGACTGCGAGATCTGGAACCGTTTCATTTCGAAGCTTGGCTGGCGCGACGACCGCAGCGAGGCGCTCCAGGTGAACTTCGGCAAGTACGGGCTGACGGGGCAGAGGCCCGAGACGCTCTGCGAGCTGTTCGACCTGGACGAGGAGCGCCCGCTCGGGTCCACGCGCTCCTGGGAGGTCCCTCCCCTCTCCGTCATCGTCGTCATGGGTGTCTCCGGGTGCGGCAAGAGCACGGTCGGCGAGGGCTTGGCGAAGGAGCTCGGCTGGGACTTCATCGAGGCCGACACGCTTCACTCGGCCGCCAACGTAGCGAAGATGACGGCGGGAATCCCGCTGAATGACGAAGACCGCGTCCCGTGGCTCGCAGCGGTGAAGGCCGCGATCGACTCGTGCCTTTCCGGCGGAGCGCGCGTGGTCGTCGCCTGCTCGGCGCTGAAGGAATCCTACCGCCTCGTCCTGGCTCCGGACCCCGCGCACGCGAGGTTTGTGCACCTGACAGGCAGCTTCGGGCTGCTCCGCGAGCGCATGCTCGCGCGCACCGGCCACTTCATGGCGGAGAACATGCTTCGCTCCCAGCTCGAGACGCTCGAGAAGCCGCTCTACGCTCTGGAGGCCGATGTCGGTTCCGAGCCTGCCGCCATCATCACCCGCGTGAGGGAGGTCCTCTCGCCATGAGCGCCTCCTCGGTCGCGAAGCGCGTCTTCGACATCGGGGGCACGCTACTTGTCGTCGCCCTCGTGCTCCTCGCGTGCGCGGGCGTGTGGTTTCGCGGGCGGATGGTGGCCTCGCTCCCGCAGCTTCAGGGCAACGCCTCCCTGCCCGGCCTCTCGGCGCCGGCCACGATATCGCGCGACGCCCAGGGCGTCGTGACGATTACCGGCGCCAACCGCATCGACGTGGCGCGCGCCACGGGATGGGTCAATGCACAGGACCGCTTCTTCCAGATGGACATCCTGCGGCGCCGAGGCGCGGGCGAACTCTCCGAGCTCTTCGGCAAGGCGGCGCTTCCGCTGGACCGCGAGGCGCGCATGCACGGCTTCAGGAAGGTCGCCGAGGAAGTGCTGGCCAAGGAAAGCCCGGATAAGCGCGCCATTTTTGAGGCCTACGCCGCGGGTGTGAACGCCGGCCTGGCGGCGCTCGCGGGCAAGCCATGGGAATATGTCGTCCTTCGGACCGAGCCAAGGCCTTGGCTTCCCGAGGACATCGGGCTCATCTCGTTCGCGATGACCCAGGACCTCCAGGAGACCACGGGCCACTACGTGCGCACGCTGGCGGCGATCCGCGACGAGCTGGGGCCCAAGTCCCTCGCCTTCTTTGCTCCTCTGATGACGCCGGACGACGCGGCCCTTGACGGGTCCGTCGCTCCACTACCGCCCCTGCCCCCCGCGTCCGAGATCGACCTGCGAAGGGCCGATACCCCGGCCCCGGCCACCGCGAGCATCGCGGGCCCCGATTGGGGCGACCGTGAGACACCGGGCTCGAACAATTTCGCGGTTGCCGGCAGGCTTGCCGAGGGCGGCGGTGCCCTGGTTGCGACGGACATGCACCTGCACCTTGCCGTCCCGAACATTTGGTACCGTGTATCGCTTCGCTGGCCCGGTCACTCTGAGACCGGCGTCATGCTCCCCGGTGCCCCGATGCTGGTCGCCGGCAGCACGGGCAAGATCGCATGGGGCTTCACGAACTCGAACGCGGGCACGGGAGACATCATCGTCGTAAATCCCAGCGTCTCGCCGACCGACTACCATGGCCCGCACGGCGACCTCGTCCGGTACGACGACCGCGTGGAGACGATCGCCGTCAAGGGATCGAAGCCCGAGGTCGTGACCTATCGCTGGACGATCTGGGGCCCCCTGGTCGGCGATGCGCCGAAGGGACGCCAATACGCCTATCACTGGACTGCTGACGACTCGATGGCCACGAACCCCGAGATCCTCGACCTCGAGGATGCCGCGAACGTGACGCAGGCCATCGATATTGCGCACAGGATGGGAATACCCTCGCAGAACTTCGTCGTAGCGGACTCCTCGGGCCAGATCGCATGGACCGTGGCGGGCCAGCTCCCGCGCCGTCAAGGCTACGACGGCCGGCTGCCGGTGGACTGGGGTTTTGGCGACCGGCGCTGGGACGGCTTCCAGGACCCGAAGGAAGTCCCCTCGATCATATCACCCGCCAAGGGACTCATCTGGACGGCGAACAACCGCACGATCGGCGGCAAGGGCCTGAAGGTCCTCGGAGACTCGGGCTACGATGTCGCGGCGCGCGCCCACCAGATCGAGGACGACCTAAATGCCTTGGTCGCGGGCGGGCACCCGATTACGCCGAAAGACCTCCTCGGCATCCAGCTCGATGACCGGGCGGTCATGATGGCAACGTGGCACGACATCCTGGTGGATGCCCTGAAGTCCGGGGCAGCGGCCGACAAGCCCGGGCGCTCCGCGCTGCTTGAGGCGGCGCAGACCTGGGAGGGACGGGCGGACGTCGCCTCCGTCAGCTACCGCGTGGTCCACGATTTCCGGCTCGCGGTCGCCCACCGCGTCCTGGACCCGATCTTTGCACCCTGCGTGGACCAGGACCCCGACTTCACGTGGTCGCGCCTCAACTACGAGCAGCCGCTTGAGACGCTGGTGAAGTCGCGGCCCGCAAACCTCCTGGACCCCGCCTTCCACACGTGGGACGAGCTCCTCCTGGCCGCGGCTGACGACGTCACGCTCGCCTATTCCAAGAAGGGGCTGGACCCGCGCTCGGCCACATGGGGACAACGCAACACGGCGAGGATCGAGCACCCGTTCGCGCAGTTTCTGCCGCACTGGGCCGGCAAGTGGCTCAGCATGCCGGACGACGAGCTGCCGGGAGACTCCTACATGCCGCGGGTCGCAGACACGGCCTTCGGCGCCAGCGAGCGCTACGTTGTCTCACCGGGCCGCGAGGAGTCAGGCATCATGCACATGCCCGGCGGACAGAATTCTAATCCCCTCTCGCCGTTCTTCAGGGCGGGGCACGAGGCGTGGGTGCGCGGGGATGCGACGCCGTTCCTTCCGGGCCCGACAAAGTACACCGTCGCCCTGCAGCCGTGAGAGAGGCTGAATTGAATTGTCCGCTGTCCGCGTTCCCGGCTTAGTCTCCACACGCGCCCATGAAGAAAAAGCTGCGCAGCCTCACCGTCTTCTTCGCAGGCGAGCTTTTTGACCTCAAGCACCTGATCGGCAATGCGTACCTCGCGGAGGCGATCTACGAGAAGTCACACGGTCGCTACCTCTGCGCGCTGCCCCAGGACTTCGACCCGCGCGGCAAGCAGCCCCGGGCGATCCGGGACCACCACATCCGTTCCCTGGCCGGCTGCGACCTGGCGCTCTTCAGCTTCGACGGGCCCGACCTGGACAGCGGCACCCTGGCCGAGTTCATGATCGCCAAGTTTGCGGACATCCCCGCGGTCATCCTGCGCAGCGACCGGCGCGGCGCGGGCGGGCGCACACCGCAGTGGAACCCGATGGCCAATTTCTACCCGAGGACGGCCGTCCTGTCGCTCGACGGCCTCGGCACCTACAAGGCGATCCTGAAGAAGCGCCACCGCAAGCTGGACGAGGTGATCCGCCTCGCCGGCCAGCACAGCTCGGCCGACGCCCAGCGCATGTGCGACGAGATCGCGGCCGCCGTCGTCAGGGCTTTCGACCGCGTGCGCGTGATGCCGCCCGTCATGCCGAAGCACCTGCGGGAGGAGATCTACAACTGGCTGCCCCTCATGCCCGGGCTGCGGGGCAAGGAGAAGCCGCTTAGGCGGGAATTTGAGAATTACCTTGAGAGAAAGGTCCAGAGGGACCTCCTCTAGTCGCCGCCATGCTACGCGTACTCAAGCATCCCCTCGGCGACCACATCATCACGCACCTGCGTGACAAGACGACGAAGCCCGCGACCTTCCGCTCCCTCGCCTACCAGCTTACGCTCATGCTCGCGATCGACGCGACCCACGACCTCCACACCGAGGAGAAGGCGATCGAGACCCCGCTTGAGCCGATGAAGGGCCGCGTGCTTGCGCACCAGCCGATCGTGGTCGTCGCGATCCTCAGGGCCGGCGTCTCGATGGTGCAGCCGTTCATGGACATCTTCCCGGACGTCAGCGTCGGCTACGTCGGGCTCGAGCGCGACCACGTGACCGCGGTCGCCCGCAACTACTACTGCAAGCTCCCGCCCCTGGAGGGCAGGCGCGTCTTCGTGGTCGACCCCATGCTCGCGACTGGCGGCTCCGCCGCCCAGGCGATCGAGGTCGTCAAGCACCACGGGGCCGTCGCACCGAGGCTCGTCTGCATCATCGCGGCCCCGGAGGGGGTCGCCGAGGTCGCGAGGCGCCACCCGGACGCCTCCGTCCACGTCGGCGTCCTCGACAGGACGCTCAACGAGAAGAGGTACATCCTCCCCGGGCTCGGGGATTTCGGCGACCGCCTCTACGGCACCTGACTTACTTCGTCCCTTCGCCCCACGAGAGCACGAGGCGGGTGAAGTAGAGCGTGTCCAGCTTGTCGACGCCGGAGACGGGCCGGCTGTTGTAGTTGTTCGTTACGCCCATGCTCAGCTTCCAGAGCGACTTGTCGATCGGCACCGTGAACGCGGCCTCGTGGGTCACGATGTAGTTGCCGAGGTCCTGGAACGCGGGGACGAAGGTGATCTTGTCCGTGAACTGCGAGTTCTTGACCTTGAGCATGTACTCCAGCTCGAAGTCCGCGCCGAGCGAGCTGAGCGCGGGCGTCGGCTCAGTGTACTGGTCATAGCGGTAGGAGAGACCGGCGCGGCCCGTCAGCGCCTCGTCCTTAACCTTGATGAAGTCGTATCCGAGACCGCTCGCGGCGACGTCGTAGAAGGTGATGTCGTTCACGCGGTCGAATCCCGCCTCGTCACGCACGTACCATGAGGTCGTGGCCGTGAAGAGGTCGGAGTAGTCGACGCCGGCCTTGAACTGGTCGGCCGACACCTGCGAGTTGGTCTCCTGGCGGGCGTAGTTGGCGTAGTACTGGAAGGTGTCGAGCGGCCCTACGAGCTTGGCCCGGTAGCCGAGGGCGGTTGAGAACTGCCTCTGCGTTCCGTTCTCGCCGCCGATGTCGGCGTTGGCCTCGTAGCTCCACTTGCGGCGGAGCGCCACGACGTCGGGGTCATCCTCACCGGCGCTCCACGTGGCGGCGATGTTGCCCACGGGCAGGTCCACCGAGCTGTTGGCACCCGTGACCCTGACCTTGTCCGCAGACAGTGCCGAGATCGTGCCAATGAGCCCGGTGCCATCCGCAAACCTCACGGCCACCGCGTGATCCGTCGTGATCCGGGTGACGAGGATCTGCTTGATGCTGAGTTCGCCCGCATAATCGGTCTCAAGCGTGATCACGCCGCCGTGGATCTTCGCAATCTTGCCGACCAGTCGAGTGCCGTTGTTGATCTCGACCACGTCGGCGCGCAACCGCGCGGCCACAAAAAGGGCGGCGCACATGCTGACTCGGGCGATCAGGGAGCGTATGGTTTTGTTGATCATCTAGTGTGAAAATTTGTCCCGAACGTTCGGAAGGGTTGAAATGGGACCTCCTGTGCGACCCGCAGTCAAACGCTGAGTTCGATATTTCATTGGCCCCTCAGCGGCCTCGCGTCTTTACATGCAAGCTGCACGGCGATTGCCTCGGGGCGAACCCGACGCGATGCCCATTGCCGTTCAAAGACCCCCGCTTCTAGTCGCCGACAGATGGCGCGACTATCAGCTGATAGATTGCGGCGAGGGAATGAAGCAGGAGAAGTGGGGTCCTTACACGCTGGTGAGGCCCGACCCGCAAGTCATCTGGCCGCGCCAGGACGCCGGCCCGGGCGCGCCCTGGAAGGACTGGGACGGCTTCTACCACCGAAGCGAGGCCGGCGGCGGACGCTGGGAATACAAGAAGGAGCTCCCTGAGCAGTGGGAGATTCGCTACGAGGCGCTTGGCCTCACCTTCAAGATCAAGCCGACGTCCTTCAAGCACACGGGCCTCTTCCCCGAGCAGGCGGTCAACTGGGACTGGATACACGCGACGATCAAGGGCGCGGGCCGCCCGGTCAGCGTGCTCAACCTGTTCGGCTACACGGGGGCCGCGACCTGCGCGGCCGCGGTGGCGGGCGCCTCGGTGTGCCACGTCGATGCCGCCGAGGGCATGGTCAAGTGGTGCAAGGAGAACGCGGCCCTGAGCGGGCTGGGCGACAAGCCGATCCGCTTCATCGCCGACGACTGCCTCAAGTTCGTGAAGCGCGAGGTGAAGCGCGGGCGCAAGTACGACGCGATCATCATGGACCCCCCGACCTACGGGCGCGGGAGCACCGGGGAACTCTGGCGCCTTGAGGACCACCTGTGGGAGCTTCTCCAGGAATGCCGCGCCGTCCTCACGGACACGCCCCTCTTCTTCCTCATAAACGCCTACACGGCGCGGCTCTCCCCGACCGTGGTCGCGAACCTCCTCTCCCAGCTCCTGCGCGACACTCCCGGCACGATCGCGGCCGGCGAGGTGGGGCTTCCCATCAAGCGCGACGGCAAGATCCTCCCCTGCGGCATCTACGGCCGCTGGGAAGCCACGCGTTAACAACCCCGACACTCCCATGCCCTCACTCGCCGACAAATACTACGACCGCGCGGCGTCGCTTCTTGCGACGGCCCGCGAGAGGAACACGCCGGTGATCTCGACGGTGGCGCCCTTGATCGGTGCCTCGATCGCCAAGGGCGGCATCCTCCACACGTTCGGCAGCGGGCACAGCGAGGTGATCTCGCGGGAGATCATCGGCCGCGCGGGAGGCCTTGTCTGCGTTTCCGGCATCATAGACCCGACTAACGGGTTCATCGAAAACCTGCCCGGCTACGGCGAGAAGCTCGTGGCGCGCTACGACCGCCAGTACCAGCTCATTGCGGGCGAGGTGATCATCGTGATCTCGAACTCCGGCAAGAACGCCTCGCCGGTGGACGTGGCGCTCTACGCCAAGGCAAAGGGCCTTACCGTCGTGTCGCTCACCTGCATGGAGATGTCCAAGGCGACGACCTCGCAGCATCCCTCGGGCAAGCGCCTCTTCGAGGTTTCGGACTTCGTCTTCGACAATGGCGGCGTGACGGGCGACGCCATCGTCGACCTGGGCGACGGATCCTTCAGCGGCCCTACTTCGACCTTCATCGGCTGCTCGATCCTCAACTGGCTCATGCTGTCCGTGATCGAGTGGCTGAAGGCCAACGGTCACCCGGTGCCGGTCCTGCGCAGCCAGAACACGCCCGGGGCCATCGAGTTCAACCGCGAGGTCGGGGCACGATACAAGACGCGGCTCAGCCGCCAGCTCGCCTGACCATGGCCTGGAAAATCGGGGTGGACGGCGGCGGGACGAAGATGGAGTGCATTCTTGTCGACCCGTCCGGGGCGATTGCGGGCAGGCACACCGGGCCGGGATGCAGCCCGAGCCTGATGGGCCAGGAGCGCGCGTCCGAGATCTCGCTCGAGGTGCTGGAGGCAGTGAGGAAGTTGTCTGGGGGCGCCGAGATATCGGCCACCATGCTTTGCATGGCCGGCAGCCGCTCGTTCTGGAAGAAATTCGGGGAGGGCCTTGTCGGATTCGGCCACGTGGCCACGGCCGACGACTCCGTCCCCGTCCTTGAGCTGGCGACGCAGGGGGCCCCGGGGATCGTGATTCACGCGGGCACGGGATCCTTCGTGGCTGCGCGATCGCCCGATGGCGCCACGCACTATGCCGGCGGAATCGGATGGCGGTTCGGCGACGAGGGAAGCGGCTATGACCTCGGCCGCCGCGCCATCGGGCGCGCCCTCCTCGAGCTCCAGGGATGGGCGCCACTGTCGGGTCTGGGGGCCCTTGTGCGGGAGAAGACAGGCGAGAGCACGTCGGGAGCCGTCTCGGGATACTTCTACGGGGACCCTGCGACAAACAACGGCGTGGCGGCCCTCGCGCAGGATGTGCTCCGACTCGCCATGGCAGGCGACGACGCAGCCGCCGAGGCCGTCACTGCCTCGGTCAGCCACCTCCTGGCGCTGGCGGTCTCAGTTACGAACCAGCTTTTCCCAGGCAAGCGGCCGGATAACTTCAAGGCAGGCGTAAGCGGTCACATCCTCAACAATGCTTTTTCCTATGCGGTCCTGTCGAAGGAGGCGCCCTTCCCCCTCGGCAAGATCACGGAGGCGCCAATCGAGGGCGTAAGGCTTCTTCTTGCGAGAGGCGCTGCATGATCATGCGCACTCAAGCCGAATCGCCCCAGGAACGCCTCACTCGCTTGCTTGGCCTCTGCGACCGCATGCTCAAAGACCAGGGGATCGACGTCGCGATTTACCTGAAGCGCGTCGAAAGCGAAGGCGTCGGCATTGTCGTCTCGGATGTCATTCGCGATTCGCAGAAGCGGGACGTCCATCTTCCGCCGGGATACTGGCAGGCGCTCTTTGATCTCCGAGACGAAGTTATTGCGCCCCTAAGCAATTCATAGGACGCCCCAGCTGCTCCGTGGAGTTTTTCGGGATCGCAGAATTCCGCGCCAAGCCCCAGAAGGAGGCCAGGCATGAACGATGATCCCAAGAACGGCGGCTCGAAATTCAATCCGGTGTGGCTCGCCGTTGGCATCGGTGTTGGGACCGCGATTGGAGTCGCGCTGAAGAACATCGCTGTGGGAATCAGCGTCGGGGCTGCGATTGGCATTGGCCTCGCGTTCGTCGTTCCCGCCGCGAAGAGATGAATCCGTGAGCGTCACGTGGCGATACGCTGGCGCGACTGACTGTGGGCTCCTCGGGGAGTGGAACCACCAGCTCATTGCGGACGAGGGCCACAGGAACCCGATGGACGTCGGGCAGCTCACCGAGCGCATGGCTGGCTGGATAGCCGAGGAATACAAGGCTGTCATCTTCTCGGACACAGATCCGGTGGGATATGCCCTCTTCAAGAGGGAACCGGATTCGATCTACCTGCGGCAGCTCTTCATCCGCCGCGACAAGCGAAGGCTGGGTCTCGGGCGGCATGCTTTCGGTGTCCTGAGAAGCCAGATCTGGCCGAGCGATGTTCGGCTCACAGTGGAAGTCCTTTGCTCCAATGTCGGCGCCACGGCGTTCTGGCGTTCCGTGGGCTTCAAGGACTATTTCCTCGCGCTCGAAATCGATCCGGTCCGGCCATGATGACCATACGCTACAACATAACGCGGCTGGACCTGCTTCGCTTTCAGCTGCGCTCGATCCTGAACAACAAATTCCTGATTGGATTTTGGATCCTGGCGATCGGCTGGAACTGCTACGCCGAATGGCACAGGGGCGGGATGATCGAGCACGATCTCGCCTACAAAATCACCTACTGCGTGGTCAGCTTTGTCTTCTACTTCCTCATCATGCTGGGGATTACACTGTCGGTGGTGGGTCCGATGATCTATTTCAGGAAGAACCTCGGCCTGCTGGGCGAGCACAGGCTTTCGCTCACGGACGAGGGATTGATTGAATCCACGATCCACGACGAGTCGCTGTCCCGCTGGTCGGCCTATCACAAGACGGTCAGCACCCGGAGCTATCTCCTGCTTTACGTGAAAGAGGGCCGCGCACATATCATCTCGAGGAAGAGGCCGCTGCTCGAGGGCAACCTAGCCGAGTTCGAGGAGGCGCTTCGGCAGAAGACCCGGAAGACTTGAGTATCCACAGCCATGACAAAGGAGAACTATCCCCAGCTTGCCGTCCGTGAGTTCGGGCGGATGAAGAGGCTCGCCGATGCGGCGATCGCACAGGCATCGCCGGCGCAGTTCTTCGAGGTTCCCTCGGCGGGAGACAACAGCATCGCGGTCATTGTGAAGCACGTGGGCGGGAACCTGGTCTCGCGGTGGACGGACTTTCTCACGGCCGACGGGGAAAAGCCCGGGCGCAACCGCGACACCGAGTTCGCGATCCTGCCGGAGGACTCCCGCGAGAATCTCCTTGGGACCTGGGAGCTGGGATGGGCGACGCTCTTCGCCTCGCTGGCGCCCCTTGGCGACGCCGACCTCGAGCGCACCATAACGATCAGGAGGGAGCCGCTGAGCGTGCTCCAGGCGATAAGCCGCCAGCTCACCCACTATTCCTACCACGTGGGGCAGATTGTCTACGTGGCGAAGCACTTCGCGGGATCGTCCTGGCAGAGCCTCAGTATTCCGCTGGGTGCATCGGCCAAGTTTAACCGGGACCCGGCAAAGTATGTCGCCAAGCCTTAGTCCCTGACGCCTGCGCCCATGCCCATTGAAAAGGAGACCCTTGCCGCCCTTGCCAGCAGGTACACCTCGACCATGACAAGCATCAGGGGTCGCCGGGTTCATCGCCTCCTCATGCGGGAGTTCTCACGGTTCGACGTCGTGCTTCCCGCCGCCGTGGGCGAGGCAAGCCCGGCGATGCTGGCTCTGTCGGGGACCGCCACGGCCCTCTGCCACAGCGATGGCCGCGGCAAGATGGTCTCGATCGTGGAATGGAGTGGCTCCGGGGATGCGACAACCACCACCTCGTATGACCTGCTCAAAGACTCCCTTCCCACGGTGGCTCGCACCGTGCAAAAGCAGGGTCTTCGGCAAATCACCGGCACGCTCTCGGTCGCGGGGGCCGGTTTGTCCCGCGCCGACCGCAAGCTCATCCAGGGTGATCGCTCGGGAGTCACCATCAGCTAGAGCCGGGACATCTTGGCCATGTGCGACACCCCACGGCAAAGCCCGCATGAGCCACCCGGAGGGGAAGCGCTAGCCAGGTTGATCCTCGCGGCCGCCGAGGATGCCGCGTTCAGGAAGCGCCTGGTTGCCGTCCTGCGGCTTCCACTCTCGCAGCGCGAGCCCATGATAAGGACCGCGGTCGACACGATGCGGCTCAAGGGCGAGCCGGCCGATGTGCGCGCGGCCTTCATGACCCTCTCCTCCGACGAGGGAGCCCGCGTGGCCCTGGAGCTCCTGGGCGCCAAATGACCGCGGCCGTCCCAGGCAAGACTTCCAGGTGCGTCGGCTGCGGTGTCGTGTTGCCCGAGATCAAGGGACCGGTGCACGAATACGTCGAGTCGTCGCCCGCGTGCTGGGCGGTCTACTCCGAGGTCCTTGCGCGCGAGTACAGCGACCGTGAGCTGTTTGCGCAGGTCCACCGCCTGAGCGTCGACGCGTACGCGGTGCAGCATCCGGGAAGACCGTCACCCCGGAGCATCCAGTCGGTGGCCGTCCACCTGATGGGCCTTTGCGCGGTCCTTGAGCGCGGCGCCACCCATGCCTGGGCCAGGAAGGTGATTGCCGAGGGCGCGTCGCTCAAGGGCTCATTCCGCTGGCTCGAGCCGCCGCCGTCGCGGGGCCTGGTCACGGTTGTGCAGGTCTGGGAAACCAAGGACCTGATCGAGCACGCCGAGCAGGTGCGCAACTGGGCCGAGTCTGCATGGGAGGCCTGGGCCCCACATCACGTGCAGGTCCGGCAATGGCTGGATTGCCTGGGAACGCCCTCTGTCTAGAACGACAGCGTCTGGAACAAGTTCCCGGGGTAGGTACCGTCCTTCACCAGCACCTCGATGGCCGAGGCCACCCTTGCCTTGTCCTCCTTGTAGGTGATCCCAAACCACGACTCGGCGCTCGGGATGACCTCAACGGTGGCAGATCCCGCCGTGATCATGTCGGATATCGCGGAGGGAAGGTAGAATTCCGCCTTCGGGTCGGATCCCGCGGCAGTGAGGAACGTGCGCAGTCCCCACTCGAGGCCCGCGAACACCTCCGGGGTGAAGCCCCAGAAGTTCATCGACACCCTCTCGTCGCCCGTGAGCCGGCCTCCCGGGCCGACGTCCGCGAGTGCTATCGCCTTGTCCTCGCGGATCGAGGCCAGGAATCGGCCGTTCTCGCTGCAGATCCCGCGGGAGACGGTGCCGTTCTCCGAGAGCGTGTTCGAGAGCTTGAAGCCCACGATCGCGAACTGGGCTCCCCGGGCCTTAGCCAGGAATGCGGCCAGCTGCGCGTACGAGGACGCGCCGTAGAAGTCATCCGCGTTGATGACTGCGAAGGGTCCGTTCACGGCCTTGCGCGCGCACCAGACGGCGTGGCCGGTTCCCCAGGGCTTCTCGCGGCCCGCGGGGACGCTGAATCCCTCGGGGAGGTCGGCCGTCGACTGGAAGACAAAGTCGACCGCGATCCGGCCCGAGTACTTGGCGGTCACCTTCGTGCGGAACTCCTCCTCGAATTCCTTCCTGATCACGAAGACGACGCGCGTGAAACCCGCGCGGATCGCGTCGTACACGCCGTAGTCCAGCACCGTCTCGCCCGCGGGCCCGACGGGGTCGATCTGCTTGAGGCCGCCGTAGCGGGAGCCCATTCCGGCGGCGAGGACGAGGAGTGTGGGGGCCATCCAGCTTGGAACACGCCCCAAAGCCACCCGTGCGTCAAGCCATGGACGGCTAGACAGCTTCCCGGCCGAGGGCCAATGTCCCCATCCATGGCACCACCCCGCCCCACCGTGACATTCGCGGGCTGGATGATCGCATTGCTGGCTTCCACTTGGGTTGCGACAGTCTCCCGTGCCGGGCCGCTCGACCGGACGGTCGTTGTCGGGGTCGAGCGCCACTACCTCCTCGTGATCCCCGAGAAGAGCGACCCCAAGGTGCCGATGCCGCTTGTCTTCGTCTTCCACGGTGCCGGCAACACGAGCACGAACATGCAGCAGGAGATCGGCATCACCGAGCTGGCGCGCAAGAAGGGCTTCATCGCCGCGTTTCCGGATGGGATAGGGAAACGATGGAACGGCGGCGTGAGCGATCCCGACTCTCTTGACTCCGCCAGGTCGGACGATGTCGCGTTTGTCTCCGCCATGATCGACAGGATCGGCGCCGAGCAGCGGGTCGACCTGCGCCGCGTCTACGCGACGGGAAGCTCCAACGGGGCCATCTTCTGCTACACCCTCGCCTGCCGCCTCTCCGACCGCATTGCCGCGATCGCCCCCATCTCGGGCCTCCTTGGGGAAGGCGTCTCCAGCCGGTTTCATCCGGCGCAACCGCTTTCCCTGATCTCCTTCAACGGGACGGACGACCCGCTCCTGCATTTCGGCGGCGAATCCCGCGGCGGAGGCGGGGGCCTCATGTCCGTCAACGACTCGGTCGCTTTCTGGGTGCGCAAGGACCAGTGCGACCCGGCGCCGGTGGTCACGCAATATCCCCAGTCCGCGCTGGACGACGGCGTCACCGTCATACGGATCGCCTACCATGGAGGGACAAATGGAACCGCCGTGGAGGCCTTCATCATCGCCCACGGCGGCCACACATGGCCCGGGCACCACACCGACCCAACCTGGGCCAAGACCGCGGGCAAGACCGCCATGAGCATCAGCGCAAACGAGCTCATGTGGGCGTTCTTCCTCGAGCATCCGAAGCCAGCAGGGGCCGCGGGCGGCTAGACACCCGCCGAAAGCTCGGCCATGGATACTCGCATGGCCAGGACGACCACTCCAAGGAAGCACAAGCGCCCGAGCGTCACGCTCCTGGCTACCGGGGGAACGATCGCGGGCGCGGGCTCCGCGCGTTCGTCCAAGGGCTACAAGGCCGCGGTCATCCCCGTCGAGGCCCTCATTAGGGCGGCCCCGGGCATAGAGAAGCTGGCGAAGCTGGATGCGCGCTTGATCGCCAGCATCGGCAGCCAGGACATGGGCGAGGCTGTCTGGCGCGAATTGGCCCTGCAGGCCCAGGCGGCACTCGCCAAGGCGGGCGTGTCCGGGGTAGTCGTGACCCATGGGACGGACACGATGGAGGAGACGGCGTATTTCCTGAACCTCGTGATCCGCAGCGAGAAGCCGGTCGTGCTTGTCGGCGCCATGCGCCCCGCGACCGCCATGAGCGCCGATGGTCCCATGAACCTCTACAACGCGGTGGCCACCGCGGGCCATCCCGACGCCAGGGGCCGCGGGGTCCTCGTGGTCGCGAACGACGAGATCCACTTCGCCCGCGAGGTGGCCAAGACCAACACGACCCAAGTCGGCACGTTCCAGAGCACCCACCGGGGCTTGGCCGGGCTCGTGAGCTCCGGCCGCGTCCATTTCTACGGCCGGCCGCTTCGCCGGCACACGATCCGGGCCTCCTTCAAGATCCCGAAGACGGGCTCGCTGCCGCAGGTCGACATCATCTACGCCCATGCGGGCATGGGACGCGGCCTGATTGACGCCGCGGTCCGCGGCGGGGCCAAGGGCCTCGTGATCGCCGGCGTTGGCAACGGCAACCTGGGTGCCGCCGCGCTCGGCGCGGCAGCCTCGGCCGCCCGGGCGGGCGTCGCCATCGTCCGCAGCTCGCGGACGGGCGGCGGCATCGTCGAGCGCAACGTCGAGGTGGACGACGACGGCCTCGGCTTCATCGCCGCCGACGAGCTCAATCCCCAGAAGGCCCGGATACTCCTCATGCTCGCGCTCACGCGCACCCGTGACCCGAAGAAAATCCAGGAAGCGTTCTACACCTACTAAGCGCTCGGGACTTACCGGGATTCCGGTAGGCAGTGCGCTTTCCTTCGAGGGCGGGCGAAGCAGCCTCCGCACCCGAATGAAGATTGTGATCGTCGAGGACGAACGGCTGTTCCGGGACGTCCTTCGCAAGGCATGCACCGCCGACCTCGGCCACGACGTGGTGGGCGAGGCCGGGACGGGAAAGGAGGCGCTGGCGGTCGTCCCGACGGTGCACCCCGACCTCCTGATACTGGACATCCACCTGCCGGACATGGACGGCCTCGAGGTGCTGAAGTCCCTCAGGCGCAAGCGGGCGCTCATCAGGACGCTCGTGATCTCCTCGTACTTTGACGAGTACACGCTCTGCCGGATCGAGCAGGCCGCCGTTCAGGGCTTCATCGACAAGTCCACGAACACGGTCGCCGAGCTGAGCCTCGCCATCACGGCGATTGAGGGAGGGTCGACCTACTTTCCCAAGCCGTTCACGGAGGCCCGCAGGGCGCACAGCCGGAACCCGGTGGCATTCGACAAGGTGCTGACCGACAGGGAGCAGACAATCCTTGGCCTGGTGGGCGAGCCTCTCTCCGACGCCGAGATCGCGGCGCAGCTGAAGCTCTCGCCGGAGACGGTCGAGAAGCACCGCTTCAACATAATGAGGAAGCTGGGGCTTCGCTCCCGCGCAGAATCCGCCCGGTTTGCGAGGCGCTGCGGCCTCACGCCTCCGCCGGTGGCCTTCCGGCCGAGGCCGCTTTTGGACTGACTGCAACGGGTTGCAGATCGACCGAAGGCGGATAGGTAGGTTCGGTGCAAAGTGATCCAGCCAAGGCTCCGGCCACACAGGAAAAGGGAACGAAGACTGTCATGGGCATACTGCTCGCTCTCTGCGCGGGCCACATGATCAATGACACGCTCCAGGCGCTGCTGCCTTCGATCTATCCCCTTCTCAAGTCGTCATTTGGGTTAACATTCACCCAGATCGGCTTCATCACCTTCAGCTTCCAGTTGACGGCCTCGGTGCTGCAGCCGGTGGTCGGCCAGTACACCGACCGGCACCACAAGCCCTTCTCGCTCGCGGTCGGCATGGCCATCTCGCTCGTGGGCCTGGCCCTCCTGTCCCAGGCGGGGAGCTACCACATGATCCTGATATCGGCGGTGCTGGTCGGGATGGGCTCGGCCATCTTCCATCCCGAGGCCTCGCGCGTCGCCCACATGGCGGCAGGAAGCAGGCGGGGATTCGCACAGGCGGTCTTCCAGACGGGCGGCAACTTTGGCTCCTCCCTTGGTCCCCTTCTGGCTGCGATCATCATCGTGCGCCACGGCCAGGGCTCGATCCTCTGGTTCACGGGCCTGGCCTTCTGCGGGATCATCCTCCTCACGCAGGTCGGCCGCTGGTACCGCGGCAACTTGGCACACCACAAGAAGGTGGAACAGACCGTTGCCGTCAGCACGCTGCCCCGCTCCAAGGTCATCGGCGCCATCGTGATCCTCGTCGTCCTGATGTTCTCAAAGTACTTCTACCTGGTGAGCCTGACGAACTACTACACGTTCTTCCTGATTCAGAAGTTCGGGGTCTCGATCCAGTTCTCCCAGTACCTGCTCTTCGTCTTCATGTTCGCCGTGGCCGCGGGCACGATCGCGGGAGGCGCGATGGGCGACCGCTTCGGACGCAAGTACGTGATCTGGGCCTCCATCCTTGGCGTCGCCCCGTTCACACTGCTGCTGCCGCACGTGGGTCTCACGCTGACCGTAATCCTGACGGTCTTCATCGGCTTCATCCTGGCCTCGGCGTTTCCCGCCATCCTGGTCTTCGCCCAGGAGCTTGTCCCGGGCAAGGTTGGCACGATCGCCGGCCTCTTTTTCGGCGTGGCGTTCGGGCTCGGCGGCATCGCGTCCGCGACCCTGGGCAAGCTGGCCGACATGGAGGGCATCGTCTTCGTCTTCAACGTGTGCGGCTTCCTGCCGCTGATCGGCCTCCTTACCTGGTTCCTCCCGGACATGAAGGAGCGCGCCGCCTTGACTGCAAAGAAGGCCGCCGTGGACTGACGCCATGCCCGCGAGACCCCAGATGACGAAGGCCAAGGCCGCCTTCACATCCGACTCAAAGGAGACCGGCACGAGCTACAAGATCTACGTCGACGAGCCCAAGGCCAAGGGCCCTCATCCGGTCGTCTTCCTGATGGACGGCGACTTCTTCTTCGATGCCGCGGTCCACGCGAGCCGCTCGCTGGCCGAGGAGGGCAGGATCCCACCGACTGTCATTGTCGGGGTCGGCTACGGCGCCAGCTTCGGCGAGCCCGGCAATTACCGGGTCCGGGACTACACGCCCACTTCCGGGGAGGGCGAGCCGCTCAGCGGGGGAGCGGAAAAGTTCCTGCCCTACCTCACCGGCACGCTGTGGAAGGAAGTCGCGGGGAGATACTCGGTGAAGTCCTCCAGGCGCATGGTGGCCGGCCACTCGCTGGGATCGCTCCTCGTCCTCTATGCCCTCTTCCAGAAGGAGCCCTTCTTCGACATGGCCGTCGCCAGCGCCCCTTCCATCTTCTGGGACCAGCGCAGCATCCTCGGCGTGGCCTCGAAGCTCAGGGACAGGCAGGCGGACCTGAATGCGAGCCTCTATCTTGGGGTCGGCGAGGAAGACTCCCCCTCCATGCTGGGCGACCTTGGCCTCCTGCAGAAGCAGCTCATCGACCGACCCTTCAAGGGGCTGACGGTCAAGTCGGGTGCCTTTGCGGGCTTTGACCATTTCAATTCGGCCCCGGTGGTCTTCAAGGCGGCGCTCGCGAGCCTCCTCGGCTAGGGACGCCCAACCCGGGAATTGACCGGGGTGGGTGCCGGCGGGTATGTATCGACGGCTATGTCCGATACCACAGCCCCCGCCGTCACGATGGAAACGCTCGTTGCGCTCTGTAAGCGCCGCGGGTTCATCTTTCAGTCCTCCGAGATCTACGGCGGTATCAACGGCTTCTTCGACTATGGCCCGCTGGGCTCGGAGCTGAAGAAGAACATCCGCGACTGCTGGTGGAGCGACATGGTGCGCCGCAGGGACGACGTAGTCGGTATCGAGACCTCGATCATCATGCACCCCAAGGTGTGGGAGGCCTCGGGCCACGTGGCCGGCTTCTCCGACCCCCTGGTCGACTGCAAGGTCTCGAAGCAGCGCTACCGCGCCGACCAGCTTTTCTTCGCCGAGGTCGTCGTGGACGACAAGGTGGTCGGCTACGTGAGCGTCCTCGAGAGCGAGAGGACGACCGAGGCCCTGCAGGAGGCCGCCGAGTCGATGAAGCGAAAGAAGGCGATCCAGGGTAAGCTTTCCCCCGTCGCCCCCCGCGACATGACCGAGGCGAAGGAGGAGGAGATTGTCCTCATCCCGTCGCCGGCAACAGGCGAGCCCGGGAGCCTGACGCCGCCGCGGTCGTTCAACATGATGTTCCAGACGAACGTCGGCGCCATGACGGACGCGTCGTCGGTGGCCTACCTCCGCCCGGAGACCGCCCAGGGCATGTTCGCGGACTTCAAGGCCGTCGTGGACACGGGCCGCGTGAAGCTTCCCTTCGGCATCGCCCAGATCGGAAAGTCGTTCCGCAACGAGATCACGCCGCGCAACTTCATCTTCCGCTCGCGCGAGTTCGAGCAGATGGAGATGGAATACTTCATCCACGAGGATGCCGACTGGGCCAAGTGCCACCGCGAGTGGATCAACTGGTGCAAGGACTGGCTGATCTCGATCGGCCTGCCGGAGTCTCACCTCTCCGAGTACGACCACCCGAAGGCCAAGCTGGCCTTCTACTCCCGCGGGACGACGGACATCATGTTCCGCTACCCTTTCGGCGTGCAGGAGCTCTGGGGCATCGCGGCCCGAGGCAACTACGACCTGGGCCAGCACGAGAAGGCGAGCGGCGTGCCGCAGGCGATCTTCGACGAGGCCTCGAAGAAGAAGTTCATCCC
>Ga0302319_10001647_pt1 | contig 49622 bp, 43 predicted proteins | sample Bog_T0_2_FD_203319 | JGI IMG/M metagenome (GOLD analysis project Ga0302319, IMG submission 203319) | Peat permafrost microbial communities from Stordalen Mire near Abisko, Sweden - Bog_T0_2 | ecosystem: Environmental > Terrestrial > Soil > Wetlands > Peat | place: Sweden: Abisko, Stordalen Mire... | reverse complement strand
TGCTCGTTGAGCAACCGGTCGAAGTCCGCCGCGCTCTCCACCGACCAGATCGGCAGCTTGGTGGCCAGCCTCACCTTTTCCCGGTAGCCGTCCTTGAGCGCCGTCGCCAGCAATCTCTCGCTCTGCCCGTCGTGATAGACGTACGCCGTGTCGAGATAATTGACTCCATTGTCGATGGCGTGGCGAACCATGCGCAGCGACTCGGCCTCGTCAATCTTTCCATTGAAGCGGTTGCCATCCGGGGTAGGAAATCTCATGCAGCCAAAACCCAGCGCCGAAGCCTTCCAATCCAGCCTTCCAAAACTACGGTATTGCATTTGTCCCCCCGCTTCACCTGTTTCCCAAAACGAATTTTACTCTGATGCTCTGCAGAAGAAGATAAAACCACCATTGCAGCACAGGCTGTTAGGTCGTATACTTAAATACGACAAATCTAGTCGTATTTCCAAGGTTCAGCATTTTGAGCGGCCATCGGAGTCTACGGTTGAGTGTTTTGAGCAAACTGAACGTGGGTGAAAGCGGAATTCTGGTGGGTCTCGACCTGCCTGAATCCGTGCAGAACCATCTGATGCACATGGGCTTTGTTCCCGATGCGCTGGTCACAGTCCTGCGCCACGCGCCTGCGGGCGACCCTACTGTCTACGGCGTCGACGGCATGGAGATTGCCCTTCGGCGCGAAACCGCCGCGGCCATCCGTATGCGACCCGCCCCAGCCGAACTCCAGCAAATCGAGGCCGCCCAATGAGCGCCTGCTGCGAGACTCCAGCTTTCGTTCCTCCCAAGTCCTCGCTGCGCTCCGGACAGCTCAGTACAGTGGTGCTGATCGGTCCGCCGAACTCCGGCAAATCCACTCTTTTCAATCGCTTGACCGGTCTGCGCCAAAAGGTGGCCAATTTCCCCGGCGTCACCGTCGAGCAGCGTATGGGCCTGATGGCAGGCGTCGGCCGCCCAGACCTGACGCTCATCGACCTGCCCGGCATCTACTCACTCGATCCCTACAGCGAGGACGCCCGCGTCTCCATCGACGTGCTGCGCGGCAAGATGGTTGGCACGCCCAAGCCAGATGCGGTGCTTCTGGTCCTCGATTCCCTGCACCTGACTCGCCAACTCATGCTGGCAGCGCCGGTGCTGGCGCTGGGGCTGCCCACCCTGGTACTGCTCAACATGAGCGACCTGATGAAGGCCCGTAACGGCCACATCGACGCCCTCAAACTGGCCCGTGAGCTGGGCGCACCCGTAGCCCAGATCAGCGCCGTCAGCGGAAGCGGTATGGACGCCGTTCCGCTCTTCCTGAACCAGCAAACCGAACGCGCAGCCGCCAAGCCACTCTCGCTGCCTGTCGTGGGCAACGCCGCCAGCGCGCACACCTGGGCCGCGCAGGTGAGCCGCCGTACCGGTTACCGCGCCCCGCTCTCGGTCGAGGGCACACGCAAGATCGACAACGTCCTGCTGCACCGCGTCTGGGGACCGCTCTTGTTTCTGCTTGTCGTCGTCGGCGTCTTCGAGGTGGTCTTCTCCGTCGGCCAGCCTCTTTCCGACTTTTTTGGCGCCATCCTGGCCGGCGTGGGCAACCTCATCCGGCCTCTGCTTCCCTCCGGATGGATTCAGTCGCTGATTCTCGATGGCGCATGGAAGGGCATTTCCTCCGTGCTCGTTTTTCTGCCGCAGATCCTGCTACTGTTTCTCTTCATCGGCATCCTGGAAGACTCCGGCTATCTCTCCCGCGCCGCACTGATCGCCGACCGCGTGATGCGCACCACTGGCTTGAACGGCAAAGCATTCATTCCTCTGCTCTCGGCTTACGCCTGCGCCGTGCCTGCCATCATGGCCACACGCACCATCGAGAACAAGCGTGACCGAATGGCGACGATTCTGGTTGCGCCCTTCATGACCTGCTCGGCCCGTCTGCCGGTCTATATGCTGCTGATTGCCGCCTTCATCCCCAACATCACCTACCTGCACGGCTTTCTCGGCCTGCAAACGCTGACCATGCTGGGCCTTTATCTGGCCGGATTTGTAGCCGCGATGACCACCGCATGGCTACTGAAAAGCTCCATCCTCCGGTCCAGCGAGACGCCCTTCATCCTCGAACTGCCGCAGTACCGCATGCCCACGCTGCGCTCACTCGGCCTGCGTGTGTTGGATCGCGCACGCGTCTTTCTGCGCCAGGCAGGAACCATCATCCTCTGCGTTACGCTGGCGCTGTGGGTGCTGGCTCATCTGCCGGTGATTCAGGCGCCGGGCGGTCAAATCTCCGCGCCCGAGCTTGCCGACAGCGTCATCGGCCGCCTTGGCCACTTCATTGAGCCGGCCATTCAGCCGCTGGGATTCAACTGGAAGATCGGCATCGGCTTGCTCTCCAGCGTACTGGCCCGCGAGGTCATGGTCAGCACCATGGGAACATTGTATGGCGCCGAGGCCGACACCCACGCCCTCAGCCTGCAAACCGCACTGCACCACGACATGACCCTCGGCGGCGCGCTGGCGCTGATGATCTTCTTCGCTTTCGCCATGCAGTGCACCTCGACCATCGCCGTCGTTCACCGCGAGACCAATAGTTGGAAGTGGCCCGCATTCCAGTTTCTCTATATGCTTACGCTTGCCTGGATCGCGGCTTACGCAGTCAACCATCTGGCGATGGTTTTCATCCGATAAATTAGCCCAAAAAACCTCATTTTTGGTCGAAAATCGCACTTATTGAGGCAGTTTTGGGGGGTTTACGCTGTGTTTTTGCACCATTCATGTTGCAATCTGAAGCCATCTCGGCTTTTATTTCCTTCATAAGTGATTGATTATATATTGGTTAAAATAATCTGCAAGGTTTTTCGGCCAATCGAAAATAAACAAGGGGGGTGGGGGGCACCCCTTTTTGGTGGTACGGACCGGGGATAACACGACCTCATTCGGCACTCGGTCTCAGTTTGGCCTTCTTGTACGCCCGGAACTCCAATGAACATTGTGCACGAGTGGAAGGTAATTATCTGCAAACCGGGCGCGCATCCGCCGCGGAAACGGAAATCGACGCAGCCGTCTTAACGCTTCTTGGCTGACTTTTTGCTCGGAGCGGAAGCAGGCTTCTTCTTCACAGGCACGGACTTTGGAGCTGTGGCCTTAGCCTTAACCAGGGGCTTGGCAGCTGCTTTTGCTTTAGCCTGAACCTTCACCGTCGGCTTTACCTTGTCTTTTTGTGCCGCAGGCTTGCTCTGCGCAACTGGCTTGCTGGCCTGTACGGGTGCTGCCTTAGCCGGTGCGGGCCTTGATTCCTGCTTTGCCTTTGGCTGGGAAACCGGCTGTGGCTTTTCCGCCTTTTCCGGCTTCGGCTGTGCAGGCGCCTTGGGTGCGCCCTTGGCCGTAGCCGGTTTGGGAGCAGGCTTCTCTTTCTCGTCCTCCAGCTCATCCTCATCTTCATCATCTCCGGCAGAGGCGTCGGATTCATCGGTCAGGTCGGCATCCAGATCAATTTTTGGCAGCACCATGCCCAGATCAAGGACATCGTCGTCACCCTCGCCCATGTCGTCCAGATCCTCTTCGTCTTCCGGGTGGCCCTCAGCCTCCTCGTCGAAGGAATCTCCTTTCAGCTTGGCATCCGCACGCTTGACGCGTGGCCGCTTGATGATGACCTGTGGCGGCGGAGGGGGCGGCGAATACGGCTCCAGAAAGGCACGGGCCTCCTCTGGAGTGGTGAGCTTGCCGTCGATCAGTTGCAGGAAAACTGTCTGCACGATCTCCGCGTAGGAAGGCAGTTCGGCGGTGATGCGCATCTCCTGCATCAGGGCGTAAGGGATGCGCTGGCGGGCCTCAGGCCAGACCTTGAGGAACAGATTGAAGCGTTCCTTGACGGCTGCGTCCTTACTAGTAAACCCAAGCCAAAGAATAGCTTCTGGATCATAGCTCGTGAAGAGCTTGAAGCATATCGAGGGGGTGGTGTTCTGTTTGGCGAGCAGCACTTTGGCAAATCCCGCAGCCATCGAATCCAGATCGCTCCACTCGTCGGCGAAGCCGGGGCGCAGCATCTGCTTCTTCAGAGCGGACTGCTCCCTGCCGGATAGCCCGGCGGTCAGCAACTGCATCTGCGCCGCCGACATATCGGCATGAACGCCCTGCAGAAGCAGCTCGACGGCCAGATCGTGCAGGGCTGTCAACCCTGCCTCATCGGCCTTGGAGGAGGTCCATATGGGGTACAAGACCCTCATCCAACCCTCAGCTTCCAATGCCTGCAAAACCTTCAAACCATCTTCTTCATGGCCGATCTGCTCCAGTTCCTGCTTACGGGCCTGGTTGGATAGACGCTCAATCACGCCTTCTTCCTTGGCGTTCATGTAACGGGTTTGTGTCTTGGGGTCCATTTCCCAACCCAGTCGCGTACTGTAGCGGGTGGCGCGAATCAGCAGGGACGGCTCTTCAAGGAAACCGTAGTTGGAGACCAGGCGCAGCGTTCTTGACTCGATGTCCGCGGCTCCGTTCATGGGGTCCATCAGCAGCCCAAACGAGCCCTCGTTGAGGGAGATGGCCATGGCGTTGACGGTAAAGTCGCGGCGTCGGAGGTCCTCATGGATGGAAGCAGGGTAATAGACAATCTTGCCGGGCTTGGGAACCTCAACACGGTGCGCACTGACCAGATCGACGCGAACTGTGCCGGGAAAACAGAGGTAAAGAGCGCGGGAATCCTCATCTTCGCCCCATACCTTGGCTCCTAGTTTAATCATTGTTTTCTTAAGCTTAAGCGCATTTCCATGCAGTGCAACTTCGAGATCGCGAACCGCGTGGCCGCTGGTCAGTTCGCGCACCGCATCGCCGGTAAGAAACAGAATTGTCTCCGCTTCGCGGGCTGCCTCGCGCACGAGTCGCAGGGCGCTCTGCTGGTCAGCCGACAGCCGGTTTTCCAGAAGATAAATGTAATCGGGCATTCCGTTTCCTGCTTCCGCTCTGATTTCCACAGCCAAGTGCCTGATGCGGTTGCTCTTAGAGCAAGCTTCGGCATAGGTTGCAAACCGTACCTTAACACAAGTTGGCCCAGTTTGCTATGCCCCCGTGCACCAAATTTGCGACTAATTCCCTTCCCGGCACCTAACCGTTCCATGCGACAATCCAAAGCAATGGCTTCTCAGCGCAAACCTGTCATCGTACGCAAGTTCAGCCGCGACTGGTGCGCCGGCTATGCGGGGGTCAGCTTTGGCCAGGATGCGGCGGAGCTGGAGATTCTGGACCTCGGCGGCAAAGTTCTGCGCATCGGCTGGGATCAGGTGAAGTGGGTCTGCTATGTGCGGGATTTCCCGGCGGGCGAACAGGCGAATCCGGAGCGGCTGCTGCACAAGCGCTTCTCCATCCGCCCGCGGACTCCCGGCCTGTGGCTGCGCATGACCCTTACCGACGGCGAAGAGCTGGAGGGTCTGGCTGCCAACGACCGCTCATTTGTTGACGGCGCCGGACTGCTGCTTACCCCGCCTGACACGCGCTCCAACACGCAGAGAATTTACGTGCCGCGGCAGGCGATTCAGACTCTGGAAGTGGTGAGCCTGATCGGCGCGGCAGCGCGTAAAAGGGCGCAGGCCGCCGATCAGGCGACAGAGCAGCCGGAGCTGTTTCCCGACGTACAGGAGATTCCGTAGAACAGTCCTGAAGGCATTCCGGGTTTTCCACGCTTACCCGTGAAGAGAATGGTTTCAGTTGCGTTCGTACAGGTTGGGCAATTCGAGTTCGATGCGCTGCCATTCGGGGATACGAAAGACGCCGAGAATTTGCTCAGGTTCCCGAACACATATCTGAATATGGGTCTTCTCCCGAAAGCCAGCGCCTGGGTAAAGCGCGGAACCCTCTGGGAACATCGCACGTACGGTTGCGTAGGGCTGGCTTTTGGGGTCCGATTCTTGCGCGGTCTCCGCAATTTCGTATAGGTAATTCATTACGGCGCAGTCCAGACGCCTGATGATTTTGTCGCCGTCGGGATGTTGGGCAGGGTCCTCGTTTTCCGGGATCGGAACCCCATCACTTTCAGAAGTCATAATGAACTTGTCGAATGCCAGCTTTACTGCCGTAATTCCAGACTGCGTCGTCAAGTCGAGACAGTGCCCCAGTTCGATCGCAGCGCCGACTACAGAGGGATAATCGAAGTTTCGTCGTGGCTCAGTGGCCCACTGATATGCACGGAGCACATCATTTTCCCAGAAGTAACTTCCGGCACCAAGCCAGTCGTAGTCTTTTTTGCTGGGCTGAAACTGCGAACCGCCCAGAAGTTTCTGGGCGGTTTCGAGACTGCATCCGTGATATGCAAGGACTATATGCAACTGTGCAGCCTACCTGTAATTCTCAGCTACTTGACCATCTGGGTTCAGGTAACCAATCTTGACGAGTAACGCCTTGCGCTTCTCGGGAGTGTCGAGCTTGCGCTGGAGTGCCTCAGCGGCTTCCTTGAATTTTTTCAACTCTTTTGGACTCATCGCAACCTCCAGGCAGAAAACACAATTGCGCGCACACCTAACTCGGTGTATGCTGTAGCAAGGTTCCGTAGTTCAGACGGATAGAACACCGTCGGCCAACCTAGTGTCGTAGGGGACTCTTGGGCAGGCCATCTGAGGCGGAGGACGCAGGTTCAAGTCCTGCCGGAACCCCTTCTCAATCTCTCATCTGCAACAAGCTTGGAACAAACGCTTCATTATCCTGTTGCAAATCAATCGTTTCGGATAACCTCTACCGCGCTACCATGTGCAACAACAACACATGTAGGAAGAATACCAGAAGGCGCAGAATAATTCAAGACACCCCTTCCATTTTTCTATTGAGTGTCTTTTGACTTCCTTTACTCTTCAATTCAGATTGGCGTCCACTTTGGGGCATTGAACAAGTCCTATTCCATTCCGGTACAATTCATGCCATGAAGCTAGGTGAGTTGGCAAAGAAGCTGGGCGCGGAGTTGCGCGGAGACGCGGAGCTGGAAGTCACAGGCGTGAAGGGGATTGAGGAGGCCGGGCCCACGGAGATTACCTTCGTGGCCAATCCCAAATACGGGGGCCTGGCACGCACCACAAAAGCGGCCGCCGTGCTGGTGGAGCCGGAGTTTCCGGAGATTCAGACGGCCACATTGCGGATCAAAAACCCTTACCACGCCTTTTCGCGGACTCTGGGCTTTTTCTATCAGCCGCCGGTGTACGCGCCGGGCATCCATCCGACGGCAGTGATCGACCCGACAGCAGAGATCGGCGAAGGAGCGCACATCGGGGCGTACGTGGTGCTCGGCCCGCGCGTCAAGCTGGGCGCACAGGCCACACTTCTGCCTCATGTGGTGCTTTATCCGGGGGTCGAGACGGGCAGCCATTTCTTTGCTCATGCGCACGCCGTGGTGCGGGAAGGCTGCGTTCTGGGCGACCACGTGACGCTGGAAAATGGCGTTATTATCGGCGCGGACGGATTCGGATTCTCCAAGAACGAGCAAGGCCACTGGGAAAAGATTCCTCAGTCGGGACCGGTGCGGCTGGGCAACCGGGTGGACGTGCAGGCCAACGCCACCATCGACCGGGCAACAGTGGGACAGACCGAGATCGGTGATGGGACAAAAGTTGATAATTTGGTCCAGGTAGGGCACGGCTCGCACGTCGGTAAGAACACGCTGCTGTGCGCGCAGACGGGGCTGGCCGGGTCGTCGGTGGTAGGCAACAACGTCATTCTGGCCGGGCAGGCAGGCGTGGCCGGCCACTGCACGGTGGGCGACGGGGTGATTCTGACCGCGCAGAGCGGCATCTCGCACGATATTCCAGCTGGCAAGGTCATCTCCGGCTCGCCGGGCTTTGATAACCGCGTGTGGCTCAGGGCGGTGACCATCTTCCAGCGGCTACCGGAGCTGCTGAAGCGGCTGGACCGGGTAGAAAAGGCGTTGGCGGCTCAGACGCACGCGGAAGGCACAGACGGGAGACCGGAATGAAGATTCATCCCGTCCTATTGGCAGTTTTTGCCGTTGCGGCACTCTTTGTATCGACCTGCCACTCGTATCACATTGAAACCACGGTAGAAAACCGCACAGGCGGCGCGATTCAACTGCTGGAGGTTGACTATCCAAGCGCCAGCTTTGGGGTCAATAACCTGGCGGCGAGCGCGGCGTACCACTATCGCATCCAATTGCGAGGCAGCGGGCCACTCAAATTGCAATACACGGGAAGCGACGGGCGGAAGACCCTGGTGGAAGGGCCAATCCTGGCCGAGCAGCAAGAGGGCCGGATCGAGATTGTACTGCTGCCTGAAGGCAAAGCGGAGTTTCATCCAGAACTGACGGACACCCGGGTCAGGATCAAATAATTCCAGTCTGAATGAATGCCATCTAATCCACAGGTGTCTTTACCCTAAAGTCATAGGAATCAATGAAAAAAGGCTCTCTACGGCTGTTCTCCGCCTGAATTTCACCGATAAGTCATTTGAGGGAGCCAAAGATGCACGAGAGAGCTGCATCAATCACCGGCCAGCGCCAGATTCCGTGGCAGCGGAAGCACTGGTATGCCGTGAGCCTGATGAGCTGCTTCATTTCTGTCGCGCTGGGAGAGACATTCGTTCAGCTGTTCACCGCCGGCACAAATCAAGTCGGAGGCAACTTTATCTGGGTAGCGAATGGGGTGCTGCTTGCCTACCTCTTGCTATCACCGCGATGGCATTGGCCGGCCTACCTGGGCGTTGCATTTGTGGCCCTGTCGCTTGCCGGCGTGTTCATCGACAAGCGCTTCCTGATGACGAACCTGCCGCTGACCGCTCTCAATCTGCTTGAGGTTTGGATCAGCGCCTATCTTTTGCGGAGACGGTCGAACAGGCTCCCGGACTTCACCGACCGCGCGTATCTCATCCGGTTTGCGTGTTACGCCCTGCTCGCGGGGCCGGCAGTGGCGGGATCGATATACGCGCTCATCGCGACTCTATGGCTGCACGCCTCTCCGGCGCATGCTTTTCTCGGCTGGGCCCCTATCAACAGCCTGGGAACAGCTGTCGCCACCCCGGCCTTCGTGGCCATCTTCAGGACACGCTTCCGGAACATTGAGTTTCGCAAACGATCTCTGATTTACCCGGCTCTTCTGGCTGCGGTTACGCTGGCCTCTTTCTCCTCTCTTGCCGCGCCGCTGCTCACCTTGATCTATCCACTCCTGATCCTGATTCTCATCGATCTGGGGCTGGGATTCGCTTCCGTGGCTACACTGTTCATCGCCACGGTCGGCGGCTGGTATACCTTCCACGGCACCGGCCCGCTGGCGCTGGCAATCTCCACCGGTAGCGCGGGAGCAAGTTTACGCGTGCAGATGATGGTTGCTTCCGCGATGTTCATGCTCTATTGCGCGTCAATCATCCTGGAACAGCAGAAGACTATCCAGCGCCGGCTTGAGAAAATAGTCTCCCTGCACCGGTTGGTGACCGATAACTCCCGCGACGTGATCATCGTCGCCGACTTCAATGGAAACCGCTCCTATGTTTCCTCGGCCTCGGAATTGCTGGGCGGATGGACGCCAAAAGAAGCCAAGGCGCTGACCAGCATCGAACTGGTGCATCCCGAGGACCAGTACAAAGCCAAGGCAGCGATTCGCGAGATGCGATCCGGCCGCGAGGACACACTGGTTGAGTGCCGCGTCCGGAAGGCCAATGGAGAGTATCTCTGGGTAGAAGCCGCACTGCGGCTGATACGCGATCCGGGCACGGGTCTGCCTTCAGGAATCCTGAATACGGTCCGCGACATCAGCGAACGCAAACGCTCCGAGCATCAGCTTCGAGAGGCATATCGCGCCGTGGAGGCGCTGGCCCTGGCGGATGGGCTGACAGGCCTGGCCAACCGCCGGCGCTTCGACCAGTACATGACCGCCGAGTGGCGCCGCAGCATGCGCAACTGCCAACCGCTCTCCCTGCTCATGCTCGATGTAGACCTGTTCAAGATGTACAACGACACCTACGGGCACCAGCGCGGAGACAATTGCCTCAAGCAGATTGCCGAGGCCTGCATGGATGTTGTTTCGCGGCCCGGAGACCTTGTGGCGCGCTTTGGCGGAGAAGAGTTCGTGGTTGTGCTGCCGAATACGGATATCGAGGGCGCCGTGCAGGTTGCCAACGAGATTTGTGAATCACTGCGCAGCCGCGGATTGCCGCATACCGGCAGCCCCTTCGGAATCATCACCATCTCCATAGGCTGCGCCACACTGGTTCCCCAGATTGGAAGGCACGCCCCAGAACTGATCGCGATAGCCGACCATGCGCTCTACGCCGCTAAGCACAATGGCCGCAACCAGGTGTGCCTGGGCAACGCGCTGGAAGAACGCGGGGAAGAGCCCAATAACACCGCGTTGCAGCAGGCTGCCGCCGTCAAGTTGGCTTAAACCGATTCTCTCTCAGAGAAATCAGGGCCGAGGGCGGGAGATTCCGGTTGGAATCGCCCGCCGGCCTGTGGAATGGAGCAGGCGCCGCCCAACTCAGCGCACGATGCCCTTGAAGAGCGGAGATTGCAAGAGGCTGCTGAACTCGGCATCGGAGGTGGCGAAGTGGATCGACAGACGCCCTGAGTCCGAAGAGATCGACGTGGCGCTCAACGCCTGTTTCTCGGAGTCTGAACCGCTCATCTTGCGCACCATCAGCGCGGCCGTCAGCAGCGAAGAAAGCGTAGCCGCGGCAAAGGTATCGCCGGTGGAGATGGTGAGGTCGAACTTGACGCCATGCTGGAAGTTCATCGAGTACCAGGAGCCCAACAGGCGTTTTTGCACGCTGTCATAGTCGGTCAGCGAGCCAGCCTCGCCCAGCACCTGCTTCATCATCGTTTGCGTGCCCTTCTGGTCGAGGATGCTCCACAAAGGCTCGGAGTCCACGGCATTCATGGCGTCCATCATGGACCTGTTGGTGAGCAGATTGGGCGCAAGGCCGTCGCGGGCGTCCAGTGCCTTGCCAACCGCATCCGCGTCGCCGAAGACCATGGTGGAAGGGTTAACGAAGCAAACCACCATGCCGGTCTTGGCCAGCGGATAGACCCTATTGGTGCGCACCAGTTTGGCCTTCGCTTGCTGCTTGCGGAAGTTGGCTAATATATCCTGCAAGGAAAACTGCCCCTGGGCGACACCGACGGTGCTCAGCTGATCGCTATCACTGCTGGGGCGGAAAAGGGCAAAGGCCAACTGCTCGACATCGTGGTTCTCATTCAGGCCGGACTTTTGCAGCGCCTCTTCAAAGCGTTTGAGCTCGGGCGGCATGACGCGCGCGCGTAAATCCATGGCCGAGGACGAGTTCTCCATGGCGTGGTAGTCAATAGCCACCAATTGCTGCACATCATGCGGAATGGCGGTGCGGGCTTCGGTGGACAACTGTGCCGCAGGCGCCGAGGCTGCCGCGGCAAACAAGATAGCCGGAATTGATACTCTTAGAAATGACTTCAACAATCCATCCTCCGTAGTCGCGGCAGTATAAGACTCCACGTGCGAAAGCCGGCTCGATAGCCTGCGCTTGCCCGCACTCGATGGCCAATAATGCCGCTCCTATTCCATCTTCATTTTACCCTTTGAATTGCGTCCAATGCGCCATCCAGGCCGGCTTGGACGTTTATGTCCCTTCCGGCCATGCCATGGGAGCCGCAAGCCGGCGCTCCAGAATCTTGGTTGGCGGATCGAACCCAATCAATTGACGCATCCACTCGCTATCCCGCTCATAGGCAGACTCGGGAAGCAGGCCGATAACCTCTCCCTCGGCAGGCGCAGCCTTATGGCGCAGGGCCAGCGCAGAAACAGTACTAAAAACCTTGGAGAGTGGGGTTACCTCCAGGTCGGTAATGTCCATGGCGAGCTGTACGCGGCCGCGGGCCAGTGCTCCCATGGCACGGACGCCCTTGAGTCCGCCGGAGGTGGCGCGAATCTCACGAGCGATGGCGCGCACCATGGCAACGTCGGCTGAATCGAAGTAAATGTTGTAGGCCACCAGAAGCTTGCGTGCGCCAACAGCGCAGGCGCCGGCGGTGGGATGCAGGTAGGAACCACCGATGTCGGGGCGACGGGACGAGTCCTTGGAAACCTCTTTGAGCAATCCCTCAAACTGTCCCCGCCGCACCTCTTCCAGGTTGGCGCGATCGGGGCGCGCAGCCGCTGCCCCATAAAAGTAGACCGGCACGTTGCTGCGGCGCCATATGTCCTGGCCTGCCTGACGGGCCAGCAGGACGCATTGTTCCAGCTTGATGCCGGAGATGGGCACAAACGGAATCACGTCTGCCGCGCCAATGCGGGGATAAGCCCCCTGCTGGCGGGTCAGGTCGATCAGTTCGGCAGCCTTGCAGGCGCCGCGCACCGCTGACTCGACCACCGAGGCCGGATCGCCGGCAATCGTCACAATGGAGCGATTGTGAGCCGCGTCCATGGACCAGTCGAGCAGATGCACTCCCGCAACGTGCATCGCGGCCACAATGGCCCCGACCTTTCGCTCATCCACGCCTTCCGAAAAGTTGGGAACGCACTCGACAACCGGTCCGTTCATACTCCCTTTCACCTTAAAAAACCCTTACATTGCAAAGGCACGACATAAGCCGTGCCCTTGCAAGACGCTGACGCATTCAGAGCTTCACAAACTCATTTCCAGAAGGTGTAGCCCACTTGCACCTGAATGCTGGCATTGACGCCGGGGTTGCGGTCGCCCAGCGAGGCCGAGGAGATGTGCACGGCGTTCAACCCCACGTCGATGGAGCGCTTGTCGCGGATGAAGTAATGAAAGCCCGCGCCGCCCTGAGGCGCAAAGTTCCACACGCTGGTCGAACCATCAACGGTGTACGAAGGCAAGGTGCCCAGCGGCGTGCTGGAATAGCTCGGCGGGAATTGGCGGGTGGTGTAAATCAGCCCGCCCGCGCCCTGGAACCAGGGCTGAATGTGCCGCGACTGGGTAAGAAAGTTCCAGCGGAAGATGACCGGGGTAAGGCTGACGCCGCGGTAGGTGCCGCCGCGAACCGGCAGAACGCAGCTAACGTAAGTCCCACCCGGTATGACACAGAGGTAGGTTGCCGTATGCGGAGCCGGAGTGTAGGCCTGCCAAAGGGGCATGATGTTGCCGCCATACTCAAACTGGCCGCTGAAAATGCCCGCATGAAGGACAGGCGTCAGCGACTTGCCCAACTGAAAGCCGGCGGAGAGAAACTTGTAATCCGAACGGTCGCCAACCCCCGTGCCCCCATTGACGAACGGGCCGTACTCCCAGCTTCTTGCATCGCGAACATGGGCAACTGGGTTGCCCGCTGCCGGAGCTGCGGCGGTAGCGGGACCGCCCGAAGTCTGGGCGGCGGCAATCATCGTTCCTGCCATCAAAACAAACGCGGAAAGTCTTGCAATTCGAGTCAACGTTCTTCCCTCCCCTGTATGTGAACTTCTGAATCTCCATAAAAAGGCCGCCACAACCGGGCGGCCCTGCAAATGCCTTGCGGCATCCGCTTAGCCAGCCTCGGCTTCCAACTGATCGGCGTCCATGTCGAAGTTCGAGTAGACGTTCTGCGTATCGTCGCAGTCTTCCAGAACCTCGAGAAGGCGGATCATCTGACTGGCCTCTTTGCCTTCCAGCTTGGTGTAGGTGGAGGCGACCATGGTCACCTCGCTCATCACCGTGGGGATGCCGGCTGCCTTGACAGCTGCGGCGACCTTTTCCTGGTTGGCGGGTTCGGAGATGATCTCCCAGGTGTCGCCTTCGTCGTTCAGGTCTTCGCCGCCATGTTCCAGCACGATGTCCATCAACTGCTCTTCGGTGGCAGTGTCCTTTTCGACGGCGATGAGGCCCTTCTTGTGGAACATGAAGCGCACCGAGCCAGATTCTCCCAGGTTGCCGCCGTTCTTCGAGAAAGCGTGGCGAATCTCACTCACCGCGCGGTTGCGGTTATCGGTAGTCACATCGACGATGATGGCCACGCCGCCCGGTCCGTAGCCCTCGAAGGTGATCTCCTCGTAGCTGAGGCCCTCCAACTCGCCGGTGCCGCGCTGGATGGCGCGTTTGATGTTGTCCTGCGGCATATTCTCGGCCTTGGCGGCCAGAACGGCGGTTCGCAGCCGGGCATTGGTGTCGGGGTTGCCGCCGCCCTTGGCCGCAACCGCGATTTCCTTGAGCAGGCGGGTGAATATCTTGCCGCGCTTGGCATCCAGCGCGCCCTTCTTGTGCTTGATTGTGGCCCACTTTGAATGGCCGGACATGAGAACCTCAGAGAGATTGAAAGATGCGGCGTGCGACGCGCGCCTGCCCTTGTGAGTATACCATCGGGGCCGTTGCACATCGCTATCCAACTGAGGGCTGCAAATCAGCCTTTCCGGTGACGATCACCAGCTTTGCCGGGATCAGTTCAGCGCCATCCCAGCCTTCTTTCACCGCCTCGATGTGGATCTCGCCCGCCTTCCGGGTGGACTGCACAATCAACTGCGCCAATCCATTGAAAAGAGAGTGCTTAGGCTCTTTATCGCTCTCCTGGCAATTGGGATCACCGTTGCCCACTCCGAGCAGAGCGCCCTCGCCGGAGACCTTGAAACCGATGAGGTTCGATGCAGTTGGAACGGGCCGGCCTTCCTTGTCCAGAGCCTCGACGGTCACTATTGCCACGTCCTGGCCGTCTGCATTGATCTCCATGCGGTCCGCAGTCAGCCGGATAGCCACGGTTGGCCCGGTGGTCTCGCGTTTTTCGGTGAGCACGACTTTACCATCCTTGCTGCCCCGCGCCTCGATCATGCCCGGCTCGTAGTTGACCTTCCACTCCACGTGGCCCAGATTCGGAACCTTCTGACTGCCCAGGCTCTTGCCGTTCACCAGGAGTTCAACCTGGTCCAGGTTCGAGTGCACCCAGACGGGGATTACTTCGCCCTCTTTGCCAGCGAAATTCCAGTGCGGGAACAGGTGGAGCACCGGCTCCTTTCCCCACCAGGCATTGTAGTAATAAAAGGTGTCCTTGGGGAATCCGCACATGTCCACGATGCCGAACTGCGAGTTGACGGAGGGCCAACCGTAGGGCGTGGGCTCGCCGCGATAGTCGAAGCCGGTCCAGGCAAAGCCGCCGGCCGACCATTCGCGCGTCGCGTAGAACTTCCACCACTCCTCGGCCGTCTCGCCCCAGTTGGCTGGGTTCACATCGTACGCGCTCTCTGTATTGCGCAGCGGATCGGTCGCGTAGACGCCCCGCGTAGAGAAGGCGCTGGCCGTCTCGGAGCCATAAACAGGCCGCTTGGGATTCTTTTTGTGGAAATCATCGGGATACTGCAGTTTGTAGTTAAAGCCGATAATGTCGAGCGCGTCGCTGACGCCCTTCGCATTCGAGTCATTCACCGCCGCGGAAACCACGCGCGTGGGGTCGAGTTCGTGGCAGCGCCGCACCATGGTTGCGGCAATCTTCGCACCCTCATCCGCCATGTCACTCTGCAAATGCCACTCCTCGTTGCCGATCGACCACAAAATGATGGACGGCGAGTTGCGATAGCGCTTGACCATGGCCTCCAGTTGCGCCATGCCCTCGGGGCTGGAACTCATCTGCCGCGTCTCGCACATCATCATCATGCCCATGCGGTCGCAGGCCTCCACCCACTCCGGCGTTGGCATATTGTGCGAGGTGCGCACGGCGTTCGAGCCCATCGCGCGCAGCACTCCCAACCGGAACCACTGCAGCCGGTCAGGCAACGCCGCGCCTACGCCCGCATGGTCCTGGTGGTTGCAGGTGCCTTGAATCTTCAGCGGCTTGCCGTTGAGGAAGAAGCCCTTGTCCGCGTCGAAGACCGCCGTACGAATGCCAAAGCTGACGCGTTCGGCGTCGCGGGTCTTGCCACCAGCGCTAACTGAGACTTCAACTCGATAAAGATTCGGCGATTCAGGCGACCAGAGCTTCGGATCGCTTATCCACATCTGACCTGTGAATTCGACCGATTCACCTGGTTGAAGCGGTGAACCGCGTCCAGCTCCAGCACCGTGCGGAATAATCGTGCCATCAACGTCGTATAAAGCCCAAATGATACCCGCCTCTTCGGCGTTTGGTCCTTCGTTCACGACAACGGCTCTAAACTTAAGCAGTGCCTTGCCGTCTTTCAGATCAGTGCGCACCCAGCTCTCCCACTGGCCGAGGTGCAGCGCATCTGTCTTGGTCAGCCACACATGGCGGTAGATACCGGCACCTTCGTAGAACCAGCCGTCGCCGAAGCTTGCGTCCACACGCGCCACAATATAGTTCTTCGCGCCATAAATCAGGAAGTCCGTCAAATCAAAACTGAAGGGTGCGTAGCCATTGTCGTTGCGACCAATGAAGCAGCCGTTGACGAAGACCAGCACGCTGCGGAAGGCGCCGTCGAACTCGACTGTGATGCGCCGGCCCTCGTCGCTCGCCGGAATCTTAAACTCGCGCCGGTACCAGCCCACGCTGGTCTCCGGGTAGCGGCGGCCAAGGGGTTTGAATCCATGGGAGTTCAGCGCTTCGTCGCGCACAAAGGGCAGCTCGACCGCCCAATCGTGGGGCAGGCTGAGCGTGCGCCACTTCGAATCGTCAAACCCGGCCTTTGCGAATTTGAAATCGCCAGTCTTGGCAAAGTCTCCCTGGCCGTTTCCGAATCCGAGATCGCGAGCCGGGTCCGTGCCGTGGCCGAACTGAAACTTCCAGTCAAAGTCGAACAGCAGCCGCTCGCGGGGCGCTAAGGCAAGCGAGGCCTCGGCCTTGGCTTGTCCCGGAGCAGCAGCCAGTCCCATCGCTGAGCGCGCCCACGCCGAGCGGGCCGCAAGGGAAGAAACCGAAAGAGCCAGTCCAGATGAGAGCAGGTCTCGACGAGAGATAGCGGCCATAAAAAACCTCTTTTCCTGTGAAGTCCCATAACAGACAACCGGAGAATACCCGGCGCCGTGCAAAAACAAATTCTAAACCTGACGGCACGGATTGGCAGACGGCTTCATCCTATGATTTTTGGATGCAACGCTTATTACAGCGGTTAGCTGGCGGGACCACCTCTGGGGAACTTATCTCATCGCGAGTGCATTAAGCTGATACTCTAAGGTCATGAAATCAGGGCCGTCGGTATTTCCCAATTCCAACGGCAACCGACATTTCACCTACGATTGCCGACGTAGCATGCCCTTGCGACTTTCTCTTGCGCGACCCCGAGACTCCGAGGAACGATCACAGAATGATTGACATTCATCATCATCTGCTCTACGGAATCGACGACGGCTCGCCCGACCTGGAGACCTCCCTGGCCATGGCGCGGGAGTCTGCTGCCAATGGCGTGACACACATTGTTTGCACACCTCACGCCAGCGAGTACTATCCTTATCTGACCAATCTGATCGCCGAGCGTTACGCGGAGTTGTGCGAACTTTTGAAAGGCCAGATGGGGTTGAGCCTGGCGTGCGACTTCCGTATGAACGCGGAGAATATTGCTGAAGCAGCGGCCAACCCCCTGCGCTACTCCATCGACGGCAAAGGCTACCTGCTGATCGAGTTTTCCTTCCATTCGATTCCGCCGAAGATGAAAGACGCCATGCTCCGGTTGCAATCGACGGGCTATAAGCTGATCGTTACTCATCCGGAACGCTATCCGGCTGTTCTGCGCAGGCCGGAGATACTGGCGGAATGGCTGCGCATGGGTTGCATGGTCCAGGTGACCGCCGGCTCGCTGTATGGGCGCTTCGGCAAGATGGCGGAGGCATTTTCCAACGAGTTGCTGGAGCGCAACTGGGTTCACTTTATAGCCAGCGACGCGCACAACACGACCAGTCGGCCTCCGCACCTGAAGATGGGCTACGAATATGCGGCGAAGCACGCCGGCGAGGAAACGGCGCACCGGCTCTGCGAGACCAATCCGCGCGCTGCCCTGGATGGAGCGCCTTTGCCTGCTCAGCCCGAGCCTGCGGGGCTATGGGAACGCGTGCCGCTGAAGTTCCACGCCAAGAAGTTTGCCGCCCTGCGTGGGAAGAGCGAATTTGATGACTACGGCAACTATGCTCCCAGCGCAGGTATACGCGGCTTTTTCAAGACCCTGTTCGGGCGGTAAAGACGCGAGCGCTGGAACCAGTGAATCCCTCCGCTACAGCCCCAGCCCGCCATCCACGGCCAGCACCTGGCCGGTGACAAAGTGCGGCCCCGCGGCAAAGAAGAGCACCGCCTGGGCCACGTCGTCCACGCTGCCATTGCGCCGCATGGGCGTTTTAGCCGCAAAATGCGCGGATTGTCCTGAACGCGTCTCGTCCATTTCGATCCATCCCGGCGCGACGCAGTTGACGCTCACCTCGGGCGCAAAGGACTTGGCCATGGCCTGGGTGAGCATGTGCAGCGCGGCCTTGGAGGCGCAATAGTGGGCATGGCCGGCCCAGGCTTTCATCCCTCCCAAAGACCCGATGTTCACGATCCGGCCCTCGACAGCGCGCAAATGTGCCAACGCTTCGCGCGCCACCAGGAACGGACCTCGGGCATTGGTCTCGAAGACCGCATCCCAGTGTTCTAGGGTGAGCGAGTCGAGTGGAGCTGATTCAAAAATGGCGGCATTGTTGACGAGCAGATCAAGCCGCCCAAATCGGCCCACGGCGGCGGCAACGGCCGAGCGCACCGAGGCTTCGGAGCGCACATCGCACTCCACGGCCAACGCGCGCCTGCCAAGACTCTCGATTTCGCGTGCAGTCTCGATTGCTTCAGCTTGAGAGGTGCGGTAGGTGAGAACCACGTCCGCGCCGGCCCGCGCCAAGGCCACCGCAATGCCGCGGCCAACGCGCCGCGCGCCGCCAGTGACCAGTGCCGATTTGCCGCCGAGGGATTGGTTGCTCATGGCGCCCTGCTTCGGGGTACATTCCCTATTTCGGCTGGGGCGCGGGCTTGTCCCCTGGTGAAGGAGCGGGGGGTGTGCCCTTGCCTGCATCCGGACTCTTACCGCCCTGGGTCGCCTCGGGGTGGTCCTTATAGATGGAATACTGCTCGCCGGGACGCTTCATCCGGATATCGATCGCCATCTTGTCTTTGTCAATCTTGAAGTCGTCCCCAAAGGTCTGGAAGCCCTTGGCAATGATCTGCATCCGCACCGTGTAGCCGATGGTCAGCACATCAATGACAGCCTTGCCATCCTCGTTGGTCTTCAGCTCCATGTTGCCCTTTTCCCCCCCAATCAGGTGGAAGATGACAGCGGCATTCTCGATGGGCTTGTCGTTCACGTCGCGCACCACGGTGACCTCGATGCGAGCGGTGGGCGGGGGCTGTTTGTACTTGCGGCCGCGATTGGAGGCGTTCTGCTGAGCGCCGGCGGTGAGCGACGAGAGGACCAGGCCAAGCGAGGCCACAACGAGACAAAGACGAAAAAGAGAACTGCGCATCATAGGCAACATTGTAAATGGTTACCGCCCCTGCTATGAAGTCTGCCCTAGCGCGCTGGCGAATGATAGGAAGACCAGCGCTGCAGGAGAGTAGCCGCCGGGGTCCGGCTGCGTGAATTCGCCGGTCTGCGGGTCCATCTGCTGGCGAAACTCCCCATGCCGCATGATGGCCTCGCACCATTGCAGCATCAGCACTGCAAGCTCCGCCTGCTTGTCGTAGTGCACCATCCAGCGCGGCGCACGCAGAGCGGTCAGCGCCTGTGAAGCTCCGCCCCAGGAGTTGCGCGGAATGGGGCGAACAAAGGCGGGGTCGTCCTGGGCAATGCTCGTCAGCGGATACGGCGCCCAGAAGGCTTTGGGATTGTGAAGCTGGCGGTTCCAGACATCTTCAAAGATCGCCCGGTCTCGCGTGTGCTCAAGATCCAAAACATGCTCGCCCAGAACCCGGCTGATCACGTCCGAGCGCACCCGGACAAAGTTGCCCTGCGCGTCCAGATCGTAGAAGGCCGCGTCTTCCGGGCAGTACAGCTTATCGATGATCAACCGCCGGATGGTCTCGGCATCGCGCTTCCAGCGAGCCGCCTCGGCCTTCTTTCCCAGCGCATTGGCCATCGCGGCCAGCGCAACCCTGCCGCCGTAAACGGTGGCGGATAGATCCGGGCAAAGTCGCGGCATGGAGGGCAGAGGCGGGCATTTGCGCGCATCGGCATCGGGACAGCGATTGGGAATCCCCTTCCAGCGCGGGCTGTTGTCGTGGCCGGTGTCATAGGTGCAAAAACCCTCCACCAGCCCGGTCTTGCGCGTGTCGCGATATTGTCGCAACCACGCATCCCATCGGCTGCACGAAGCATACGCAGTCTTCAGAAAGACTTCATCCTTGTTGAGCTGGGCCAGTTCCCAGGCCGTGGCGGCAATCGGTACCACCATCTGAATTTGCCCGTAACCGTTCTCCGTCGTCTTGATGCTGGCGGGAAGTTGACCGTCTGGCCGCTGCAACTCGAAAAATGCCATGTGGTTGTTGCGGGCGGCCTCCAGGGGGGTAATCTTCGCCTGGCCCACGGGGATGTACTTGGCCAAATTGGCGTAGACCAGCCCCTCATGCGGTCCGCACTCCTGCCAGATGCCCTGGTAGGTGCTGCCCTCAAAGAGCAGCGGGAGCGGGTAGCCGGGAACGGTGCGCAGATTGCCGGCCAGCACCGCCAGAGCAGCATCCCATGTACTCTTCCAGGGGAGCCTACGTGCCGGATCATTCGCCGCCAGCCCCTGCGTCATGGCTTGCAGTACGGGCGAGGCCAGCATCGCTCCCGCCGTGCAAACAGCATTGGCCAGAAATCTTCTTCGGCTTTCGGTTGAGCTCTCAGAGTGCGCCATGAAACACCTCTATCCAGCAAGGAGCCCTGATGCAGGCCCCATGCGGCCAGAGTATCAAATTGCCGCCCCCATGAACTTGTAAAGGCTGCTCATGCTGGGCCTTCACCGCTTTTCCAGGATTAAAAGGGAATTCAGCTTAATGACAAGGTTCTTAGCTGACTATTATATAGATTGGTAAATTATTATCACACTTTATGAGCGAATTACACTCATATTGTTCAAAACTGCACTTGACAAAATATGTGCTCCTTGATTATCGTTAGCAATTGGAAGGCGAGAGTGCTAGCGCATGGCTGGCGAAACTGCTCTCCGGGTCTGCTGTTCAAGTTTATAACCGCAACCTGCTCATTCCACAGTGTTTTTCTAATACCACACAAACCTCGCGGAGGGGATCACCCCTGTCCGCGTGTGAAGGAGAAGCGAAGCAATGGCATCAACATCCGCAGCAACGACGTTCACCCCGCTTCATGATCGCATCCTCGTCCGCCGTTTGGAAGAGGGCGAAACCATCCGCGGGGGCATCATCATCCCCGACAGCGCCAAGGAAAAGCCCCAGGAAGGCGAAGTCATCGCCGTCGGCAAGGGCAAATCCAACGACGAAGGCAAGGTCTTCCCCCTGGACGTGAAGGCGGGCGACAAGATTCTCTTCGGCAAATACTCCGGCACCGAGATCAAGCTCGACGGCCAGGAGTTTCTGATCATGCGCGAAGAAGAAGTTCTGGGAATCGTCAAGAAGTAGCGAGTTAGCAAGTTAGCCGCGCTTCGCGCGTGTTAGCAAGTTAGCGGAGCTAGCGTGGTTAGCGGAGTTAGCACGTCAGCGAGCAAGCAGTATCGGCCCTGACCTCTGATCCCTGACCCCTGAACCCTGAATGAGGAGAGATACAGAAATGGCAAAGCAGATTTTGCACGGTGAGGAATCCCGTCAGGCGATCCTGCGCGGCGTCAACACGCTGGCGGACGCCGTGAAGGCAACGCTCGGGCCCAAAGGCCGGAACGTGGTTATCGAGAAGAAATTTGGATCGCCGACCATCACCAAGGACGGCGTAACCGTAGCCAAAGAGATTGAGTTGAAGGATCCGGGTGAAAACGTCGGCGCCCAGCTGGTGAAGGAAGTCGCATCGAAGACCAGCGACGTGGCCGGCGACGGCACCACGACGGCGACCGTACTGGCGCAGTCAATCTTCCGCGAAGGCGTGAAGACGGTGGCTGCCGGAGCGAATCCCACCGCCTTGAAGCGCGGCATCGACAAGGCTGTGGCCGCGATCATCGGCACACGCGACAAGGACGGCAAGTGGACCGACGGCGGCGCCCTGGGCAAGCTGTCGAAGCCAGTGAACGAGGGTTCCGTAGCCCAGGTGGGCGCAATCTCGGCCAACGGCGATCAGGAAATCGGCGACATTATCGCCGAGGCAGTCAAGGTTGTCGGCAAGGATGGTGTTATCACCATCGAAGAGTCGAAGACGATGCACACGGGCTTGGAGACGGTCGATGGAATGCAATTTGACCGTGGCTATCTGAGTCCTTACTTCGTCACCGACGCCGAGCGGCTGGAAGTGATTCTGGAAGAGCCCTACATCCTGATCTACGAGAAGAAGATCAGCGCAATGAAGGACTTGCTGCCATTGCTGGAGCAGGTGGCACGCGGCGGCAAGCCGCTGCTGATCATCGCAGAGGACGTTGAGGGCGAAGCCCTGGCGACCCTGGTGGTGAACAAGCTGCGCGGCACGCTAAACGTGGCCGCGGTGAAGGCTCCGGGCTTTGGCGACCGTCGCAAGGCGATCCTGGGCGACGTTGCCATTCTGACCGGCGGCAAGGCTATCACCGAGGACCTGGGCATCAAGCTGGAAGGCGTGAAGCTGGAGGACCTGGGTAAGGCCAAGCGCATCACCATCGACAAGGACAACACCACCATCGTGGACGGCGGCGGAAAGCCCTCTGAAATTGAAGGCCGTGTGAAGGAGATCCGCGCGCAGATCGAGAAGACCACCTCGGACTACGACAAGGAGAAGTTGCAGGAACGGCTGGCCAAGCTGGTCGGCGGCGTGGCCATCATCAAGGTGGGCGCGGCAACCGAGACCGAACTGAAGGAGAAGAAGGCTCGCGTCGAGGATGCGCTGCACGCCACCCGCGCGGCAGTTGAGGAAGGCATCGTTCCCGGCGGCGGCGTGGCTCTGGTTCGCGCTATTCCAGCAGTGGACACGCTGATCAAGACGCTCGAAGGCGACGAGAAGATCGGCGCTCAGATCGTACGCCGCTCTCTGGAAGAGCCTCTTCGCCAGATTGTCGCCAATGCCGGCGAAGAGGGTGCGGTGGTGGTGGCCAAGGTGCTGGAATCCAAGGACCCGCACTATGGCTACAACGCACAGACCTCCGTCTTCGAGGATCTGGTCAAGGCCGGCGTGATCGACCCGACCAAGGTGACGCGGACGGCGTTGCAGAATGCCGCCTCCATCGCCGGATTGCTGCTCACCACGGAAGCCCTGATCGCCGAGATTCCGGAGCCCAAGCCCGCTCCGGGCGGCGGAGGCCACGGCGGCGGCATGGAAGGCATGTACTAAACAGGGGTCAGGGATCAGTTAGAACCTGGCCACTGATGCTGGATTCGGCATCTCCCTGGTGCGATCAACTGAACGACAAAAAGGCCTCCAGCTTTGGCTGGGGGCATTTTTGTGGGTCACTTTTTACGCGGCGACTGTTTCCGCCGTCTTTCTTGTTCTATAGATGCAGGTACAGATCCGCGCCGTAGACCAGGCCGAGCGTCAGCAGAGCGATGAAGACCTCTCCGATGGCGCCGACGGCAAGGGGACGCCAGCCCTGCTTACCGAGTTCGCGGAAGCTGGTTCGGAGGCCCACCCCGGCGAAGGTCAGCAGAAAGGCCCAGCGGGAGAGGTTTGCCAGGCTTGTCAGTTGCGGCTTGGCGAAGAAGCCGAGCGTTGCCAGCAGCGAGATGAGCAAAAATCCCAGAACAAACTTGGGAAATTTTTGCCAGAGGAAGACGGCCTTGTTGCCAACCACCTGGGCCTGGCCGCGCGACGCCCAGTAGATGGCGTAGGCCAGCACAACGAAGCCGATGAGGGCGTTGCGCGAAGTCTTGGCGAGGACTGCGACCTTGCCGGCGGCATCGGAGTAGAGCGCACCGGCGGCCGTGGCCTCGGCCGTGTTGTCCACGGCAAGACCGGCCCAGAGACCGTAAGCTTTATCGCTCAAGTGGAGCCAGTGGCCGATGAGCGGGAAGGTGAACAGCGAGAGGGCGCCGAGGGCAAGAATGGCAGCGATGGCGTAGGAGGCGTCCTCATCGTCTGCGTCAATGGACGGCTTGGCGGCGATGATGGCCGAGACGCCGCAGATGGCCGAGCCGATAGCCAACAGTGAAGTGAGCTTGGGCTTGAGCTTGAACACGCGGCCGATGAGGTGCATGAAGGTGAGCGAGAGAGTAAGCGTAATGGCGATCAGCAACAGCGAGATGCCGCCGAGATGGAGAATGTCTCCGAGCAGGAAACGCACGCCGAGCAAGACGATTCCGGCCTTGAGCCAAAACTCGTAGGTAGCGACGCCGGCCTGAAAGATGCGCGGAATGCCGACGGTATTTGCGATGAGCAGGCCGATGACGATGGCCCAAAGGACGTATTCAATGTTAGGAAATGTAATGTGATGAGCCTTGGTGTAGGCGGCAGTGGATTGCTCGATAAATTTACCGGCGTAGCCCACGGCGGCCAGCAGCAGCAGGCCGGGGATAAGAGCCAGGATGCGGCGGCCAAAGCCGAGTGGGCCAGTGGCGCCGGCCTGGCTGGAGGGATGGGTCGATGGAACTGTGGTAGCCATTTCAATCTCCTTGTTGAGTGCTAAGAAGCGGTAAATTAGAGAGCTAGCTGAGCTATTGCAGTTCCACCCTTTCGCCCCGTCGTAGAGATAAAAGGCGAAAAGATGGAGCATGGGACTCTTGTGAGAGCACCGACAAGAGGCTCATGGATGACTTAGTTCACCACTTGATGGGAGGAATCAGGTTGAAGCGCACGAGCAACGCGAGAACGAGCGCGAGGACAACGGCATAAACATCGAGCGAGATGCCGCGCCGGGGCGCGGTGGCAGTGGGTTCTGGCATTTTTGTTCTCCTCGGGATAAGTTTGAAGTTCAGACTGTGACGAAACGCCGTCTTCGGGCAGATAAGTTCTGGCTCTAATCTGTCGAATGGCCTAGCCGGCGATAAGGAGGCTGGGAGCGAGTACAGCTTCAGCGTCGCCGTGGGCGGCTAGCATGGTACATCGAAGTTGTTGGTCAGATTGCGCGGCACGGGAGACGAGGGCGCAAAGAAGGTCCTGCTGATGGCTCCGGTCGAGCCATTCCAGCGCAAGCAGAGTGAGTTCGCGGCCGGTGAGCAAGCAACCGATGGCCGCCGCTAGCACATGGCCGGCAGGTGTGTCGCGCTCGGCTCGTTGAGCTTTAATCTCGTGGATGGGATCGGTATGAGTCATAATACTTCTTCACTGGATATAGGAAGCCCGCGGCAGCTAAAGCTGTTTCGCGGGCTTGAGGAGTTCTGACTTCGTTCGGGCCTTCGGACCCAAGTCACCCGTGCGCGCGTAATGGAGAACACCAGCGACAACAGGATATAAATTTCATAAAAAAACTATAGCAGCAAGGTGGGCAGAAAGCAAACTTTTATCTTTTTCAATACAAGATGAATCGCTCATAACGGAAATTGGTTCCCATGAAATTCGCTGGCCATCTTGTCAGCGGTCAGTCAACTCGCGGCAGCACAACTTTGTGCAACAGGGAATTGCTTTTTCCCCACTTCATTGCATATGATTACTTTATGCAAAGTTGTTCCTGTTGCCGCTGCTGAACTCTGCTTCGCGCGCACAGGTGATTTGGGTCTGAAAGTCCAATAGAACTCCAAGGATTCCCTGAAGCTCGCGATACAGCTAAAGCTGCCGCGGGCTTTCTAATTATGCGAAGGGGGGGGAATGGCTCAACCTGTTTCTGAAAAAGAGACCAAGGCTCAACGTGCGGAGCGTCTGAAGCACGAAAAGAACCCATGGGAGGCGTTCGACGAGGTGCGTGCCTTTGCTCGCCAGGGTCGCGCAAGCGTCGTCCCTGAGTGGGCCTCCACCTACTTCAAATGGTGGGGCATCTACACCCAAGGAGACGGCGTGGGCGCCATCGGCGGCAAGAGCGGCGAAGGCCTCGCCTCCGATTTTTTCATGATGCGCATCGGCATTCCCAACGGCATCGTCTCCGCCAGCCAGCTTCGTGGCCTTGGCGGCTTGGCGCGAAAGTACGCACGCAACCTCGCCGACATCACCGTTCGCCAGAATATCCAACTCCACTGGCTGACTATCGAATCGCTCCCCGAAATTGTAGGTGCGCTCGACGCCATTGGGCTCTCGCCCAAGGGGGCCTGCGGCGATGTGGTGCGCAACGTGACGGGCTGCCCGTTGGCTGGCGTAGCTGCCGATGAGTTGATCGATGCTTCGCCGCTCGCTGCCGAGATTTCGCAACTGCTCAAGGCAAACCCGGAGTTTTACAACTTGCCGCGCAAATTCAAAATCTCCGTCACCGGCTGCCCTTCCTGGTGCACCTATCCGGAGATCAATGATATCGGCCTGACGGCGGTGAAGCATAACGGGAAAGTAGGCTACTCGCTGCGCGTGGGCGGAGGCCTATCCGCCGATCCACACCTCGCCGTGCGCCTCGATGCCTTCCTCCTCCCCGAGCAGGCCGTACACACAGTGCGCACCATTGCGGAAATCTTCCGCGACCAGCAGGGCCTGCGCGAAAGCCGCGACCGCGCGCGCCTCAAGCACCTCTTTCTCAAAGAAGGCTGGACCTCCGAAAGCTTTCTCGCCGAGCTTCAGTCGCGCCTCGACTTCAAACTGCTGCCCGCCGCGCCGGAGTTGATTCCCAACGACATCCTCCGCGACCATGTGGGAATTCATCCGCAGCGCCAACCGGGCTTGAGTTATGTTGGAGCTTCGATATTGCGCGGCCGCCTGACCGGCGAACAGTTGGAGGCCGCCGCTGCACTTGCCGAGCACTTCGGCAGTGGAGCGCTACGCACCACCGTTTCGCAGAACCTGCTGTTCATCGATATACCCAACAGCAAGACGGCGGAACTTGCCCACGAACTGGAACAGATAGGCTTCCACATAGACGGCTCGCCGTTTTGGCGCGGTGCAGTCGCCTGCACCGGCACAGAGTTCTGCAAGCTGGCCATCACCGAGACCAAGGGTTTTACCCGTTGGCTGGTAGACGAACTCGAAGAGCGGCTGCCCGAGTTTGATCAGCAGCTCAAGCTCCACGTGACAGGCTGCCCTAATAGTTGCGGCCAGCACTGGATCGCTGACATCGGCATCGAGGGCAAGAAGATCAAGCTCGAAGGTAAGTTTGTTGACGCGTATTACTTCTGCCTCGGTGGAGCGGTGGGCCAGCATGCTGCAATCGCGCGGCCCGTCGGCTATCGATGTCCCGCATCGCTGGTTCCCGAAGCCATCACGCGCCTGTTGCGCCAATACCTTGCCAGTCGCCAGTCCCTCGATGACGAGTCCAAGGAGAACCTGCGCGCTTGGTTCAGCCGCCACTCGAACGACGAACTCCGCGCCTACCTGGCGGGCGAGGCATTGGCGGCCGTTGAGCGGGATACACCCACAGGACGTGTGCCCACGGAGTAGCGATTGAGGAGGAAGTGATGTCCCTTCTGCCGATCTTTCTCAAACTCGACGGTCGCCGCTGCCTCCTCGTCGGTGCCGGTAAAGTCGCGCTTGATAAGGTTCGCTGCCTGCTCGAGGCGGGATCTTCGCTCCGCGTCGTCGCGCCCCGAGCGCGCCCTGAACTGCGGCAGTTGGCGCAGGACGGCAAGCTCGAATGGCTTCAGCGCGAGTTTCAACCCTCCGACATCAACGGCAGCTTTCTGGTTATCGCTGCCACGGATTCTCCTGAGGTAAACGCAGCCGTCTATCACGGGGCGGTCGAGCTGGGCATCCTTTGCAACAGCGTGGACGACATTCCAAACTGCGACTTCTTTTTCGGCTCAGTGGTCAGCCGCGGCAGCCTGCAAGTCGTCATCTCCACCGCCGGAGAAAGCCCTGCCTTTGCGCAGCGTCTGCGCCGCGAGATCGATGAGCAATTGCCAGACGATCTCGGTCCGTGGCTTGAAAACCTGGGCCGGCTTCGTCGCGAGATACTCGCAACCCATCCCCCTGGCGATCCGCGCCGGCTTCTGCTCCATCAACTGGCGCATCGCGAACTCTGCAAATCCGAATCCTGCCCCTCGCGCCAGATGGCTCATGCGCCGCTGTTGCGTGCGAATAAGGAAGCCCCCCGCGCTTCCACGGGAATGGTTTTTCTGGTTGGCGCAGGACCCGGTGACCCCGATCTGCTCACTGTCAAGGCGTTGCGCCTAATCCAAGCCGCCGATGTCATCCTGCACGACGATCTGGTTCCGCAAGCGATACTCGAACTGGCCTCACCCTCCGCCGAAATCGTCAACGTGGGCAAACGCTGCGGCACCAAGAATATTACACAAGAAGAAATCAATGCGCTGATGATCGATCACGCGCACGCGCATCAGAGCATAGTCCGCCTCAAGGGCGGCGACCCACTTCTATTTGGCCGCGCCACCGAGGAGATCGTCGCACTTGCCAATGCCGGCGTACCCTTCGAGATCATCCCCGGAATTACCGCAGCCTTTGCTGCAGCCGCGGCGGTTGGTTGCTCCCTCACTGATCGCGACTGTGCCTCAAGCGTGGTCTTCTCCACCGGCCATCATGCACAGTCACAACCGGTCAGCGAATCTTCGCAACCGCAGATTGAAGACGCAACCCGCGTCGTTTACATGCCTGGCCGTAATCTGCGTCTGCTTGCGGAACAGTGGCTCCAGGAAGGCCTTCCGCCGGAGCTTCCCTGTGCCCTTGTCTCCCGTGCCTCACTGCCGGATCAACAGATCAGATGTACCACTCTCGCCGCCCTTGGCGATGCTGAACTCACACTCGCGCCCAGTCTGCTCATCGCCGGCTGGGCCGTTCGGGGAGCTGCTACCGCTTTCCATTTGGCCGCCGCCGACGTTGCACTATCAGCCTGAAGACTTACACGTTTTTCTGGCGATTATCGTTATTCTTACTGAAGTTTTTGTAGACTGCCGATGGCTCGATGCAGCGCCTCCAACTGCTTGCAATATGCAAATCGTATCTGTTATGAACCACCACTGGGCCTGCTGTAGAAACTGGAGCCGAGGACGGCTGCGACTCCAATCTCCTTTTGCTCATGGTTCGAAGAGGAACCCGGATGCCTGTTCAAAGTACACCCCGAGCATTGTCATTAGCACAAGTACGCATCGATGCGTAGTCCTCGGAGCATCGCTGATCAGGTGCTTGCGCGGCATCTGTCCTGGTAGTTTTCGGGCATGATGTGAACGAAAGAGAGGCCCACCCGGTGTGATACCAGGTGGGCCTCTTAATTGCTGTAAATCTGCAGATAGATTCAATTAGATCAATGGATCATGTTGATGGTTTCCTGGGTTATGGTGTCGAAGGTGGTTACAGCCTTGGAGTTGGCCTCGAAGGCGCGTTGAGCGACAATCAAGTCGGAGAACTCTGCGGAGATGTTGACGTTCGATGCCTCCAGAGAACTCCCTTCGAGCGTGCCGCGTCCGCCTGAGCCAGCCACGCCTACTGAAGCCGGTCCAGAAGCGCTGCTCGTCTCATATGCGGTTGATCCCACGTCAACCAGCCCCTGCTGGTTGCTTACCGAGGCGATTGCCAATTGGCCTACATCCTGGGTCTGGCCATTCGAGTAGGTTGCCGCCACGGTGCCGTCAGAGCCGATCGTGAAGCTCTGATACTCGCCGCTTGTGAACCCGTTCTGATTGGTGGACGAGGTCGAGTTGGCGGACGCGGTCTGGCTGATGTTCCCTGTGCCGGCGCTTCCAAACAAGCCCCATGACATGTTCATCGTCGCAGCTCCGTCGGAGAGTCCAGCAAATGAGATTCCGCTCACATTCCCAGCAGGGTTGACCAGGTTACCACTGGAATTGAAGGTCAGCGATCCGGCAGTATTGGCGCCCACTGGATCCTGGATCACGCTTCCGCTGGTGGAGATGTTGGTTCCGGAGATGGTCAATACCCCGGCAGCGTTTGAAGTAACCGTCACGCCGCCGGCGCCAACAGTGATGCCGGCCGCACCCAGCGCGGTATTCATGTCTGTCACATAATCGGCAACCGTCTCCGGTGCGCCAGTGAATGTCGGCAGCGCGGTGGTTGCCGTGCCACCGGCCGTGGCGGGCGCGGTAATCGTCAGGTTCGTTCCCGTATCGACGGTGCCCAGCGTGGCGCCGCTCGCCCCAAAGTCATATTTGTTCGTTGAGACCGCACCCACATTGGTTGCATTGGGCGTCAGCTTGTCGGGCATCGTGACGTTGTAGGACCAGGTATTATTTCCCGTTTTGGTGTAGTTCACGGTGGCGACATAACTATTGCCAAGCGAGTCATAGACAGTCACCGGGCTTGAGGCAGTAGCGCCTACGGCTGACGCGGAGTTCAGGTTTTGCGTCATGCTGAAGGTCGTCGTCGCAGTAGGCTGCATCACCTGTCCGGTCGGAACCACAATATCGCTCAACGCGCCGCTGGTATTGACCACGCCATTCGTCGCGGAATATCCCATGACTGCCTGGCCTGCAGTGGACTCCAGCGTACCATTTGCACTCACCTGAAAGTTGCCGTCGCGCGAGTACAGTTGGCTTCCACCATTGTCCAAAACAAAGAAGCCTGTACCATTGATCGCGGCATCGGTCGAAACGCCGGTTGAGGCGATTGAGCCGCCCGTAAAATCAGTGCTGTTGGAAGCCACCTGTACGCCCGTTCCTGCCTGAATTTCATCCCCCGATCCGGTCGTGCCCACCTGCTGGTAAAACAGGTCACTGAAGTTGGTCGTCTGAGATTTGAAGCCGGTGGTGTTCATGTTGGAAAGGTTGTTGGCAATGGTGTTCAGCGCCGTTGAATCGGCGTTGAGACCGCTGAGTGGAATATAAAAACTGGGCATGGTGAATCTCCTCTCACTGCATCTGAAGTTGGCGCGGGACTTGCGACCGCGGGTAAATGTACTTCGCCGGGCTGTTTTCAGCCCTTGAACGAACTGCTAGGTGCGATGCCGTCCACTCAGGGACTGCGCCACGCTCTGAGCCGAAGGGTTGGTCGCGGGAACACCGAGATTGCCGGGAGCCAGTTTGGCTGCCGCAGCGTTCAGGGCGCCGGGAAGGGTTGTCGCGGCTCCGGACGAGGCTGATTGAGCCTGAGCGCTTGCGCCCGCGCCGGTCAGGCTTGAGACGGCGGAGGTGGATGCGCCGGTGGCTGCATCTCCGCTCGCACTGGCTGTCGTCGAGGTCGAATCCGTGGTCAGCGTCTGGTTGATCGAGATCAACTGCTGCAGGCTGTTCACATTGATCAACTGGTTGATGTACGCGTTGGGGTCAGTGTCCGCGGTTGGATCCTGGTTCTTCATCTCAGTGACCAACAATGTCAAAAAGTCGTTGGATGAAATAGAGGACGCTGAACTGCTGGCGCTGCTTGAACTGCTGGTCGCATTGGCCGTGGCGCTTGTTCCATTTGTGCCGCTGGCCGTTGCCGCCATGGGGTTTGCGGTTGCGCCCGTAAGAGCCTGCGCCGCTGCTGTGTGGTGATTCAAAATTCCTGCTAATGCTGCCATGTTGCCTCCCTGTTCATTTCTGTTCCGATTTGCGTTTGCTGCGTCCTAATTTCCTGGGCTATTGCCCGCGTCCTGTCATTGACTCGAGTCAGCATACGGCTCAAGCCATCACCGAAATGCGGGAGCCCCCCATACTTGCTGAATGCGCGCTTCCGTCCATATATGCCGGCAACTCTGCCGATACAGCCGGTGACTGAACTACGGCTTCTGAAATAGGGCCGGATGAAGAGCTTGCGTCGGCGTTTTGTGACATCCCCTGCCCGGTCTGCTGCCCTGAGCCCTGCTGCGATCCATCTCCCGAGCCTTGGCCGCTGCCCAACCCTGACCACCCGCCCGCGGGTGCTGACAGCGTAAGTGTTTCGACCGGCGTGTGATGTTCGGAAAGATAGGTGTTCAAGCCTGTAAGATGACTACCCAGCACCTGGGCAGCGTCGGCTGAACCGGGCACCAGTTGGGCATGAACTCCACCCCCGCTCAAATCCGCGCGGACGCTGACCCAGCCCAGGACCGGGTCCTGATAACCTGCCTCGGCTTGTTGCGCTCCGGCATGAATCCAGGTAGTGGCCCCTTGTGATCCCGCTGTGTCGAGTGTTGCAAAGGCTTCGCGGGAATCTGAATGTGTTGCCACAGAGCTCGAAGTTCCCGCCGGTACAGCGGACGCATTCACAGCTCCAGCCAATGTGTGCGCCATCGTGGAAGCATCCACGGCCGTAACGGCTGCATGCCCCGCGAGCTGTTGGCTTGCATGCTGAACCGAATCAACACTGCTGTCTCCGTGCGCAGATCGCACGGCATCGGATGTTGAAGCCTTTCTGTTACTGGCTGACGTTGGATTGCTCAGAGCTTGGGATTGAGTTGCAAGCGAGCTGGATTGGACAGCTGCAGTTGCAGGCGTCGACAAGGGATTCGAGATATCGCCATGCATCGCAGCTGGAGCCACGTTCACAAACTGGTTTATCGATTGTGTAGAACTCTGTTCCTGGTTCTGTACCAATTGTGGAGTCTGGGATGAATTGAAAGCATGCGAGGGAGACGAGGCTTGGTTTGTCACCAGCGTCTCCGCCGGATTCGTGTTTAGCGCGGCGCTTTGAGTCAGGCTTGGGCTTGCAACCTGCGCTTGAATTGAATGCTGAATCGGTAAGGGCGATTGAAACGGGGCTTGGCTTGCCGCTAGCGTTGTGTCTTTGTATGCAACTGTTTCATCAAGAGTCTCTCGAGCTGAGCCGCTCGTGCTTGGGACAGCTGATGCTTTCTCTGGATTCGCCGGAGTTTCTGAGCCTTCCGCGGTTTGTTGCACTCCGGCATTTCCCGCTGCGGCAATATTTCTGGAAGCGCTCTTCCCCGGCAGCTGTAGAGCAGACAAATCCGAAGCACAAGCGTCTGACTGGTGCGTTGATGAACCGGCAGAGACATCTGTCTGTGCAGTTTGCGCCCGCCCGCCCATGCTGTTTGTAGCCAAGCTGACGAAAACAGCCACCGGCGCAGCCTGTGAAAGACTAGCATTTGCCGCCGGGACCAATCCCGGCAAAGTTTCTGCTGAAACAGCAACTGCCTTGGTGGCGTTGGTGGACCGCGCTGAACGCGAGCTACGGACAGATTCTGTTTCCGGCTCCGCAGCCTGATTTTTTTCCTCTATTTTGGTTGTGGCCTGCTTTGCAGTTCCGGCAGCCTGTTGGGCTATCAAGTCATCTGTCTGAGCGCCATCCGAAGATAACTTCGAGTTGGCGCCTGCCTCAAAACTACCTATCTCTGTTCCCCGTACTTGACGCGATAGGATGCCAGTAGCCGAGGTTGAAACGGAGGGTTTTACAGAAGTCTGTTTGGATGCCGGTATTAAGGAAGCAGTTCCCTGGTTCGCTTCTGCCTCGCTGATGTTATCCATACTTGCGCCCAGCGAGGCCAGCAGCGATTGCCAGTTAGCGCGAAAGCTCGTTGCAGCGGAAACAGTGGAAGACAGTAGCCCGTATGAGGCTGCATCGGCCCGCTCAGCGGCGTGCCCTGCGCCCAGTGTCTTGCCCAGGCTTGGCGCTGGTGTTGCACTCGTTCCAATCTCGATGGCTGCGACAACGGTCATGCCATAGGTAGTGCAGACAGTGTGCCATATTGCTCACATGGAAGGTTAAAGTTTTGTCAGGAATGGGACCGCTGATTCCGATTCAGGAAGATTAATCTCTTTTATGTGGATTTTCACTAAAGTTATTTCTCAGGCGCACTTATCTTTTTCAACGTAAGGTGGGGATACGACATTTGCTTGAGCTGCAAATCCTCGCGCATTAGAAATGGCTGGTTCAGCATCGGCCCCTTCATTATTCCCAACCCGATACAGCCGGGAGCTGTACCAGTCGTCGAGAGACTGCTGGCCTCGCCGTCCATCCTCGATGGCATCCTGCGCCTCAGTCTCCGCGATCAGGGTCTCTGCCTGGCGGCGTTCCACCCTCTTCAAGAGAAATTCCTGACGCCGACCCGCGACCTCTACTCCCATCCCATCAATTCTGGGCTCGAGCGCAGCGGCATGGAGGCCGGCCGAGCGGGTCTCTTCAAGACCGGCAAGCCGGTCCGTCAACTGGCCAGTACTGGCAGTGGACAAGACCAGGCTCCGTCCGCAGTGCTTCCGCTCAACGGTGGCCATCAGCGCGTTCTCCAGGCGGTGAAGTTCACCGAGCGCGGACTCCAAAGCCAGCCGGTTCTGCTCCTCCTCGAGTTCCCGAATGCGCAACAAGCGGCGCAATGCACGCGAAACAGCCATCTCTCACACCTCCGCTGCCAACTGCGCAAGCCGGTTCACACAGTCGGCAAAGTTGACCTTTTCGTGTGAATCCTGGGTCATGAAGGCCCGCATCGCGACACGAGCTCGAAGCGCGCGGTCCAGATCGGGGTCTGAACCTGGCTTGTAGGCCCCGATGCGCACCAAATCCTCGCTGCGCGCGTAAACTGCCAGCAACTTGCGCAGCAACGCCGCGTGTTCACGATGCGCGGGTTGCGCAACGGCCGACATCAGACGGCTGATCGAATCTAATAGATCAATCGGCGGGTACCAGCCTTCGGCAGCCAGCACGCGCGAAAGCACTATGTGGCCGTCCAGCAGCGACCGCACCGCATCCACGATCGGATCCTGCTGATCATCGCCCTCCATCAGCACGGTATAAAAGGCGGTGATCGAGCCGACGTTAAACTGTCCGGCTCGTTCCACCAGCTTGGCCAGGCGGCTGAAAACCGAAGGCGTGTACCCCTTGTTTGTGGGCGGCTCTCCGGCAGCCAGACCAATCTCTCGCGCGGCCATGGCAAAGCGGGTCAGCGAGTCCAGCACCAGGAGCACGTGCTTGCCCTGAGCGGCAAAATACTCGGCAATCGTGGTGGCGGATAAGGCCGCTCTCATGCGCATCAACGGCGACTCATCCGAGGTCGAAACCACCACGACCGAGCGGGCGCGGCCCTCCACGCCCAGCGCATCCTCCAGGAACTCGACCACCTCGCGGCCCCGCTCGCCCACCAAGCCCACCACCGTTACATCCGCCTCAGTATTGCGGGTCATCATGCCGATCAGCGTGCTTTTGCCCACACCCGAGCCGCCGAAGATGCCCACCCGCTGCCCGCGGCCCACAGTCAACAGTGCATCAAGAACGCGAATTCCCGTGCCCAGCGGAGTTTTAATCGGCACCCGGTCCATCGACCGTCGCACCACACCGTCCAGCGGTAGAGCCAGCGAGACAGCCGGAATTGGGCCATCATCGATCGGCTCGCCCATTGCATTCAGCACTCTGCCGATCAGCGCTGACCCAACCTCAATTTTGGGGGTTACACCCAATGCCTCCACCGTATTCCCGTAGCGGATGCCCTCAGTGCTTTCGACCGGCATCGACAGCACATTGGAGCCGCGAAAGCCAATCACCTCAGCTAGATGCGCATTGCCGGACTGGTCGTAAATCTCGCAGCACTCGCCCACCGAGGCCAGCGGACCCGATGACTCGATCGTCTGCCCCACCGACTCGATTACATGCCCGCGCCAGCGCCATGGCTGGCCGCGCTCCAGGCGGCTGAAGTAACGCTCCAGCACCCGCGTCATGCGCGGCTCTCCTGTTCGGCTCCGGTGACAGCGCTTGCCAAATTGGCATCGCCAGATTTGAAGATTTCAGCAGAGGAACTGACGGCTCTAGAGCCGCCGGCGCGGTCAAAGAATCCCCGCTCAATCTCTCCCAACTGCGCGCGAATTCCCAGGTCCACCGAACCCAGCTCGGTTTCGATCACGCAGTCGCCCAGCCGCATTCCTTCGCCGGCAATCACGGCAGGTTTCAAGGCCAGTTTGGGCACCAGGGCAATGGCTTCGGACCACAAGTCGAGTTCGGCAAGGGGCACGCGCAATCGCACTTGAGTCGATTGGGAAAGCTGTCCCAGCGCTACTCTCACCGCGCCGGTCAATAGCAGCGGATCCATCTGCGCCTCGCGTCGAAGAATGCGCGCCGCCACAGCCAGCGCCAGCTTCACGACCTCGTGCTCCACCTTCTGCAGGTAGTGGTCCCTCTCCTGGGTAAAACTCTCCACAAGCCCGGCGGCCTGTTGTACTCGCTCGCGCTGGATAGCCGCCTGGGAGCCGCTCTGCGCCTCGTGCTCTGCCTTGTGGCCCTCCTGGCGGCCCTGCTCACGGCCCGCCTCGAAGGCGCGGCGCTTCTCTTCGGCCACGCGAGACTCGAACTCGGCATGCAGCTGGGTTTCGACGGCTCCTGTTGCGACATCCTTGACCGGCGTCGTCGGAGCCCTGGGCGCGGCATCCTCGGCATTCTCCCATCCATTCCATTCCGGCAAATAAGGCGCATTGGGGCCGGCCGGGTACTCATAGACCTCAATGCGCCCGGAAGCGTCTTTGCTCGTCGCCGTTACCGCCTGTTGCACAAATGCCTCCGAATAGTTGTCGATGGTCAGTGGTCAGCAAAAACGCGAAACTGACCACTGTTATGCCATCATCTCGTCGCCGGTCTCCAGCTTGAGAACAACCTTGCCCTCCGCCTCCAGGCGCCGCGCCAGGTTGAGAATCTCCTGCTGCGCTTGCGCCACCTCGCGGGAGCGCACTGGGCCCAGAACCTCCATGTCTTCCTTCAACATCTCCACGGCTCTCGAACTCATGGATTTGAAGATCTGCGCGCGTAGCTCTTCTTTGGAGCCGCGCAGGGCGAGCGCCAGTTGCCGCTTGTCCACGCCAGAGACGATCTCGCGGATGGTGGCCGGCGGCACCGTCACCAGATCTTCAAAGGTGAACATAAGGTTGCGAATGGACAGAGCCAGCTCAGGCTGGCCTTCTTCAATGGTTTCGAGTATTTTCTTCGATTCCTCGGCGTTGAGCCGGTTGAGCAGATCGGCCACAGCCTTGAATCCGGAGTAGCTCTTGCGCGCGTTGTCGCCCACGTTTTCCAGCCGGCGGTGCAGAATGTGTGCCACCTTCTGCGCCATCTCCGGAGAAAACTGGCGCATCTCGGCCAGCCGCTGAATGGACAGCACCTTATGTTCCTCGCTCAGATTGTCGAGCACCTGCGAGGCGCGCTTGGGATCCAGGTGGGCCAGCACCAGCGCGATGGTCTGAGGATGCTCGCTGTCGAGCAGCTTGCCTAACTGCTGGGGATCGGTGCGCTGCAGCTTGGCCAGATTGCCATGGGCTTCTTCCTGGGAGCGGCGCACCAGCATCAGCATGTCGTCGGCGCGCGCCTCGCCGAAGGTAGCTTTCAGCAACCGGCTGGCGTAGTCCAACCCACCGTGGGTGATGAAGTTCTGAGTATCCAGAAGCCCCCAGAACTCCTCCAGGATACTGGCTGAGATCTCCGGGGTTATACCGCGCAGTTCGGCCAGCTCTTCGGTGATCTGCTGCACATCCGCCTCCGGCAGTGCGCGCAGAACCTCCTTGGCCAAATCCTCTCCCACGGCCATCAATAAAACAGCCGCCTTGCGCAACCCGCTCATGTTCGCGGTCAACTGGCGTCGTGCAATCGCGTTTTGGTTCTGTTCGGCCAAGACCCCGGTCCTTTCCCTGTTTCTCTATGCGTGATTGCGTCAACTTACCGTTTTCACATCAATCGGAGTGGATCCAGCTCTGCAGCAGCCGTGAGCTTTGTGTAGGCTCATGCTTGAGGTGGCTGGTTACCTGCTCGAAGATCTCCATTGACTTGATCCGCTCCGGATCTACCTCGACCGGCTCAGGCGGCCTCAAGATGTGTGGTTCAGCAGCTTCGGCACGGCCCGGCAATTCCTTGACCCCTACCTTGACGACGGACTGACCCGGTGCAATCCGAGCGCGGCGCAGAGCGGGGCGCACCCCGAAAGCCACCACCACCAGCAGGCCCGTCATAAGGGCCGCATACTTCACTACAACCGGCGAGCCTTCGGCGGTGGCCAGAATCTGGCTCGGCAACGATACCGGCTGCTGCATACGGTTATTATCAAAAGCCAGATCCTTAACTTCGACCAGGTCGCCGCGTGTTGCGTCAAAACCCACCGCGGCCTGCGCCAGCGCCGTCAGGTTGAGCAACTCCTCGGGTGAGCGGGACTGCCATTGCGCCGCCTTGTCTTTGGTCGCAAGTTGGGCCAGACGGTCATTAACAACGATGGCTGCCGTCATCCGCCTCACTCTCCCCGGGCCTTCGATCACGTGCCGCAAGGTTTTGGTGGCAGCGTAGGTTCCTGCCTCGCTCTTTGCGGTTTGCTGCGCTGAACTCTGCGCCGGGTAGACCGGCAGGGCCTGAGAGTTAGGTGCATTGGAGGCAACGCCGGGAACGCCGGCAGCCACTGGCTGCGCGCCAGAGCTCTGCTCGGTGCGCTGCATGGACAATGTAACCGTCTGATCCGGGTCGTAACTTTCCTTGGTTTCTTCGGTGGCTGTTGGGTCGTAGTCCAGGGTCACCGAGACGCGCACGTTGCCCGCGCCTGTCACCGGCTCCAAGGTAGTCATCAACTTCTCTTCCAGAGCCTGCTCGGCGCTCAAATGCATGGCGTCGGACGTCTTGGGACCAAGCTGCACGTTGCCGGCCGCATCCACCAGCACCACATGCTCCGGCGTTAGCCCGTCCACCGCCGAGGAGACCAGGTTGCGAATCGCCTCCGGCTCTCCGTCGGCCAGTGTGCGATGACGCAGTTTGAGCACTACTGAGGCCTTGGCCGCTCGCTCAGAATCGCGAAAGAGCGAGTCGTGCGGCAGCACCAGGTGAACGCGCGCCGATTGAATGTCCGACAGGGTTCCAACGGTATGTTCAAGTTCGCCTTCCAGCGCCCGCTGATAGTTGACCTGTTCGTCGAACTCTGATCCCACCCAGTTGGGCTTGTCGAAGAGCTCAAAGCCCAGCCGCCCACTCTTCATGCCTTTGGCCGCGGTCACCAGCCGCGCCTTGTCCAATTGAGTGGCCGGGACCATAATTCCCGCCCCATCCGTGGTGGGCTCAAAGGGAATCTGCGCCGTGGCCAGAACCTGGCCTGTGGAGCGCACATCATCCGTATCCATGTTGGCGTAGAGGACACGCCAGTCGGGCCGCAAGCCGTACCAGAACAGGCCTCCCACCAGCCCCGCAAGCAGTAAGGCAGTCGCCATCGCCCAGCCGCGCTGCGAAGGCCGCATCTGCGCCCAGCCGACCTGTGTCCGGCCCCAGATACCAGCTAACCGGTCGGTCAACTGGGGTTGTCCTGGAATCGTCTGCGTGCTTTTCTGCAATTGGGTTCCGGTGGCCATGATCTCCGTTCTAAGTGGTTAGTGAACAGTGGTTTGTGATCAGTCCCTCGCCGCATGGCAAATTACCGACCATTGACAACTGACAACTACTTTTAAAACTGCATTCCAATAACTTGTTGGTAGGCCTGAACTGCCTTGTTGCGCACCGCCAGCGCCAACTCAAAGGACATGCTCGCTTTCTGAGTGGCTATCATCGCCTGATGCACATCCACGCCTGAGCCGGTCATCAATCCGGCGACAGCTGTATGCGCCTGGGTTTCCAGCTGGTCCACTTGGCCAACCGCATCGGTCAACAACTCGGAAAACGGGGTGGGTGAGGCACTTGTTCCGCTCATTGAAGTTGCGGCCGTTCCAGCGCCTGTGCCAGAAAGCCCTTGCAAGGCCTGTGTAGCGGTGGTCATGGAACTGATTGCGGGTATCATAGCTTCTCCCTGCTGCAGCCGTTTGTATGAAGTCCTTCATGCATCTGCAATCGCATGGGCTGCATCACAGAGCATGGCGATTACGATTTAGCAATCTCCAATGACGACGTGATCATGCCCTTTTCGGCTTGTACGGCTGAGCTATTAAGACCATAAGCACGTGTCGCCCCCATTAAGTCCACCATCTCTGTGAGGGGATTAATGTCCGGATATGAGACATATCCGTCCGGCCCGGCATCCGGGTGTCCAGGGTCAAAGCGCTTGAGCGGAGCAGAGGTATCTTCAACCACGGCAGCAATATGCACGCCCGGAACGGTTTGTCCCGAGCCACTCATATTTAGAGGAATCAAAGACGCTGGAAAATCAGGCAGCGACGCCGTTGCAAGGCTTCCCGAGGCGCTCGTCCCCGAAGAAGTAGATCCTGAGGCGGCGTTAAAGCTGTTCATAAATGCCGGATCACCGGCATTGGCTGCAAAGATGACGTGCTGGCGGTGGTACGCGCCTCCGGTGGCGGTGCGTGTGGTCTCCGCGTTGGCCATGTTGGCTGCTACTACCTCGGCGCGCATCCGTTCGGCCTGCATGGCGCCGCCCGAGGTTTCCATCATTGCAAAAAGGTTCATCTGGGTTTCCTTCTCACGCAACAACATTCTGTTGCGAATCTTCAGATGAATCCTTGCACGTTGATCTCCACTTACTTACTTGTCGGAATGGATGGCGTCCAAGATGCGCTGGTACTCCTGGCGGAGCAGCGCCACGCCGGTACGGAATCTTAACTGCGCCTCGGCCAGGTTCAGCCCCTCGCGGTCCATGGAGACGTTATTCCCGTCGGGCCGCGCAATCAGCCCGTCCACGGCCTTGATGTGCACCGGGCGGGCCGCGCGCCCCTTCTCCACTCCGGTCATCGCCTCCCGCATCTCGGCCTCGAAGTCCATCCCCACGGCCTTGTAGCCGGGAGTGTCGATGTTGGCCATGTTGGCCGCGGTCAGCTTGGTTTCGCTGACGGCCAAATCCAGATAGCGGGCAATCTGGTCGCTGAGTTGGGTCTCTACCTGCATCTACCTACCCTCCTTTGGAGGCTTCGTTGCACGGGCTGTCGATGCGCCGCGGGCTACGAGCATAAACTTGTCGAGCTGGATGTCTCTGAAGTAGCTGCATCGTTCGATTCCCTGGTATATTTTTTCTCGGTCCATGGTTGATCTTCCCTTTTCTTTTCGATGTAAGCCCAAGTGGTGAGTGTGGCGAAGATGCCGCTCAGCACGCCTATGGCGAAGATAATGTTGTCGGGCATCGGTATGAGTCACCTTCCTTCCTGACGAAACGCTCCTAGTGATTAGATGTTAGCTAAAAGCTAGGAGATTCCGTTGTTCCTAATTGATCAGCAGCCCGAAGTCGATTTCTTTCGCGGTCACGACGGATTCGTCGCCGGCCAGAATAGCGGCCCGCTCCAGCACATGTTCCAGCTCGCGTACGTTGCCCGGCCAGTCGTGGGCGGTGAGCTTGGCCATCGCTCCCGAGTCGACCCGCTTGATCGGTGCCTCGCGGCCCATCCGCGCCAGGAAGTGATTAACCAGCAACGGCAGATCCTCGATATGCTCGATCAGCTTAGGGGTGCGGATGAGGAAGACGGCCAGCCGGTAGTAGAGATCGGCGCGGAAGCCGCCGGTTTGGGTCTGCAAGGCCAGCGGCTGGTGCGTGGAAGCTACGATGCGCACGTCCACCTTCAGGGTCTCGTTATCGCCTACCCGCTGCAGTTCGCCGCACTCCACAAAGCGCAGCAACTTGGATTGCAGGGCCAGCGGCATCTCCCCAATCTCGTCCAGAAACAGTGTCCCCCCGTCAGCGGCCTCAATCCGCCCTACGCGCCCTTGCACCGCGCCGGTAAACGCGCCGCGAGTGTGACCGAAGAGCTCGGCTTCCAGCAGCGCCTCTGGAATAGCCGCGCAGTTGATGGCGACAAACGGCTTGCGGCTGCGGGTCGAGAGGCGATGCAGGGCCTCGGCCACCAGCTCTTTTCCCGTGCCCGTAGGTCCTTCGATCAGCACCGGGGTAGAACGCGGGGCCACAAGGCGAACGCGGCGGCTGACCTCGAGCATGCAGGGAGCATAGCCTATCATTTCCGGCAGCCGCTCACTGGATGCGGGTTCATTGATGACCGCGGGCAGCTCTGCTTCGGCCGGCATGGTTTGAGGAAGGTGGGGAACCAGCCCAGCTGGCGAGGCGCCCTGCGACGGAAATGCCGACGGTGCCGTGGATGGAAGCGCTGGAACCGGCCACGGGTTGGCGTGCTGGGCGTCCGGCGGAGGATTCGTATTATTAAGCGTTGGAGCCGCGTTCCAAATCGCCGTGTCGTTGTCCTGCGAGCGGCGCAGAGCATACAGCAGTTCCTGGCGGTAGGGTCCGCGAGGGCTCTCCTGCGCGATGGAGCCGCTGGCCGTCACCAGATCCACCTCGGGGAAATTGGCGCGGAAGTCCTTTAGAAACTCGGCCAGATCGAGATCGGGCAGCCATGAATCTACGATGACAGCCTCCGGCGGGGCCGCCTCCGCCTCTGCCCAGGCCTGGGCGCCGCCATCGGCCTCCCGCACCTGCCAGCGCAGGCCGGTGAGAGTCTCGGTGAGCCGCTGCCGAAAGTTGCGATCAGCGCTCGCCACCAGCGCCGTGCGCGGACGGAGGCGGCTGGTAAGGGGAAGAGCGGGAACGGGAACGGTTACCATGATTGTTCTCCTGGGCGTCAATCGAGTTAGTTGGATTCAAAAAAAGCTGGTTCGCTTCAAAACTCCTAAACGGCGGCCGCAGGAACAATTACGCTCGGCAGTATCGCGGGCACGGAGTGCACCGGTAGGCCGGATAGCACAATATCGGCCTCCGAAGGCACCATGTACCCCTGGCCGCGCACCGTGCGGATCAGCTGTCCGGGAGGGGGGTCCTTGAGCTTGCGGCGCAGGTAGTTGATGTAGACATCCACGATGTTGGTGGTCTGCGTCGGCTCCAGGTTCCAGACCGAATCCAGCAGCTCTACCCGCGTGACGCATTGGCCGCGATTGAGCATCAGGTGTTCGAGCAGGGCAAACTCCTTATTGGTCAGGATGATCGACATGCCGTCGCGGCGGGCGGTGTGGTCCAGACGGTCCAGTTCCAGGTCGCCGGCGCGCAACATCAGGCGCGCCTCGCGCTTGCGGCGCAACAGAGCCCGGCATCGAGCCCGCAGTTCATGCAGGCTGAAGGGCTTGATCATCAGGTCGTCGGCTCCAAGGTCCAGACAACGAATGCGCGTGTCCACCTCCTGGCGAGCGGTCAACACCAGAACCGGCAGGTCCGCGTCCATTCTGCGAATCTCCTCAAGCACCTGCTCGCCGTCCTTGATCGGCATATTCAAATCCAGAATGGTCAAGTCGGGCATCTCCTGGCGAAATGCCTCCACCGCGGCGCCTCCATCGTACGTCAGGTGAACATGGTGCCCGTCGGCTTCTAAGCCGCGGCTCAGAAACAATCCCAGCGCCTTGTCGTCTTCGGCGATCAATAACCTCATGGAAACCTCTCTTTGAGCGGCGCTCATAGTCCCCGCGCCTGTCTGCTCAGATTTCTGGCCGGCCAGCTTAGCGTGCGCTAACGGACGGCCTCACCTAACCATCCGGCATGGGGGGTCGAAACTCAATAGTTGGAAGAAAAAAAGGGAGGGAGGCGATTCCAGGAACGGCACTGTGGCCGCAAGGTTCCCGAAATGGCGAGTGTGCGCATTCTTACGGGAGAGCGGGGAAGTTCCCCCTCCAGCCAGCTCTGTTGCCGGCAGTTAGACAACCTTAACAAGCGGGCGTGCTATCCCACGCGCTGATTCTTGTTCGTCCGCGCTGCTGCTTTATCGCGATACATCTCGGCGTCGGCGCGCGCGATCAGTTCCTTCATCGTTTCGTCCGCCAGCCGCTCTGCAAGCCCAATGGAAGCGCCCACTTGCAGCTTTGTGGGTACGGAGTTTTCCTGAATCGTGTAGTTTCCGCAAACCCATTTACGCAACCTTTCAATCTGCGCGGTGGCCTCGGCAAGTCCACAATGGAGCAGCAGGATGAACTCATCGCCGCCCCAGCGCCCAATGGTGTCCGTAGAGCGGCACACGGAGCGCAGTTCGGTTGCGAACTGTTTCAGCACCTCATCTCCGAACAAATGGCCATGCTTGTCATTCACCACTTTGAACTCGTTAATGTCGAGGATGGCGACACAAAACGGAGCCGCAGCATGAAGGGATTTCTCGATCTGGCTCTCCGCGGACAAACGGCTTTGCAGCCCGGTAAGCGCGTCGCGCGAGGCGATCTCTTCGGCCTCTTCCAGCCGGGTTTGATAAGTCGTCACTTCCTTCTTGAGCTGGTCGATTGCCGCCTTGCCTTCGGCAGTCATCCTGTCAATCGAGGTCTTCAAATCCGAGGCGCTCTGCTTGATCGACTCCCGGATCGCGGTCAGGTCTTCCAGGTTGGCGATGCTATTGAGCCGCGTTGTGACGTCGGTAATTTGAGTGGCGCAGCGCTGGTCCCGCTCTCCTACTGACTCGGCGGTACAAGCCATCATCAGCAATATCTCTTTTATTTCTCCGGTCTGTTTCCGGTAATGCATGGCCGTGAGCCGTCCCCAGCCCTGCAAGTGCTCTCGCACGCCGGTTTCCGTCTCTTTGACCGACTCGCAGGTAAGTTTTGCGGTGAGCTTCTCTTCCAGCTTGCCCAGGCCTTGCTTCAATTCCCTGCCCAGGGCCGGACAGGCGTCCTGACCGCAGTTGCCCATCTCCACCAGGGAGGAACGATAGGCGGCAACGGCCACTGGAAGAAGAGATTGTGTCACCGGCTCGCCGTCTTCGCCGGGTTCCGATTGTGTCTGCTCAAGATACCGTTTGATGGAGATCATTGTTCCTCGAAGAATCGCTCTCCGCGCATGGATGAAGCGCGGTAGGAATACCACCTGAATATCGGCAATTCTCTGGTTTTTCTTTAGCCTTGGTTGTAGGATGATTGCGCGCGAATAGGCGCCGGAGATTTAATCGCCGCTAAGATACTTCGATGGAGATGCATCTGTGAAACGCAAATGACTGCTACCGCAACGCCAAGGACTATTTCTACGCGGCCATCGAGCACGCCGAGGAGTACGGTTTGCCGGAGGAGGCGGAGGCGCTGCGCAAGCATTTGGAACACGTGAAAGCGGTCTACAGAAGCCAGTTTGCGCAGTGATCGAAAATTAGACGAAAAAAATAGTTGACACGGTTCGCTTTTTATTCGCTATAATGCGCGCATGGCTGTCACACGTCGGCAAAAAGAGATTCTCGACTTCCTGGAGTCGTTTGTAGCGCGCAACGGTTACTCCCCGTCCTTTGAAGAGATCGCGCGCGGCATGAGGCTGAAGAGCCTGGCAACCGTGCATAAGCACATCACCAACCTCGAAAAGAAGGGGCTGCTGGATCGCGTGCATAATCGCAGCCGCTCCATCGACGTATTGCCGCCGGGAGCGCGGAGCCGCACCAGCGACCGGCTGCCGCTTGCCGGGCGCATCGCCGCCGGGTACCCTGTCGAGGCAGTGGAGACCGAGGAGAGCATCTCCCTGCACGACGTGGTGGGCAACCGCGACGTCTTTGCCCTCGAGGTGCGCGGAGACTCGATGCGCGACGAGCACATCATCAGCGGCGATTACGTGCTGGTGGAGCGCACGCGCACGGCGCGCCAGGGAGAGATTGTGGTGGCGCTGGTGCGCGGAGCCGAGACCACGTTGAAACGCTTTTTCACCGAAGGAAACCGGGTGAGGCTGCAACCATCCAACCTGGAGATGGATCCCATCTACCTTCCCGCCGCGCAGGTGGCCATTCAGGGCCGTGTGCTGGGCGTGCTGCGCAAGTATCGGTGAAGCAGGGAACAGGGAATAGGGAACAGGGAATAGGGAACAGGGAATAGAAAGCGGCGTGCCGACAAGTCTGAGAAAAAGCGCGCGCGGAGAGTGATTGGATCTATTTCCTAAACGGAGACTACCGTCTATTCCCTGTTCCCTAGCCCCTGTTCCCTGCTTTTCTTACGCCAGCAGACTCTTGATCTTCTCGTCTATCACGTCCTGTGGAACATAGCCCACGATTTGATCGGCCAATTGGCCGTTTTTGAAAAATAAAAGTGCAGGGATGCCGCGAACGCTGTAGCGTGACGGAGTTGCGCCGTTCTCGTCCACATTCACCTTGGCCACCTTCAGCTTGCCCGCATAGGTCGCGGCCATGCCCTCCACAATTGGCGAAATGGCCTTGCAGGGACCGCACCACGCGGCCCAGAAATCCACCAGTACCGGTTGCTCGCTTTGGAGCACCTCCTGGTCGAATGTTGCATCACTTACTTCCAGAACTCCTAAACCTGCCATGATCCTCCTTGCGGTCACTGCCTACATTTAGTGTAACGGCAACCGGGCCTTCATGAGATGCGTCAAAGGGAGGCAAAGTCGCAAACGGCACGTTTCCGCTCAGCAGAATAGTGAAACCAGCAAAAAAGCTGAAAGGCTAAGACTCTCTGTTAATTGCTGTTAACAATATAGATTTCGCATGAAGAAAAAATAAAAGCGCCCGGATCCTAAGTAGGATCTCGGGCGCTAGAGCAGCCCTCCCCCAGAACTGCCCACGCTGCAAATTTAGGAGTTTCAAAGGCGAAACGCAAGCAATCTTGAGTAACAACCTAAGTAACAATAGGTAAGGATCTACAGAGAAAAAGTAACATGAATCGGGATAGCACTAAACAGGATGCTACGTTCGCAGCAAATACTCAAGGCTCGATCCATCTTTCAGAAGCTTGTAAGCCCGTGGTCAAAGCTCCAGGCGCGGCGCCTCAAAGGAATGGCTTGCTCCGTCCGGCATAAACCGGCACAGCCTGAGTTCAGGCTCCGGCAATCCGGTCAGCGTCTTGTGAATGGCAGCCTCAGCCCCCGGCACATTCTCCTCGCTGCCGACGACAACCAGAACCGACGGCCCAGCACCGCTCAGAGCCACGCCCAGAATGCCATGCTCTCCGGCCAGCGGCAGCAAGCGAGGCAGCAAGGGGCAGAGGGGTGCGCGGTAGGGCTGGTGAATGTGGTCTCGCATGGCCATGCGCAGCAGATCGCCACGTCCCAGTGCAAATGCCATCCCCAGCAGCGCGGCAGATTGAATGTTGGCTACCGCGTCGGCGCGGGAGTAGGTTGCGGGCAATGCGGCGCGGGCCTCGCCGGTGGACAAAGGCTCGGCGGGCATCACCACGATGGCCCGCCACTCGGTTGGCGGCGCGACGCGAGCCACATGGACCCGCCTGCCCTCGCAAGCAGCCGCCACAAATCCGCCCATCCAGCAGGCCACGGCGTTGTCCGGATGGCCTTCCAGCGCCACCGCCTCCTCCAGAATCCGCCTTGAACTCCAGTCCAACTGGCCAAAATGCACCGCAAGAAGTATGCCCGCAAGCCGTCCCGCCGCTGAAGAACCGCAGCCCATCCCCAGCGGTATTTCGTTGGTCATTTGAATGGCCAAAGGAATCACCCGCTGCCCGTTGTTCTCCAGCAGATTTTTGTAAACCTCCAGGATGAGATTGTTCTCAAGCCGCGAACAAAGCTCCCGGTCGCGTCCGGTCGCGTGGATAGAAAACTCCGCGGCCGGCTGAGCCTCAATCTCTAGATAAAAATCCAGGGCCACAGCCGCGGCGTCAAAGCCGGGGCCGAGATTGGCGGAGGTGGCCGGCAGGCGCAGCCGAAACCTGGCAGGGTTGGCGTCTGTGAATAACGCGCTCAAAGCCTCGCTCATCCTGCTCTTCCCTTTAGCGTGGCCAATACCGCCGCCGGCGTAGCCTCCACGGCCACTGCATCGCGGCGTAGAGCGGCAATCTCGGCTTCCCTTCCCGCCATCTCCTCTTTTTTCAGCAACGTTCCGCGATGAAAGTCGATGGTGTAGTCTGCATCCTTGAGCGTGTGCCCTGTCAGTATCAGAACCACTGTCTCGCCGGAAGCCACCTTGCCCTCGGCGCGCAGCTTCTTCAGCCCTGCCAGCGTCACCGCGGAGGCCGGTTCGCAGCCCAACCCCTCGGCGCCAATCTCCGCCTTGGCGATAGCGATCTCGGCTTCGGTCACATCCAGGCACCAGCCGCCCGTCTCCTGAATAGCCTTCACGGCCTTGTGCCACGAGGCCGGATTGCCGATACGAATAGCCGTGGCACGGGTGTGGGCCTCCACCGGCTCCAGCGACGTTCCGCCATTGTCGGTCATGCTGCGTACCAGCGGATTGGCCCCCGCAGCCTGAATTACGCTGATGCGTGGCATCTTCGCCACCAGCCCCAGCTCGTACATCTCCCTGAATCCCTTACCCAGAGCCGACGAGTTGCCCAGGTTGCCGCCGGGCACAATCAGATGGTCGGGAACGCTCCAGTCAAAGGCCTCGGCAATCTCCAGGGCCGGTGTCTTTTGCCCCTCCAGCCGGTAAGGGTTCACCGAGTTCAGCAGATAGATGGGTGCTTCCTGCACAATCTGCGACAGCAAGCGCAGGCAGCCGTCAAAATCCGCCTTCAACTGGCAGGTCAAAGCGCCGTAGTCCATGGCCTGCGACAGTTTGCCCCAGGCAATCTTGCCTTCCGGAATCAGCACCAGGCACTTGAGCCCGGCGCGCGCGGCATAGGCGGCCATGGAGGCCGAAGTGTTGCCGGTAGATGCGCACGCCACCCACTCGTAGCCGCGCTCCTTGGCCACGCTCAGCGCCGCGGTCATGCCTGTGTCCTTGAAGGAGCCGGTTGGGTTCATCCCCTGGTGCTTGGCAAAGAGCAGGTCAATCCTCAGAGCCATGGCCGCGCGCGTCAGGTGGTAGAGAGGTGTGTTGCCCTCGCGCAGGCTCACCGCGTTGCTAAAGTCATCCAGAATGGGCAGCAACTCGCGAAAGCGCCAGACGCCGGAGCGGTCCAGCTCCTCGGAGGACGAGCGCCGCTCCTTCCAAACCCATTTGAGCCCGCCGGGGTTGGGCCGGTCCCGTCCCCCGCGCTGGCCCCAGCCGGGGTACTCCACGTCAAACAGCTCTCCGCAAGCGGCGCAACGGAAGTCCGGCCGGGCATCCACGCCCGCTATCCGCGCCCCGCATCCGATACAGCGCAATTGATGCAAAATTTCGTTCATGTCTGGTTTTAGCCTATCAGCGCGCGGCGATTTTTGCCTTAAATTAATGTTGTCGGGCGAACCGGGAATGCCTAATTCGCGGCAATGACCAACAGCGTTGCGTCATCCTGAAATTTTGCGCCGCAGAAGGCGGAGACTTGCGCCAGCAGCAGGGTATTCAATTCGTTTGCAGTGAGCGTGCTGTTGCCTCTTGCGAATGCCGCGATGCTCGCTTCCTCGAATTCCTGCCCGTTCGGGTTGGAGGCCTCAGTGATACCGTCGGTAAACAGAAACATGCGGTCCCTTGCCCTCAATTCGACTGTGAAGTCTTCGTATGTCCATTCTGGAAAAACGCCGAGCACCGCGCCGCCTTGCTCAAGCGCTCGGATGGAGCCGTCCGACAGCAGGATGGGGTAAGGATGCCCGGCGTTGCAGTGCCGGAACGTGCGCGTTTCACCATCAAGGACTCCGTAGAGAAACGTTACGAACTTCCCCGCCGCGATGTTGTCACACAGAAGCCGATTAACTTTGCCGCATACCTGGGCCGGACTCTCCGCGTCGCTCGCAAACGCGCGCACCGCGGCCTGCACATTGGCCATCAGCAAAGCGGCGGACACCCCTTTTCCGACCACGTCGGCGATGCAGATTCCGAGTCTATGCTCGCCGAGCCGAAGCACATCGTAGTAATCTCCGCTTACCGTGCTGGCGGGCTGCCACGCTCCCGCGACCTCGAATCCCGGAATCTGGGGAATTTTTCTGGGAAGCAGCGACTGCTGTATATCGCGGGCACGCTCCAATTCTTGTTCCTGCATTTCAAGCCGGGCAGCGCCGCGTTCCACCGAATGCTGCAGCTCGACATTGCGTCGCTCCAGCCGCTCTTTCGTGGTGTGAAACAGAAATAAGGAAATGCCAAAGACAAATGTGGCCAGGAAGGGAAACTTCCATCCGGTTGTGAGGAGATGAAGAAGCGTCTGAGGCGTCGGCGGAGCAATGAACCATACAATTGCGGTCGAAATAAGATAGACAGGAACTGTCACTCCAAGAAGGACAATCAAAAAAAATAG
>Ga0302319_10001645_pt1 | contig 49631 bp, 40 predicted proteins | sample Bog_T0_2_FD_203319 | JGI IMG/M metagenome (GOLD analysis project Ga0302319, IMG submission 203319) | Peat permafrost microbial communities from Stordalen Mire near Abisko, Sweden - Bog_T0_2 | ecosystem: Environmental > Terrestrial > Soil > Wetlands > Peat | place: Sweden: Abisko, Stordalen Mire... | reverse complement strand
CCACCGCGAAAGCCTACCCCGCAAAACTAAGGATCCCGTCGCTTACGCACGCTGCCTGGCTATCCCGCACTCAGGAAAAGGAACTTTGCCCCAGAATTTTGCGCCGGAAAGTAGCTAGAAGTGTTCGAACTGGCCAAACACATCACCGTTGCAAAGACGGCAGTATTGCTGATCAATATCGCAATCGTGGCGTATCTGATTCTGCGCGTTCGCCGTAAGCCTTGATCGCCTCTAAAGCGCCAGTTGATCCTTGTACGTCATTTCTTTCAAGTTGAACTTGACCTTCAGCGTGCCGCGGTTATAGTGCGCGATAAACGTGACCTCTTTATCTTCCGGAGTGATGGCATTTCCACTTCGCGGAAAACTGAAAAGAAAAGTGTCGCCATCCACCGTTTCGCTGTATTGAACATGGTCCGGCGAAATTGGATCCTTGCCTTTTCGTTCAAGACTCGTTGATCGTTTCATGCGGTCTTCAATACGCCCCATCCGGTCTTCGGAATCATCGTCGGTGGAACCGTTTTGAAGAGCCGTTTGCCGCAACGGCAAGCCGCTCAAGCTGATCAAGTAGGCTTGCGCTGCTTCCGGCAGCGCGCTTTTCTTCTCGGCGGCAACTACCGGCATAGCGCTCTCCCAACGGACTATGGCGTGTACATCAGGCATGCTGCCACCGCTTTGCCGGCCGCGTCCGCCGCCCATACCGCCACCGCCACCGCCCAGACCACCACCACCGCCCATACCCCCGCCGCCCATGCCGCCACCCCCCATACCGCCGCGGCCGCCCATACCCCCTCCACCCATGCCGCCGCTTTCGGGAAAGCCCATAGCGTTCGATTGCGATTCCAACGACGTCTGCTTGGCCCAAGGCGAATGCGTCAGAAGCTGCGTTGTCTCCTTTTCTGTCCATTGGGAGGGGTCTTTGGAGTTCCAGAATTCATCCTTGGACCAGGAAAAGGTGCTTGGCGCGAAGGGTAGCACCGCGGCAATTTTGATAAGGCTGCGTCGAGTGATCATGTATTTGGGACCTACAGCTATTTTAGGCGTGCCTGCTCGTCAATTAGTTTCAGGAAAGAGAGGGCCTCCGTATATCCGGGACGCAGGCTAAGCGCTTGCTGGAAATCGGCGCGCGCACGCACGGCATCATGCTGATAGAGCAAGTGATAGGTGCCCAGGAAGAGATGCGCGCGCGGATCTCGCGGCCGCAATTCGACGATACGCTCGGCGATTTCCGTTGCTTGGTCGAACATCTCGAGCTGGTGGTATTCCGCCGCGAGAAAGTCAAGTCTAGTGTCGTCGCTCGGGTCGGCGGCGATCTCCTCTTTCAAAATATCGATATAGCAATGGTTCTTTCGGCGGCGCGCGGCTGGGTCGGAAGCGAAATTATGATCGATTCGAATGCTGGTTTGCCGCAGCCGTCCACCACCGGCAAGAATCGATTTGTCGATGGTTTCATGCACGCGCCCTCGGTAACGGTGATGGGGACGGTTGGGAAAGAGCCGCACAGCATAATCTGTTGTCGAAACGGCGTCCGGCCAGTGATTGTGCCTTTCCAGGAAGTAACCCGCGTTTTCATTGCTCGCGATCAACGCTTCGATCTGCGGCGCGCCGGCGGGAGCCAGCGTCTCATCGGCGTCGAGAATCAGGATCCATGGCTTGGTCGCTTGCGCGAGACCGTGATTGCGTGCGACCGCAAAATCAATAACCGTGAAATCGAACGCGGTGACTTGCGCCCCAAAGTCAGCCGCGATGCGCGGCGTCGCGTCAGTCGATCCCGTATCGACCACGATCAATTCAGCCGCTAAACTACGGACCGAATCCAGGCATTTCGCAAGATTGCTCTCTTCGTTTCTCGCGATCATGCAGAAACTCAGAGGTAACGGCGGTTCCAACACCTCTATTATCACGCTCTTGTAACCTATGCCTTGTACCATGACGGAATGCATGAACGACGCGCCGACCTAGCCATCGTAGGGGCCGGCATCATGGGTCTAGCCCATGCCTATGCCGCCGCCAAACGAGGGAAACGCGTGGTGGTGTTTGAGCGCTCGGTGCGCGCTTGCGGCGCTTCTATCCGAAACTTCGGTATGGTGTGGCCCATCGGCCAGCCGCACGGCGTCATGCTTCAGCTGGCTTTGCAGAGCCGGGCGATTTGGCTTGAAATTTTGGAACGCAGCCGCTTGCCGTATCGGCCAGATGGCTCTTTGCATTTTGTTTACCGGGACGACGAAACGGCGGTAGCGCGCGAATTTGCCGACATCGCTCCTGGACTCGGCTACGATTGCGTCTGGCTGAACGCGGCGCAGGTTTGCGAGCGCTCCTGCGCGGTCCAGCGCCATGGATTGCAAGGAGGTCTTTGGAGCCCGCTGGAACTGACTGTCGATCCCTCCATGACCATCGCCAGTTTGCCTAGCTTCCTGCAGGAGCAATTTGGGGTGATGTTCCACTTTGCTTGCCCCGTGCAGTCTATTCAATTGCCGATGCTAGACGCCGGCGGCGAGCGTTGGCATGTCGATCGCGCTATCGTTTGCAGCGGACAGGATTTCGAAACCCTGTATCCACAGGTTTACCGTGCCGCCGGCTTAACGCGCGTCAAACTGCAAATGATACGCACTGGTGCACAGCCCGGCGGTTGGCGCTTAGGACCCTCGCTGGCAGCCGGACTGACGTTGCGATTCTATCCCGCATTCCAGGTCTGTGCCAGCCTGCCGGCACTGAAAGAACGCATTGCTCACGAGACTCCCGAGTATGACGAGTGGGGCATTCATGGACTCGTCTCGCAAACCGCCGCCGGCGAACTCACTCTCGGCGATTCACATGAGTATGGATTGGCGGTAGATATCTTCAATAAAGAAGAGGTTGACAATTTGATTCTGCGCTACATAGCAAGTTTTCTCAAAGCCCCGAATATGGCCATCTCCCAGAGGTGGCATGGAGTCTATGCGAAGCACCCGCAGGAACCGTATCTTTCGCTGTATCCGCAAAAAGGAGTGCAAATTGTGACGTCGCCGGGAGGATCTGGAATGACTCTGTCGTTTGGAATCGCCGAGAGAACATTGGCAGGTATTGAATGGTGAAGCGTGTGGAGGCTGTCATTTTCGATTGGGCCGGCACCACGGTCGATCACGGCTCACTGGCGCCCGTGAAAGCAGTGACTGAGGTATTTGGGCGCAACGGCATAGCCGTCTCCGAAGCCGAAGCGCGCCGCGACATGGGCATCTACAAGAAGGATCACATCCGCAACATCTTGCGAATGCCGGAAACAGAGGCGAAATGGCGTGCTCATCGCGGCGTCGCTCCCAATGAAAGCGATGTCGATGATTTGTTTGCTCAATTCATTCCCCTTCAGTTTGAAGTTTTGGAGAGGTATTCGGGAATGATTTCAGGTGTGGCCCAAACCGTGGAGCGCCTGCGCAGCAGAGGATTGAGAATCGGCAGCAGCACTGGCTATACCCGCCCGATGTCTAATATTTTACTGGCCGCGGCCCGAAAGAGCGGCTATTCTCCCGATGTTTCGCTCTGTCCCGACGATGTTGGCGGCGGTAGACCATATCCCTGGATGTGTTTGCGCATTGCGCTGGAATTCAAATTGAGTTCCGTGGTTTGTGCGGTGAAGGTTGGCGATACTGTAAGCGATATTGACGAAGCTCGGAACGCTGGAATGTGGGCCGTTGGCGTGGTCGAAACCGGTAACGAAATGGGAGTGAGCGCCCAAGAGTTGCAAGCGATGCCTGCTGAAGAGTGCGCGTCGAAAGCAACTCAAGCGCGCGCCCGCCTGCAGGATGCCGGTGCGGATTTTGTGATTGACGGCGTTACCGCGCTCGAGCCGGTGCTCGACAAAATCAATGCGCTGTTGGCTAACGGTGAGCGCCCCGGCGTCGCCCATGAGTGAAACGCCCGATCAGCGCCAACTCGTTCGTTGGCAAATCCTCACACTAGCCCTGCTCGTAACCGGCTACTCAGGCTACTATTTGTGCCGCTCAAATCTCTCGGTTACCATGCCCTTGCTCTCCGCCGAGTTGACAACTCGCGGTATGAGTGCCAACGCCGCCCGCATTGCCTTGGGATCAGTCGCTTCCTTCGGCGTGTTGGCTTATGCCATTGGCAAGTTTCCCAGCGGCTGGCTCGCCGATCTCTTGGGTGGCCGGCGCAATTTTTTGTTTGGCATGGTGGGAGCGATTGCCTTCACGCTGCTTTTTGCGGCTTCCGGCACGATTCCGTATTTCACCCTGGTGTGGATGGGCAACCGCCTTACGCAATCGCTAGGTTGGGCTGGCGCTGTCAAGATTACCGCCAAATGGTTCTCATTTCGCCGCTACGGAAGCGTAATGGCGGTTATTTCGCTGAGCTTTTTGTTTGGTGACGCCATCGCCAGGCAATTCATGGGCTTTCTGATCGCTGCCGGCTTCGGTTGGCGTGGCGTTTTTGTGGCTAGCGCTGCCGTGTTAGCTGTGCTTCTGGCCTTGTGCCTGACATTGCTACGCGAATCTCCCGCCGCGATTGGCCAACCCGAGCCGTCCGCCAACCCGGCGAATCTCTTCGCCAATCAAAGCAGTGTACAACCAGACCTGCGCCGTCTTCTGTTAACACTTTTGGAAAGTGGCGTGTTCCGCTTAGCATGCGCCCTCTCGCTGGGCATGACAATTGTTAAGGAAACCTTCAGCTTGTGGACTCCCACCTATTTTGTTCAGTCAACCGGCATGAGCCCGGCCGCGGCCGCAGGCAATAGCGCGGTGTTTCCGCTGCTAGGAGGCGTCTCCGTCATGTTATGTGGGTGGCTCAGTGACCGTTTAGGGCGCGAGGGTAGGGCGGCAGTTATGTTTATTGGCCTCTTGCTGGCGGGTTGTGCTCTGCTAACCTTGGCATCTGGCGCCGCTCACGGTTCGCAAAGCTGGACGGTGCTCCTGGTGAGTGTGATAGCTTTCCTTCTGTTTGGTCCATACTCATATCTGGCGGGAGCTATTTCCTTGGACTTCGGAGGTAAGCAAGCAAGTGGCACAACCTCCGGAATCATTGATGGTATTGGTTATCTTGGCGGCGTGCTTTCCGGCAATAGCATGGCTCGGATCTCCGTTGATTTTGGCTGGAGTGGAGCGCTGCTTGTGTTGGCATTCGTCGCCTTTCTTTCGAGCGCAGCGGCGATTGCGTTCTTGATTAACGAACGCAGCCTGATCAAGACTGCAGCCGCTTGACGCGCCGGCACCTCCGTCCACTTCGCCGCGCGCCGCGGCACGCCGTCGACTGTTGTAAAATTCAAAGATCGGCAAACATAGTCCCGTCCCCATGTTTCCGCTGCCACGTAAGCATCCAGAAAAGCCATTGATTCTTATTCCCGCCCAACGGTTTGGATTTCGATGCGTAAATATTCGCTCTTCTTTCTTTTGCTTAGCGCGCTTTTGCCATTGCAAGCCGCTTCCCCAACGTTTACCGTGGGGTGGTCGATCTATGTCGGCTGGAACCCTTATTTCTACATGGCGAAAAGCGGCATCCTCAAGCGCTGGGCGGAGAAGTACAACGTCGATATAAAGGTGCAGCGATTCGATTACGCCCCTTCTTTGGACGCGTTTGTCGCAAAAAATATTGATGCCTGCACCATGACCAACATGGAGGCGCTGGATATGCCGGCTGCTTCTGGAGTCGATACCACCGCCATTATCGTCGGCGATTTTTCGAACGGCAATGACGCTGTCATGGTTCGCAACAATCTGTCTTTTGCTCAGCTTCCCGGAAAGCAGGTCATGCTGGTGCAAAAGACCGTTTCCGAGTATCTGTTCGAGCGCGGCATGGTGATGAATGGCCAACAGAGTGAGTTAAAGAAAGTAAAACTGTTGAACACCTCCGATTCCGATATCGTGGGCGCGTTCATGAATAATCCCTCCAGCCAAGCCGTTGTGACTTGGAAACCGCTAGTCTCGCAGATCCGCAGCGTAAAAGGCGTCACGACGATTTTTGATTCCTCTAAAATTCCCGGTGAGATATTGGACCTTCTCGTTGTTCGGACCGATATATTAAATCGTCCCGATGGCTCGGGCGCACGCTTTGCCAAGGCCATGACCGGAGCTTGGTTTGAAACTCTCTCACAGCTGGCCGCGAAGGGAGCGACGGGTGACAAAGCTGCCGCCGGGGTGGCCGCCGCCTCCGGCGACACTTTGGCCTCCATACGCGAACAGTTGTCCACTACTCACATGTTCTACCAACCCGCTTCAGCGGTCGAGTTTACTGTAAGTAGCGACCTGAAGCAAAAGATGGAACTAGTGCGGCAGTTCTGTTTTCGGCATGGCTTATTAGGAGAAAATAGCGCGTCTGTGGACGACGTTGCTATCCAGTTCCCCGATAAATCCGTTGCGGGAAAGAAGGACCGCGTTCGCCTCCGTTTCGACGCGGGGTATATGCAAATGGCAGCCGGAGGAAAGCTTTAAGCGTGATGGTAAATCCGTTTGATATCGAAGCCAAACCAAGTAAGCTGACGTGGGCAATGCTTTCCTGGGTGCTGTTCGCTTTAGGTATCGGACTCTACTTCCAGGAATCGATTAAGAGGCATCGCGAAAACCCCGAAGACCGCGTTGTTCCCACGCTGGCGCAACTGGCGCAAGGCATCCACAATGCTTTTCTCAATCCGGCCGAGGAAGATGACGACACCTCAATAGAACAAATGAATAGCTGGCAGCGCATTAGGCGCAGCATGATTTGGAAAGATACGGCCGCTAGTGGGCAGCGCTTCCTGATCAGCTTGCTTTTGTTGGTTCCGGCCGTGCTGCTGGGTCTCCACATTGGGTTATTCCCCTACGTCGGCGCACTGTTTACGCGCTTCGTCTTGTTTTTCGACAAGATTATCGCGCTGTCGGTCCTCCCTATCCTCTTTATCGCGTTCGGTATCGACGAGTTATCGAAGATCATGCTTATGGTCATCGGCGTCGCGCCCACCATCATCCTTGACACCTGCGATCTTGCGAAGGGTGTGCCGCGTGAACAAATCGTCAAGGGATTCACTCTCGGCGCCGGCAGTGGCGCGGTGGCCTATCGCATAGTTCTGAAACAAATCATGCCGCGCGTATTGAATGCCATTCGTCTGAATCTCAAGCCTTTGATGCTTTTTCTCTTCGCCGGTGAGATGATTGCTTCAACTGACGGACTTGCGTATCGAATTGCCCTGCTACGCCGCCATATGGGAATGGACGTCATCATCCCCTATGTTTTATGGGTTGCCCTTTTGCTTTTTCTCATCGATTGGGCTTTACGCCTGTTGAATCAGGTTTGGCATCCTTGGTTTAAAGAGACATGACGATGAGCGCTCCCCAGCCGATTTTCAGCGACCATATTGCCTCCGCCAACGGTCAAACACCCTTGACTCACGTAAGTGCTACGGATGTCTCCCTGTCCTTCGGCAATCGGATTCTTTTCGACAGAATCTCTTTTTCAATAGACAAGGGTGAGTTCGTGTGTGTTTTGGGAGAAACCGGCTGTGGCAAGAGCACTTTGCTTCGCCTCATACTCGGAGAAGAGCAACCTACCACCGGTGGCTTGGTTGTATCCGGCAAGAAAATTCGCGGTGTCAACCGGAATTGCGGCTACGTTCCGCAGAAATACTCGCTCTTTCCGGACCGCACGGTCTTGAGCAACCTGGTATTTGGCCCTGAATCTGCCGCGCTGTCGGTTCTCTCACGGTTTTCCAGCAAGAGCCGAGAGCGCCGCCGCGAGATACGTCAAGAAGCATTTTCGTGGCTTGCCAGAATTGGTCTCCAAGCGGCTGACGCCAACAAGTATCCGCACCAGCTTTCGGGTGGCATGCAACAGCGTGTCGCTATTGCCCAGGCTCTCATGATGAAGCCCTCTATTTTGCTGATGGACGAGGCCTTTAGCGCTCTCGATCCGAATACCAGGGGTGGAATGCAGGCTTTGATTCACAATTTATGGCTGCAAACCGCCACTACAATTGTCTTCGTCACCCATAACACCCATGAAGCGGCCTGTTTGGCAAGCCGACTATTTGTTCTCGCAAAGAAGAATAGCGAAGCATCCACTATTGTTCTTGATGAATCTGTCCCGTTTTCCAGGGATAGATTCGCCGATCGCCGGCTGCGGTCTGAAGTCTTAGAACTTATTCACAGAATCGAATCGTATTCTCGCGGAGCGTTCTCCGATGCCGAATAAGTTTCATTTGCGCGCCCTACCCTGGCTGTTTGCTTCAATGCTGCTCTTCGCAGTATTGGCCCAGGCGCAGACTCCGGCCGAGCCGGCAAATGATTTCTTCGAAAATAAAGTCCGTCCAGTTTTGGTCGCCAATTGTTACGCCTGCCATACAGCTGCGCAAATGTCAGGTTTGCGTGTCGACTCTAAAGAAGCTTTACTGAAAGGTGGAGATACCGGCCCTGCAATAGTTGCGGGAGATCCGGAACACAGTTTGCTGATCCAGGCTGTCCGGCAAACCGGCGCCTTAAAGATGCCCAAAGGCGGACGGCTCAAGCCGCAAGAGATTGCAGACCTGGCGGCTTGGGTCAAGATGGGTGCGCCTTGGCCGACTTCAAAAGTTGCAACCGCTGCCCCCACTAATCCCGAGTTTAAAATCAGTCCCGACCAACGTCAGTTTTGGTCATTCCGACCTCTCCAAACACCCCCAATTCCAAAGCCGGAGGACAGTAAGTGGGTACGTACTCCTATCGATAGTTTTGTTTTGGCAAATCTGGAGTCTAAAAGCCTCAAGCCTGTAAAGCTTGCCGACAAACTCACGCTCCTCCGCCGTGCCACGTTGGATCTGATTGGCCTGCCTCCCACCTCCGATGAGATTGAGGCGTTCGAGAAAGACAAAACGAGCAAGGCTTTCGAGAAGGTTATAGATAGGCTCTTAGCATCACCCCGATATGGCGAACGCTGGGGTCGCCACTGGCTCGACGTCGCGCGCTATGCCGAGGACGACGTCCGCGGTCTCGACCCCAAAGGCCGCGGCTACATGCCTTATCAAGGCGCTTATGTTTATCGCGATTGGGTAATTCAGGCGATGAACGGCGACATGCCGTACGGACAATTTGTCAAGGCGCAGCTCGCGGGCGACAAGCTGGATGAAAAAGTCCGCGACAAAATGATCGCCGGTACCGGCTTCTTGGGGCAAGCGCCGTGGGTGTGGGATCAGGCCGAACCAGTGCAGGGCCGCGCCGACGAACGCAACGAACGAATCGATGCCGTTAGTCGCGGCTTCCTCGGTCTGACCGTGGCTTGCGCCCGTTGTCACAATCACAAATACGACCCTATCTCGCAAAAAGACTATTACGCGCTCGGTGGAGTTTTCGCCAGCACAACTTACCACGAATATCCACGAAGTTCCGACGTTCAAGTCAAGGCCTGGAAAGAAAAAGAGAAGCAGATCGATGACTTGGAAGACGAGCTTGAGGATTTTGAGCGTCACGCCAGCGAACAGCTTGAACAGGTGCTGGCGCATCAAACCTCGAAGTATATGCTGGCTGCCTGGCGGGTTCTTGGAAAGTTGAAGGAAACTCCCGAAGAAGCTTCGTCTCGGGAAAATGTCGATATCGAAGTCTTGCAGCGCTGGGTCAAGTATTTGGGCCGCAAACAGTCGCCATCTCTTTTTTTGAAAGATTGGAACGCCATGGTTGCGGAGGGCGGCAGCGAATCACAGGCCAGATTCTTGGCTGGGAACTTCCAAAACCTCGTTCTTCAATTGATGGCGGAGTCCGCGAAGATAAAAGAGGATAACGACATCATCAAGGCGAAAAACGACGTTCCTAAACGCTTTAACCTGAATGCCAAACCCAACGAATTTGAGACCCAGGATCAGTTCTGCCCCGGCTGTGATCTCGAATTAAAGGCCCTTCCCACCGACCGTGGAAAACTCTGGATGGACATTTTCGTCGCTTCTTCATCCGATGAACAAAAGCCCGACCCGGGAGTTCTCCGCTTCAGCGGCTACGCTCTGGAACGGCAAATGGGAGCGCTGTGGAAAAATCACGTCGAAGATCTCGATAAGCAAATTGAAGCGCTCAAAAAGGCCTTGCCGAAGGAGTATCCTTTCGTTCACGGCGTCGCCGATAAAGACAAGCCGGTTGATATATCCGTCAATCTACGCGGCAGCCCATTTAATTTAGGGGATCAAGTGCCCCGGCGTTTTTTGCAGGTTCTCTCGAAGTCCGACGCTGGCGACACCTTCGATCAAGGCAGCGGCAGGCTGCAACTCGCCGACGATATCGTAGCTAGTCCCCTTGCATCCCGCGTGATTGTCAATCGAGTTTGGAAGTGGCACTTTGGAACCGGGTTGGTTGACACTGCGGATAACTTTGGCAAGATGGGTGAGCGTCCATCGAATCCCGAATTGCTCGAATATCTAGCCGCCAAATTCAGCGACGAGGGAATGTCTCTTAAGAAACTTCATAAAGAAATCATGCTCTCGTCCGTGTATCAGTTGAGCAGCGGCGACGACTCTTCTAATAACGAGAAAGACCCGAACAATCGCTCCTACTGGCGCTTCAACCGGCTTCGCTTAGATGCTGAACAGCTCCGCGATTCAATGTTGTTTGTAGCCGGTACTTTGGATCTTAAGAATGCCGGCGGCCCTTCGACGGATTTCGGGCCGGAGAATTACCGCCGAACGGTTTTCTGCAAGGTCAGCCGCTATCGTCTTGATAACTATCTGCAGGTTTTCGATTTTCCAAATCCCAGCACCACAGCCGAACAGCGTTTTTCCACAAATGTCCCGCTTCAGCGGCTTTTTATGATGAACAATCCCTTCGTATATGCTCAAGCTACGAAACTCGCGGAACGGTTCTACGCCAAGGGGAGCGACGGCGAACGCATCACGGAGGCCTACCTTCTGGTGTTTGGCAGAAAGCCGAGCGATGAGGAAATGCAATTGGGCCTAAACTTTATCAAGGCCAATCCGGAGAAGCCGGGTCACGATATAGCCGGTGAACCCTTAACGGCGTGGAGAGAGTACGCCCGGGTTTTGATGAGTTCCAATGAATTCGAGTTTGTGAATTAGCCAGGGAGAATGAGTATGCGACATAAGCCGGAAAGCCAGCCACTCACCAGACGCGATGCCTTGTGTCGCATGGGGTGTGGGTTCGGCATGTTGAGTTTTGCCAGCATGGTGGGCGAGTCCATCGCACACGCCGGAGTGAGTTCCCCCGTGAATCCATGGATGATTGACGACCCGCACTTCAAACCGAAAGCGAAACACGTCATTTTTCTTTTCATGAACGGCGGCATGTCGCAGGTAGACACCTTTGATCCTAAGCCGGTGCTCGACAAGTACGATGGCCAGCCAATGCCCGGCGGCGACTTGAAGCATGAGCGGAAGACAGGCGGCCTGATGAAGTCGCCTTTTAGCTTCAAGAAGTATGGTTCAAGCGGCATCGAAGTCAGTGAACTCTTTCCTAACGTGGGCGGCGTCATTGACGACATCTGCGTCGTCCGCTCTGTCCACACGGAGATACCAAACCACGAACCAGCTTTGATCATGATGAACACTGGCGCCAACCAGCCCGGGCGTCCTTCCATGGGTTCATGGCTTACCTATGGGCTTGGACAGGAAAACAAGAATCTGCCTGGCTTCGTCGTTCTATGTCCCGATGTACCTACAACCGTTGGACCACCTTTATGGAGCGCCGGTTTTCTGCCTCCCATGGTTCAAGGAACCTACATTTCCGATAGTGTCAAAGACAAGGACTTCGACCCGCTAAAGTTGATTCCTAACATTCACAACGATCAGTTCGATCTCACCGAGCAAAAGCGCGAACTCGATCTGGTGAGTGAGCTTGACCGTCTCAATATGCAGCGCATGGGCGTGCGCGATCCCAATCTTGAAGCCACTATTAGCTCAATGGAAACGGCCTATCGCATGCAAACTGAAGCGCCGGAAGTCTTCGATGTGCGCAAGGAGAGCGAGGCGGTGCAAAAGCTCTATGGGGAAGGCAGTACTGCTCGTGGCTGTTTAACGGCGGCTCGGCTGATTGAACGCGGCGTCCGAATGGTTCAGGTCTACTACGCGAAGGCGGACCCCTGGGACCATCACTTCGACATTCAGTTGCATCGGAAAACCGCGCATGATTCGGACCAGCCTTTTGCAGCGGTAATTAAAGACTTGAAGAGCCGTGGCCTGCTTGACGAAACCTTGATCGTCTGCGGCTCCGAGTTCGGGCGCACGCCGGTCGTAGAGATGGGCAGTGGTTTCATGGGGGGACAAACCCACAATGGCCGCGACCACAACCCGCACGGCTTCACTATGTGGCTGGCAGGCGGTGGAATCAAGGGCGGTATGACATACGGGGCCACTGACGATTTCGGCTGGAAAGCAATTGATAAGCCCGTCCATGTGCATGACATACACGCCACAATCCTGTATCTCCTCGGAATCGATCATATGAAGCTGACGTACCGTTACAGCGGAAGGGATTTCCGGCTGACCGACGTGGCCGGTAACGTTATTCACGACATCATTGCGTGATGTTTGGCCCTCAACGGCTTTACGTTATGAATTCTAAAATCAGACCCACCTTCCTCCGCGTTACCCTCGGCCTCTTCGCGCTGGCGCCGGTCCTCCATGGCGCCCATAACGTTTTCGACTTTTCTCTCGTTTCCTCGGATGGCAAAACGCTAAGTCTCAAGCAATACTCGGGAAAAGTTTTGCTGATTGTGAACGTGGCCAGCCAATCTCAATTTAACGATCAAATCGCTAAACTCGAAATCCTTTATCAGAAGTACCAAAAGCAAGGATTTGTTGTTCTGGCCGTCCCTTGCAACGATTTTGGGAAGCAAGAGCCCGAACTTCCGAATGACGTAGCAAACTCATATGCCGGCTTTCATCTGACCTTTCCTCTCTTGGGGAAATCTTCTGTTATAGGAAAGGATCAACTCCCATTATTTAAGTTTCTGGCCAAGCCAAAGGCCGAAGCGAAAAAAACGGAGGCTGACGAAGACGATCACGACAAATCGCCTCCAGCCGAAGTCCCGTGGAACTTCAGTAAGTACCTGGTGGGCCGCAAAGGTCAAGTGATTTCCAGGTTCGATGCCGACGTTCCTCCAGACTCTCCAGTCTTTATGGCGGCGGTGGAAGATGCTCTTAATGCCAAGCCTGAGCAAGATGATAAAGGTACTCAACGGGCTGCGAGCGTCAATCCGTCCGACTCGAAGAGTTCAAATATGCCCTCCATCCGCCGAGTTGAGTGATCTCTCTCGCGTTCTGAGCGGCGTATGGCTCGCAGATGAATCCTTGTACCCACGTGCCATCCATTAATTCCAAGGACCCGATTCCGAGGGGCGCTACGACCAATGAAACAAAACTGCCAAACCTCGTCATAGGTATAGCCCACACTTCCACTTCAATTCCACCGCCATGAAATCCTGGATCTCGAATCAACCCCGGCTTCGGAGGTACCGAGCCGTCCAGGGCGTATAGCCGATAGCAGGCTGCTGTACGAGTGGTTTTGAGCAGGCATGCGCCTCGCGACGTGAGTTGATAGTTCAATGGTTGACCAGCTAGATGGGCCCCCACAACGGTAATGAGAGTGAATCCCGGCGGCGTGGAAGGCGCCGCCAAACTTGCTACTGAATTCATCAATAAACCGTGAAGCTGGTCCGCGGAATACAACAGTGCAGTATCGCTAAACTTTGGTCCAATAAGCGAGACTCCGAAAGGAAGTCCATTGGGCCGAAAGCCCGCAGGCAGTGCTACGGCCGCCAGGTCGAGTAGATTTACAAAATTCGTATAGTAGCCGAGATTTGAATTCAGACGGATCGGATCGGCATCCACTTCGGCAATTTTATAGGTGGTGGGGCTTGTAGGCAGCAAGAGAAAGTCTACGGTTTTCAAAATATCGCTCGTCTCTCGTCGTAACTCGCTCAGGCGGTACTGGGCATTAAAGCAATCCACCGCACTATACTTCGTGCCTCCGCTGATGATTCCGCGAACCACCGGATCAATCTCTTCAGCGTGCTCGGCAAAGAAGGATTCAATCGCCGCCAGCCTTTCAGCTACCCAGGGCCCGGCATAAAGCAAATCGGCTGCCGCTCGAAAAGGTGTCAAGTCGATCTCGACGCGCCGGCCACCTAGATCTTCCAAAGCGCCGATACTCTCAAAATATAAATCGCGAGCCGCTTCGTCTCCAAAGAATTCGAGCTGACTCTCATGCGGAACCCCGAATCGCGGCGCATTCCCCAGCCAAAGACCTGCCGCTTCCTTCCAACACCGCGAATAACTATCAGCCGCGTCGAATCCTCGCGCCTGCTCGAAAATAGATTTAGTATCGCCGCACGTCGCGGCAAAAATAGAAATGCAATCCAGGGAACGGCACGCTGGTATCACTCCACTCGTGCTAATTGCTCCCCTGGTTGGCTTCAAGCCGACCAAATTATTGAACGCGGCCGGTACCCGTCCCGAACCAGCCGTATCTGTTCCCAACGAAAAGCTCACCAAGCCTTTCGCCACTACCACCGCGGAACCGGAACTGGATCCTCCCGAGATATGTTCACTGCTAAAAACGCTGCTACAAGCGCCATATGGCGATCTCACGCCGACTAGACCAGTCGCGAATTGGTCCATGTTAGTCTTGCCGATTAAAATCGCTCCCGCTTCTTCCAACCTTCGCACCACTGTTGCGCTGTGATTCGGGCGATACGCGAACGCCGGACAACCGGCCGTCGTTTCCATACCAGCGGCGTCAATGTTGTCTTTCACCGCAAAAGGCACCCCATAAAGTGGAAGAGATCGGCGGTCGTTTGTCAGGAGATCTTGTGCGCGTTTGAGCGCTCGCGCGCGCGGAACCAGCGAGATCCAAACCGGCCGCATCCCTTCTGTCTCAATTCGTGTGTAGACATCTTCAACTACATCGCTCGGCTTAGTTCCGGACTCATAAGCGCTGCGCAGCGAATCGAGAGCGAGTTTCACGTCACAGCCACCAAGACGAGTGTTTGACCAGGAGTTACGAGCGCGCCAGGTTTACATCTGATTTCCTTCACGATTCCTCCCACGGGTGATGTGATCATCAATTCAGTCTTCATCGCTTCCAAACAGACGAGATTATCACCGGCCTCAACGCTCTGTCCTGCCTCTACAAGTATTTTCCAAACACTGGCCGTCAGCGGGCAGGTAATCGGCGAACAGCCGGATGGATGCGCCGTTTCCAACGCGCCTGCTGAGAGGTCCGCCGGAACATCGACAATCATCGCCTGCCCCGCCACTGCCCAACGCGCTCTTTCCTCCTCGAAGGCCTGTCGCATGCTTAGCTTCCTCGCCAGCGCCTCTTTCTCAATTGAGCGCAAGAATGTCAGATGGTCCCTATAGCTAAACGCGGACGGTTCGGTCCTTACTTCGTATTTTCCGTGTGGGAACGCATCGCGAATCTCCAGCAGTTCATCCGCGCTCACAGGATAAAAACGGATCTGATCGAAACAGCGCAGCAGCCACGGCGTTCCTGGCTCGAAGTTTGCGGTGCTTTTGAAGGTGTTCCACATTTGGAGGGTCCGGCCAAAGAGCTGATATCCGCCTGGCCCTTCCATGCCGTAGATACAAAGGTAAGCGCCTCCAATGCCAACCGCATTCTCGGGCGTCCAAGTTCGCGCCGGATTATATTTGGTTGTCACGAGCCGCTGACGCGGGTCAATCGGCGTAGCCACCGGCGCGCCCAAATAAACATCTCCTAAACCGAGCACCAGATAGCTGGCGCCGAATACGATATCCTTTACAGAGTCAACCGACTCAAGGCCATTGATTCGGCGAATGAACTCTATATTTGACGGGCACCATGGTGCATCGGGCCGCACTGCCTGCATGTATTTCTCGGCGGCTAACCGGGCTTGTGGATCGTCCCAGGACAGCGGCAGATGAACAACGCGCGATGGCACGCTTATGTCGGTCCTGGCCGCAATGCTTTTCTCAGCTGCCATCAAAGTCTCCAGAAGCAGCTCACGCGCCAGAATCCGCGAGTTGTAATGGATGTGCAGGCTCCGGATCCCCGGAGTTACATCGATAACGCCTTTCAGCGCCGCGCTTCGAAACGCAGTTTCTAGGCTATGCACGCGCAGTCTCAGGGCGAGATCTAAGACGTTTTCCCCTAACTCGATGAGCAGGTATCTGTCCCCGTCCGCTCGGTAGGTGACTTTGGGAGTGTCGGCGCTACCCGAGTGCATCGCTATTACCGCTGGTTCCATCACTTGGCCTTCCTGGCTCGGCGTTTGCGGAAGCTGTCCCGTCAATGACTCGATAGCAGCATCCATCTGCTGCTGCATAAGGTGTGCCTGGCCGAGTGTCAGCGGGCTAAAACGAACGGTGTCGCCGGGGCGAAGCTGCCCCACTTTCCAAAGCTCTGCCCCAACAATCGTCGCCGGACAAACAAACCCTCCGAGGCTCGGTCCGTCCGGGCCCAGGATAATTGGCATATCTCCCGTGAAATCTATGGTTCCTACCGCATAGGCGTTGTCGTGAATGTTCGAAGGGTGCAAACCCGCTTCGCCGCCATCTTGCCGTGCCCATTTTGGCTTCGGGCCAATCAGCCGAATACCCGTTCGGTCGGAATGATAGTGAACTTTCCATGCAGTGTCGAATAGCATGGCAACATCTTCCTCTTGGAAGAAATCGGGAGCGCCGTGCGGTCCATAAAGCACCCCAATCTCCCATTCGTTGGGGTAGATCGGTTTAAGTCCAATAGGTAGAGCGCGAGCCGCGTCTCTTAACGGTTCGGAGGTCAAATGCAGAACATCGCCTGCCCGCAGCGTCCGCCCCGCGTATCCGCCAAAACCACCCAACATAAAAGTGCTGGCACTGCCAAGATAGCTTGGAACAGCCAGGCCTCCGGCGACTGCCAGATATGCGCGCATGCCAGCTTTATTGACATTGCCGACGCGCATTATACTTCCGGCAGGAACGCCAGTCGTCTCCCAAGGGGCAATCGGCAAGCCATTCAACGTTGCTTCCAGATCCGCTCCGGTCAGCGCAACAACACAAGTGCATGTAAATCTCAATGCCGGTCCCGACATCGTGATTTCAAGCGCCGGCAAACCTTCGGCGTTCCCAACTAGCCTGTTAGCCAGCCGGAACGCTAAATCGTCCATTGGCCCGGATGGTGGCACTCCTACATTCCAATACCCCAACCGGCCTGGATAGTCCTGGACCGTCGTCTGGGTCCCACCCTCCAGCACCTCGATAGCCCGGCGTTCGTAAACGAACCGCCCGAGCGACGAGGTCAACATCTCACCAGCCAGGAAATCAGTCGAACTGCACACCTGTCTCAAATAATCGATATTGGTCTCAATTCCCGCCAACTGCGTGTTATCCAAGGACTCTTGAAGTTTCTTAACGGCTGCACCTCGATCACTGGCATGAACAATGATCTTCGCGAGCATAGGGTCGTAAAACGGCGTAATCTCCGTTCCTGCATCTACCCAACTCTCAACTCTTGCGTCACTCTCTGGCCACTTAGCATGAGTCAAACGTCCAGACGAAGGCTGAAAGTTTTTCCCTGGATCTTCCGCATAGACTCGGGCCTCTATTGAATGACCTCTCGGCGCAATAGCTATATCACTCAGCTTCTCTAAGGTTCCCGCTGCATTCCGCACCATCCATTCCACCAGGTCGATACCGGTGACTTCTTCCGTCACGCCATGCTCCACCTGTAAGCGTGTGTTCACCTCCAGGAAGAAGAACCGTCCACTGGCATTGTCATAGACGAACTCGACAGTCCCCGCCGACCTATAATTGGCCGCTCGCCCCAACTCAACCGCCGCTTCGACGAGCTTTACCCGAGTCTCTACGGGAAGTCCCGGCACCGGCGTTTCTTCGATTACTTTCTGATTGCGCCGTTGCGTTGAGCAATCGCGTTCCCCCAGTGCGATCACTTCGCCCCTGCCATCGCCAAATATTTGCACTTCGATATGTCGTGCGCGCTCTATAAACCGTTCAAGAAATGTTCCACTGTTGCCGAAATTACTCTCGCCCAGCCGCTGTGTTGCCTCAAATGCGGCGGTAATGTCTTCGGGCTGCCGGCACAAACGAATCCCAATCCCCCCTCCGCCGGCGGTGCTTTTAAGCATCACCGGAAAACCTATAGTCGCCGCAGCTTCTTGCGCATCAGCAAGGTTCTTAAGTAATTCACTACCGGGCAGCAGCGGCACCCCGAGACTCGCCGCTAATTGCCGCGCTTCATGCTTCAATGAAAACGCTCGCATTTGGCTGGCAGTAGGTCCAATGAATACAATGCCGTTATCCTCGCAGTCCTGCGCGAAGGCAGCATTCTCACTCAGAAAGCCGTAGCCTGGGTGAATCGCCTCTGCCTTTGTTAGACGTGCCGCCGCCAGAATTGCCTCGATCGAAAGATAGCTTTCGCTGCCTGGCGGTGGTCCAATCAATACGGCCTCGTCGGCCCTATCAACGTGCCTTGCGTGCCGATCCGCTTGCGAGTAAACAGCCACTGAACCGATGCCAAGCCGTTTCAACGTTCGAATGATGCGGCACGCGATTGCGCCGCGATTTGCAACCAGTACCTTGCGAAACATTACTCGGGCCCGGAGGGCGAATCCCAGAGCAGGACTTCTATGGGAGTCGGGTTGTAGGCGTTGCATGGATTGTTTAGTTGTGGACAATTGCTGATCAATCCCAGCACATCCATCTCCGCCCGCAACTCAACATATTTCCCCGGTTCCGAGATACCATCCTCGAAAGTGAGCTTCCCCTCCGGCGTTACCGGCACATTCATAAAAAAGTTAATGTTATTGGCTATATCGCGCTTCTCAAAGCCTTCGTCAAATGCCAATACTGCTTTCAAGAAGCTCTGGCGGCACGCATGCATATGGCCTTTCTCAATGGCATAGCGCACCATGTTGCTCTCCGTGGCGCACGCCCCGCCGAGTGTGTCATGCCTCCCGCAGGTGTCTGCCGTGATCGTCAACAGCACGTTGCCGTTCGTCGAGATGAGCCGGCTGCCCGTTGTCAGATAGATGTTTGCCTGCTGCCGAATCGTGTCTTGAAAACTGTAGCGATCGGCGTAATCGTGGGCGTTATAGAACAACGTGTCAACGGCTTGATTTCCCTCCAGGTCGACGATGCGCATCTTTTGTCCGCGTTTGATTTCACGAATCCACGAGTCTCCCGCCTTTACAATTAGCCGGTAGCTCGCGTTACCGGGGTCTAGCCGGCTGGTCACCATATTGATCCCATTCACGTGATTCTCCAGATTCGACTACAAGAAGTAACGCTCAGTCAGAGTGAAGCCGCGGCCATTTTCAGGTCTGATCAGCCTGCTCGCATCCGCTGTCCCGGGCGTTTCCACGCTCTTCAAAGTCAGCTTCACGGGCTTTGGATCATACTTCGGACTTGGATCCATCGGATGTTGGCAAGTGTTCAGAACCGTCAGCACATTCATCTCGGCGCGCAGGTCCACGTAGTCTCCCGCGTTGGAGCACCCGGGAACCCAGCTCATAGCTCCATCCGCTTTTACCCCGACCTTACTGAAAAAATTAACGTTCGGCGTAAGATCTCGCTTCGTCAGTCCATACTTAGCCAATTCGATCAAGAAACCATCCTTGGCATTCTTGTGATACGCATTTCGTTTTTCTTGATAATTCGCCGTGCCGTATTTCGCAACTGTCGACGCCTCGTCCGCACAGCCGCCCAGGGCATCGTGCCAGCCCACGGTGTCTTCCACAATCGAACACAAAATCCGCCCCATATCCGAATAAAGAACGTAAGGGCAGGCCAGTTTTCCTATGTGCTGAGCTTTTAGAGTGTCCGGTAAATTCAGTCGCTCGGCCGGCAATTCGGCGTTGTAAAAAATCGCCCCTACGTTCGCGCCTCCTTCAGTATCGGTGATTCGCAAGGCAGTGCCACGCTTCATCACGTGCGACCACGAAGCGCCTGGCTGTACAATTTCCTCCCACAAAATGTCCTCGGACATAATTCTCCTGTCCCGGCCGGGACGGGCAAGAAACACCGGCAACTAGGTTTTTTTAGAATACAAAAAGAAACGGAAAATCGTAGCGGGTGATGAAGGGAGGACCACAGCAAACATCCAGCGCGGTAATGCGCAGCATAACGCGCAAGGAGATTCGCCGCTCATTGGATTCTGCCACCTTGCAAGTATGACACAAGTCCCAATATCTGGCGAACTATAATTCGAATGACTCAAATAAGAAACTGTAGTTGGGACCCTCGTAGCGTTCTCGCTACACTTGAGCTTTTCGCCCATGATTCCCTCAGTCAAAGCACTGTCCTGCTGCATATCGTTTGCCGCGGTCTGCACCTTCGCGAGCTTCGGCCAAGCGGCGCCTAAACGGCCTACCGGCCTCCCGACCCCCGGCATTCAAAGCCCAATGGCTGCTATCAAGCCACTGGCCATTTTCGCCGTCCCTGGCGCTCCAGACTGGATGGCAGTCGCCGAAGACTCGGTCTGGGTAACAAGTTCTCCCAAAAACACAGTCACCCAACTCAAGGCCGATACCAACACACTCGGCCACATAGTCACCGTCGCCAAGCCGTGCTCAGGTCTCATCTTCGCTTTCGGTAGCATTTGGTCTCCCAGTTGCGGTGAGCATTCCCTCATCCGCTTTAATGCCTTCTCGGGCGCGGTAGAGGCAAAAATTACCGTTGGTCCCGCCGAGTCGGAAGGGGGGATTGCGGCGGGGGCTGGCAGTGTATGGATGCTCATCGATAAATCCGGAGTTTTGGCGCGGATCAATCCAAAGACCAACACAGTCGAGCGGAAGATCGCTGTTCCCGCCGGCTCCGCTGCCTGCACCTTCGGCGGCGGAATTGTCTGGGTGACTGCCCCCACGAAGGGCCTGCTGGCCAGCGTAGATCCCTTAACTAATTCAGTCACTCACGAAATCGAGGTCGGCCAAAGCCCACGCTTCCTCACGTTCGGCGCCGGCTCCGTTTGGACCCTCAATCAAGGCGACGGAACAGTCAGTCGAATCGATGCTTCCACTTACAAACTGGTTGCCAACATCGAAGCTGGTCTACAGGGCGAAGGCGGTGAAATCACCTTTGGCCAAGGCGCACTCTGGACCACATTAATCAAATTTCCCATCACCAAAATCGACCCTGCTACCAACAAAGTCTCTCAACAATGGACCGGACCCGGCGGCGATAGCATCCGCATCGGCCTTGGCTCACTTTGGCTTACCGACTATCAAGGTCAAAAAGTCTGGCGCATCGATCCTAACTCTCTGTAGCGGCTGTCTAGAATGAGAGCTGAATGCATTCTTCGAAGCTTGCTCTACTAGTACTTTTCTTCCTTGGGCGTCTCACTCTTGGCTGGCAGGCAACCGCAAATATCAGCGGCTCGGTTGCAGACACCACTGGCGCCCCCATTAGCGGCGCCCGCATCAGGCTTACCCGCACTGATCATTCTCAGGACCAAGAAGCCCTCTCCAGCAATGATGGCCACTTCATCTTTGCCAGCGTCACGCCCGGACCATTTCAAATCACCGTTGCTGCCCAAGGCTTCGCGGCTAAGTCGTCCTCCGGGATCATTCACTCTGCCGAGATCTTGAACCTTCCGGCAACCGTTCTGGATGTGGCCACTTTGAATACCGACGTCCAAGTCACGCTATCGCCCGCTGAAATCACGGCTGATCAACTAAAAGTCGAAGAAAAACAGCGTCTGCTGGGTCTCATTCCGAACTACTACATTAGCTACGCGCCCCAAGCCGCTCCTTTGACCTCGCGGCAAAAGTTCACACTGGCCTTGAAATCGACGGTTGATCCTTTCGCCTTCGGCGTAACCGCCGTCATCGCCGGCGTTCAGCAATGGCAGAACGATTTCGCCGGCTACGGTCAAGGGGCGCAGGGTTACGGCAAGCGGTATGGCGCCTCCTACGCCGACTACTTCAGCGGCACCATGATCGGCGGCGCTATTCTGCCTTCGATATTCAAGCAAGACCCCCGCTATTTCGTCAAAGGCAGCGGCACAAAACGATCGCGCGCGCTGTATGCCATGGCCAATGCCTTTATTCGCAAAGGGGACAACGGCCGCTGGCAGCCTGATTACTCCGATATCCTTGGCTCTTTCGCCGCCGCCGGACTTTCGAATCTCTACTATCCCGCCCGCAGTCGGAACGGCGTCGGCCTGACATTCGAAAATACCGCGATTGGTATCGGCGGCACCGCCCTTGGGAATATCTTCGAAGAATTTCTTTCGCGCAAATTGACTCCCAGCGCCAACCAAAAATCCCAAAGCAAACCTTAGATGCGTTAAGCGGGCTTCAATTCTACCGCCAAAATCCCCGCCAAAATCAGACTGCCGCCCGCCACCGCATAAAACGTCAACGTTTCCCCGCCTAGCGACACTGCCGTGACCAACGCCACCACCGGCTCCAAGGCAAAAATCAAAGCTGTGCGCGTTGCCGTCGTGTATCGTTGTCCCCAGGTCTGCAGCGCAAAAGCAACCGCTGTAGCAAATATCGCCGTCAGCACAATCGCTACTAAGACGGCACGGTTCCATATCGCGCGCGGCGGCTCAATGCCAAGCGATATCGCCGACAACGCAGCCGCGCAAACAATTTGTCCCAATGCCACTGCTTCCGTTTTTTCCCGCTGCGAATAGTAACCCAGAATCAGAAGGTGAAACGCAAACGCCGCCGCGCAGCCAAGTGTCAGTAAGTCACCGCGGTTCATCCTCAAGTTCGCACCAAAGGATGGCAGGGTCATTACGATCATTCCCGCCGTCGCCGCTCCAATGCCAATCACTTCCCTCCCCCCTGGTCTCTTGCGGAAAACTGCCGCCCCAATCAATGGCACCAATACAATGTAGAGTCCCGTCAGGAAGCCCGAGTTGCCCGCCGTCGTGTATTTCAATCCCACCGTCTGCGATATGTAGCCGAGCCACAGAAACAAGCCAGCAACCGCCCCGCCACCCAATCCCCGCCCAATTTCCCGCCACTGCATTTTGCGAAAGCCCGGAATAAATAGCAATGCCAGGCAGATGCTCGCCAGCGCGAAACGCAGAAACAAAAAATAAACCGTCGAGATATCGGTAAGCGCGTGCTTCACCACCACAAAGGTGCTGCCCCAAATAACGGCAACTATGGCCAGCGCCGCATCGGCTTGCCAGCGCGAGTGTTGTGGCGGCCTCACTAGCCCGCTGCTTCGCCTGTTCCGCCGTCTTCCGCCAGCGCCGCCAGCGCTAACAGAATACGCCGCAATCCCAAATCTCGCGTGTCGGGCCGGTACCACTCTTGATTCGTGTGCGCGCCTCCGCCTTGTCCACCCGCGCCAATCGATACCGCCGGCAACCCCATCGATAGAGGCACGTTGGCATCCGTCGACGCGCAGTCCACCCGTGCGCGTATGTTAAGAAACGAATCCACGGCTTGCAGCGTGCGCAATAGCGCCGAATTCTCGGGCAACTTGCCCCCTGGCCGTGAACCTAGTTCTTTGATCTTCGCCGTCAACCGCTCCGTCCTCACCGCTCGATTCGCCCGTTCCAAACTGCGTTCTATGGACGCCGTAACCAGCGCCGCAATGTCATCCAGCAAGAACGGCTCTTCCGACCGTAAATCAAGCTTCGCCCGCGCGCTCGAGGGAATCGAGTTCACGCTCGTCCCCCCCTCAACCATGCCGAAATTATAAGAGCAACGCGTACGCCGCTCAGTTCCCAAGCGCGCATCCGCCAATTGTGAAAACGTGCTGATCACATCTCCAATGGCATGCACCGGATTTGGCGTGCCGTAATCGTTCCAACTGTGCCCACCGGGTCCCGCAAAGCTGATTTCAAAACGCCGGCTAGCCAGCGCTTGCGCCGTAATGTGATCGGTCGATGGTCCATCCAAAACTAGAAATGCGCGAATCTGTGCCAGTTGCGTGTTTTGCTTGCACAGAAAACGCATGCCGCTTAAATTCCCTTCGCCCTCTTCGCCAACATTTGCCACCAGCGTCAACGCTCTCGCCAACTGGGCTAACTCCGGCGTTTCATTTAGTACGCGCGCCAGCGCCAGGAGCGCCGCCAAGCCCGCCCCATTGTCGGAACTGCCCGGCCCAATCAACCGTCCATCCGGCGAAAAATAAATTTCCTCGGGCCTCTTGGGCGCAATCACTGTGTCCAGATGCGCCGACACAATCAGCGTCGGCGGTTCGCTGTCGAAAGTCCGTGCGGCTAACACGTTGCCGGCGCGGTCCAGTTTCGCTTCCCAGCCAAGCTCATTCAGCCGGACGCGAAACCATTCGGCCCGCTGCTGTTCGAAGAACGTCGCTGCCGGAATGCGACACAATTGCAATTGTTGGTCGTTAATCCAGTTGCGCTCGCGCGCAAACCACCGCTGCGCGGCGAAAAGAGGCGCTTGCTCCGCCAGTTGCGCGATGCGCTGCGGTTCCGATAGAGCTCTGCCGGTAGACGGCGGCGTCTTGGAGGAAGTGGCCAAATAAAATACCGATACTGTAGTTTACTTCGCTTTGGGGGCTGTCTGCGCGTAAAAAAACTTGCGCACCCAATCCAATGCCATTAATACGTCGCCTTGTGACAACGTGTGGCCGGCGTTCTCCCAATGCAGCGTCACTTCCGCATTCGCCGCCCGGTAAATATTCGCCAGCTCCGCCACCTCGTCGGTGCCCACAATCGGGTCGTCTACTCCGTTCAACATTAGAACGGGTTTGCGCTTCAAATCCACCGTTTGCCGCGGTACAAAAGGCACCATGCCTCTCATCAACACCGCCCCAGCCAGCGTGTCCGGAAAACGCAGCAGCAAGCTCGACGCCATATTCGCCCCGTTGGAAAATCCCGCCGCCACCAGCGTACCCGCCGGAATGCTATAAGCTGCCATCGCTCGCCGCACGAAACCCGCCAGCTCCTCGGTGCGCGCGCACAAATCTTCCTGGTCGAACACGCCTTCCGCCAAGCGCCGGAAGAAGCGCGACATCCCCTGTTCCAGCACTTTTCCGCGCGGACTCAACAGAGCCGCTCCCGGCGCAATCGATTTTCCCAATGGCAACAGGCTCGTCTCATCGCCGCCCGTACCATGCAGCAAGAGCATGCAGGGCGCGCCCGGCATGCTCGCCGTTTCAAACCTGTGGGTAAAGCCTAAATCGTTTTGCGCTCTCAGACCCGCGCCTCCACAGTTTCGTTATAAACCGGCACTCGCAGCGCCGGCAAAATCGTCTCTACCTGTTTGCGCGCCGCCTCATACTGCGCCGGCAACATCAACTCTTCTCCCAAATGCTCCGCGGGCTCATCCACCGTCATGCCCGGCGGATCCGTAGCGATCTCAAATAGCACCCCGCTTGGCTCGCGGAAATAAATGGAATGAAAATATTTGCGGTCCATAACCGGCGAAACATGCAAACCCAGCCTAGCAACATGCCTTAGCCACTCCTCCTGCGTTGCGTCGTCCTCGGTGCGGAACGCCACGTGGTGAATCGTGCCCGCGCCCATCATGCCGCGCCCGCCGCTTCCGGCCTGCACGTCCACATAACCCGCATCCCGCCCCTGCCCCACTTGATAGCGGCCTCCGTCCACGCGGCTGAATCCCAGTTCGTCCGCAAACAGCGGACCGGATCTCTCCAAATCGTGCAGATTAAGCGTCACACCCCAAATCCGCTCGATCAATCTCTCATCGCCCCCATCGTTGCCCTCCACCAGTTCAACGCACATACCGTCAGGGTCGAGAACCCCTAAACGCCCATTGTGCTGATGCGTCCGCAACCGTTCCGCCCACCAATCGATCGACCCGTTAGGCACCTGGAAACTCACCGCTATCGGTTCGCTCGCGCCAATCCGGCCCTTCGCCGCCCCCGGCCAGGCGAAAAACGTCAACAGCGTCCCGGGCGACCCAATCCGATCTCCGTAATACAGGTGGTAGCTGTTCGGATCGTCAAAATTGACCGTTTTCTTGACCAGCCGCAGGCCCAAGACGCCCGCGTAAAAATCCACATTCTGCTGCGCTTCGCTGCAAATAGCCGTAACGTGATGAATACCATTCAACTTTTTCATGGGGATACAAGTTGGATGCTCGAAAATGCAAAAAGTGGCGTACCACCCCATACCCGGAGTGCGCCTGCAAAGTGATAGATTGGACGAAAATGCAGATACGTGCGCTTCCCCGCCTTCCCGGTTGCAAGGCTCTGTCCCTGGCCGCGCTGGGGGGTTTTCTTTCCGTGGGCATCGCTCCCGCTGCCGTGAATGCCACATTGCGGATATCCGCCAATCATCGTTATATCGAGTTCGCCGATGGCAAGCCGTTTTTCTATCTCGCGGACACGGCTTGGGAATTATTCCATCGCTTGAACCGAGACGAAGCGTCGCGTTATCTCGCAAACCGCTCGCAAAAAGGGTTCACCGTAATTCAGGCGGTTGTCTTGAGTGAGCTCGATGGCCTGACCGTTCCCAACGCGAATGGCGATCTTCCGCTCCTCGACGGCAACATCGATAAACCCAACGAAGCCTACTTCCAGCACGTCGACTTTATCGTCAACAAAGCCGAGGAACTCGGTCTCTTCATCGGTATGCTACCAACCTGGGGCAAGTATTGGAAATCGGCCACTTCTATTTTCCCGAGCACGGAATCCGCGCGCAGCTATGGCCGGTTTCTCGGTTCAAGGTATCGCGATAAGCCGATCATCTGGATTCTCGGCGGTGATCGCGCGATAGACAACGCCGCCGAACGCGCGACGGTTGACGCCTTGGCCCAAGGCTTGCGCGACGGCGATCAACACCGCCATCTCATCACCTTCCATCCCGTTGGGCCGGGCGATTCCTCTGAAATTCTCAACGATGCGCCGTGGCTCGATTTCAATATGTTCCAGTCCTCACACGCCGCGCGCGATCACGATAATGGCCTGTATGCCGAAAGAGACTTGCAGCTGAAACCGGAACGGCCCACCCTGGACGGCGAAAACCGCTATGAGGAGATTCCGGTTGGATTCTATTTGGCCGGCATGAGCGGACTCCAACGTTTCGAAGATTTTGACGTTCGGCAAGCGGCGTATTGGTCCGTTCTCGCCGGCGCGTGCGGATATACCTACGGCGATAACAACATCTGGCAGATGTACCGGCCGGCGGCAACGCCTAAAGACTCCTCGGCTCAGGCAGGCACCATCGCCACTTTGCCGTCCAATCCGTGGCTGGGCGGAAAAGGCGCCATCATCGGCGCGAACGTCGAGTGGACCCAGGCACTTGACCGCCCTGGCGCTTATCAAATGGAGTACGTCCGTAAACTCTTCGAGTCCGTTCCTTTTGAGAAGCTCGTCCCCGATCAGTCGATCATCCTTAACGGACCAACCACCGGCGGCGGTAAGATTCGATCTGCTCGGGCGACCGACGGCTCCTTCGCCATCATTTACAGCCCGCTTGGCGAATCATTCACCTTGGGCAAAAGCGTTGTGCGGGCCAAGAAGCTCAAAGAATTCTGGTATGACCCTCGCTACGGCACATCTTATGAAATCGACGAGCCCGAGCGTTGGGGAATCCAAACCTATGCGCCGCCCACTTCGGGCCGGGGCCACGATTGGATTCTCGTCATCGAAGATGCCGCTGCGAATTTCACCCGAAAGTAGCGCTGCCGGCCTGCAGAGCAGCTCGTCCGCGTCGCAGCCGCAACAACTGAGCTGAGCATTTGTGGGCTTGTCGTTCTTTCCGCCACCTGCACCAATCGGCCAGAGTGCCAGAAAGGCATCGGCCGCAGAGGCATTTCCGGGATGTGACGAGGCGCAGCGGGGAGAATGGCGTTACCGCTATTGTGCGTCTCATTTCATCTCCAATTTGGCGGATTCCGGCGGTTGGAAAAATCAGTAAATCACGGGCAGCTTAGCTCGGCGAAGAAGTTGCGTACAGCGGGCGCGGACATAATCGTCGTCCATGGAGGAATGGACGATGTCCTGCATGGCTTGGAACTGGGCGGGCGTGATGAAGGATGTTTGGTCAACGGGCGCAAGAATGTCGATCGCGAGCGAGCGGACACCGGGATTGCCGTCCTGTTCGAGAACGAACTTGAGAGTTTCGAGAACGGCGGGGTCGGCGGCAAAGGGACGAAGACCTTCAAGCGCCGCCAAACGGACGGCAGGATTGGGGTCGTTACGCACGGTATAAGACACCACGTCGCGCACGTCGTTGTCTAGGCGCGGCGCGACTTTCGCTTCGTCGGGTTCGGTGAGAAACTGAAACGAGTAAAAACGGACGCCGGGATCGGATTGGCGCGTGCCAGCGAGAAGCAGGGCGCGGATATTGGGGTCGTCGATATGGCCAATGACCTCGCTCTCCTGGTTGACAACAATGCGCACCGAGCCGCTGCCATCCCCTTGAATATCGCGGATGTTGGCGCGCGCTGGGTTCAAAGCCGGGCTGAGCAGACCCATTTGATTCGCGTTCGAGCGCACTCCATAACGGTCTAGCAAGCGAGCCGCGGCAAAACCCGTAAAGAGCAGCATTGAGGCAAGGGCAATCTGCGCCGACCAGCGGGTAGCTGAAATTTGAAATGGATTGGTAAATCGCCACCAGGGCGGACGCGCGGATGGGCTAGCTTTTTCGCTGGCTAAGGCGGGACGCAGCTGCTGCCGGCATTCGGCAAGGAGGTCAAGCGGCGGTTCCTGCACTTGCGAATTGCTAAGGGTATGCCATTGCTTTTCGCGCGCCAAAGCGATTTGACAGAAGGCGCATTCGGCTAAATGGTTTTCCAGTTCCTCTTCGCGGGCGAAATCGAGTTCGCCGTACAGATAGAGCGACAAAGACGATTGCACGAGCTGGCAGTTCATACGAAGTCACCCAGCGCCGCGCGCATTTTCTGGGTGGCGCGGAAGAGACAATTCTTGGCCGCTTCCTCGGTAACGCCGAGGGCTTGGCCGATGGCTTTCAAACGCAGGCCCTGATAATGGCGCATTTCAAACACCAAGCGTTCACGCGGCGAAAGATCACCCAGCACGTCCTGAATGCGGGAGCTGACTTGGGCGCTTTCGAAGCGGCGCTCGGGATCTACGTCGGCGCGTTGCTCGGGAATGAACTGCAGGCGGTCGACTTCGCCCGCATGTCCCTCAAAGGTAGAGGTTTCTTCGTGGCGCACTTTGCGTTTGCGGAGGTGATCGAGGCAGAGGTTGGATACGATGCGGTAGAGCCAGGTGGAGAAACTGCTATCGAAGCGGAAGTTGGGGAGATTGCGGAAAACGCGCAGAAAGGCTTCCTGATAGACGTCGCGGGCGTCTTCTTCGGAACGCAACAGGTTGTAGGCCATGCGCAGGACGTTATGATCGTGCGCCCGCACCAGTTCGTCAAAAGCACCGGCATCTCCGCGCTGGGCCGCGCGAATCAGATCGGTTTCGGAGGTACGCTCGGCAACGCCCGGCACGGCTAACGAATCGAGAAAACCAACTCTGGATTCCACACTAAATTGGACGTGCGGGTTCGGTTTTCGTAACGAAATCCGAAAATCTTAAGCTAACTCCAGTTCAATCAAGCGTTTAGCGGGATCGAAATGGGCGATGCGAAAGCTGAGAATCTGGCCGGTTTTCACGGTTTCCGGGGAATTGCCGACATCCCCACCCTGTTTCCACCTGGCCGACAGCATGGCGCTGAGCGAACCTACGTCGGATGATTTTGCGGGCTCGGCTGACACTGGTTTCTGGGCGGACGCCTTCATCTGGCACAGGCCGACCACGCCTTCGCCCAATTCGACTTTGGCACGGGTGCCATGCAAGTCCATCAAACGGCCGCTAACCTTTTCGCCGATTTTGTGCTCGGCGATGTAATGGTCGATGGTGGTGGGCTCGAGTTGCTTCATGCCGAGGCGCACCCGGCGGCGTTCCTTGTCAATCTCGAGCACCAACGCTTTGACTGTCTGGCCTTTGGCGAGCTTATCTTTTGGATGATCGAGGCGCTTCTCGTTGGTCACGTCGGAGATGTGGATCATGCCTTCGATGCCGTCGCCCATATCAACGAACGCACCGAATTGCGTGAGGTTGGTGATAGGGCCTTCGAAGGTCGCGCCGATGGGGAACTTCTCGGAGATTTTCTCCCAGGGGTCGCCCAGCATCTGCTTGTAGCCGAGACCGATGCGGCGGTCGGCCGGATTCACTTGCAGGATGACCGCGTCCACGCGCTCGCCAATCTTCAACAGATCGCCTGGCTTACGGACGCGCTTATCCCAGGAGAGTTCGGATAAATGAATGAGGCCGTCGACACCGGGAAGCAGTTCGACAAATGCGCCAAAATCGGCCAGGCGCGAGACGGTGCCATTGACGCGGTCGCCGACCTTGAAGGTGCGGGCGGCTACCGTCCAAGGGTCCTCCTGCAATTGCTTGGTGCCGAGGGCAATTTTGCGGGTGGCGGGGTCGATTTTGAGAATTTTGACTTCGAGTTCATCGCCGATTCTGACGAGGTCGGCTGCTTTGCCGACGCGCGCGTAGGACATATCGACGACGTGCAGCAAACCATCCACGTTAGGCGCCAATTCAACGAACGCGCCGAAATCCATGAGCGAGCGCACCCGGCCACACACCACGGAGCCTTCGCGCAGGCCGGCAAAAGCTTGCTCGCGGAGAACGGCTTGTTGTTCTTCGAGCACGACGCGGCGGTCCACGACGATATCTTCCTTTTCCGTGTCGAGCTTGGTGATGCGACACTGGATTTCCTGGCCCACGAGTTTGGGCATGTCGTCTGCTTCGCGCACGCCGCTGCGCGAGGCAGGCATGAACGCGCGCATGCCGACATCGACACGGAAACCACCTTTGACTTGTTCGACTACGACGCCGCCGATGATGCGTTTTTCGGCAAAGGCAGATTCGAGGCCGCTCCAATCCTTAGGCCGGTCGACCTTGATGGTGGAGAGGGCGTAGTAGCCTTCCTCATCGCGGCCATTGTAGGTCACCGGCAGAGTTGCGCCAACTTTGGGGTCATCCGGCTGCGTTTCCTTCCATTTGGCAAGCGAGAGGCTGCCCTCGGTTTTGCGGCCGATATCGATGAGGATATTTTCAGGGCCGACGGAAACAATAGTTCCGTGAAGGGTTTCGCCCGGGCTTTCAGAATGCTCGCGCTCGAAAGTGGAGAGGATGTCGGCGAATGAGGCGTCTTCGGTTGCGCCCGAAAAATCAGTGGGCGGAAGGATATCGGTGTTGGAATTACTCATGGACTACCAGGGGATTACCCTTATTCTGGCATATAGGACAAAGTGCAGATGAAACGATGGCGCAGTTACTTTAAAGCGGGCGACTTTGCGTGGCTGTTGTTTGTGGCCATTTTAATTGCTACCGCGCCCGAGACGAATTACAACGCCTTTATTTTGCTGCCGCTGATCGGTGCGTTCCAAATTATTGAGCCGCGCTTGAAGATTTTCGGTTCGCGACGAGGGCAAGTCGCTTCGCTGGCGTTGAAAATGGTTCTCAGCTATCTGCTGCTGGGCTGGACCCACCCGTTGTACAGCTACTACTACCAAATTTTCCTGATTCCGGTGGTGTCGGCGGCGACCACGTTTGAGCTGGCCGGCGTAATTGCGGTGACAGTGATTGCGGGGTTGGCTTATTTCTCGTTTTGGCTCCCGATCTTCGACTACGATAAGACGCAGTTGCCGCCCGACTTGGTGAGCATCATGTCGTTGCGGGTAGCATTTTTTGCGATCGTGGCGTTTCTTGTTTATGAGCAGGCACGAGCCAAACGCCTGCAGATGGCCCGCACGGAAGAAGCGGCGGCGCAGTTGGCGGAATCGAATAGAAGCTTGCGCGAGGCACAGGTATCGCTGCGCAGAAGCGAGCGACTGGCGGCGCTGGGGCAATTGACGGCAGGGCTGGCACACGAGTTGCGAAACCCCTTGGGAACGATTCAGGCATCCGCTGAAATGTTGACCAAGGAGACGCTGGCTTCGCGGCCGGAGGTGCGCGCGGAGATGGCGGAGTATATCGGCAGTGAAGTAAACCGGATGAACAGCCTGATCACGAGCTTCCTGAATTTCGCGCGGCCACTGCAGATTCATCCGGCGGAAGCGGATTTGAACGCGGTGGCGGACGAGGTGGTTCGGCAGCAGGAGAAATTGGCCCAGCACCTTGAGGTGCGGGTGGTGGTACACAAAGCCGAGGGTGGGTGCCGCTTTATATTTGACGCCGACTTACTGACGGTGGCATTGAGCAACTTGGTGCAGAATGCGATTCAGGCGAGTACGGCGGGACAGGAAGTGGACGTAGGCATTGAGCGCGCGAACTCGGGGGTGAGGATTGTGGTAAGCGATCAAGGCCATGGCATTCCAGCGCAGAATCAGGAGAGTATTTTTAATCCGTTCTTCACAACCAAACCGCAAGGCGTGGGATTGGGGCTGCCCATTGTGGCGAAAATTATCGATGAACACGAGGGGCGGATCGAGGTCTTCAGCGAGGAAGGGAAAGGAACGAGGCTCGAGATTATTTTGCCGGATAACTAATCATTCAGCCGGATGGGTATACCACGACGAGTGGGCGGAAAGGCCAAGACAAGAGAGACACTGGGTAACGGTCCATTGATACAGGCAAGCTGGGCATATGCCGCCGGTATCGAAAGTGTTCCAGCGATGTTTGCAAACACACTGCCAGCGACTGTTAGGGTGCGGAGACCAATTGCACTGCGGGCAGCGGATGCGCGGGTCGGCGGGCCCTTGCTGGTTGTCGTCAAGAACCTCATTTTGCCGATCGGGCTCAACAATGGTGGTAGGCAAGCCGTACTTGCTTTTGCGCGCGGTGCTCATATTCACCAAAGTACTAAAGTTGAAGGAAGCTATGGCAGCCGGAAGAATTTTAGTGGTGGAAGACGAAGAAAAGCTGCGGCGGGTGGTGCAGCTGCACCTGGAATCGTTAGGCTTTGAGGTGGATGGCGCCGCCAGCGCCGAGCAGGCGCTCCCGTTGGCTGGATTAGCAAGCGCGGTGATCACCGATTTGCGCCTACCCGGCATGGACGGCATTCAGTTGATCAAGCAACTGCAAGCGCGCGGGGTTCGGGGGGCGGTGATCGTGATGACGGCGCACGGTTCGGTGGAAACCGCGGTGGAGGCCATGAAACTGGGTGCGGCGGATTTTTTGCAGAAGCCTTTTTCGCTCGACCATCTGACCACGGTAGTGGAGAAAGTATTGGCCGTGGAGGCGCTGCGCGATGAGAACCGGCGGATGCGCGATGAGTTGGACGGGCGCTATCAGTTCGATAATATTATTGGCCGCAGCGCCGCCATGCGCGATATTTTCCAGACAGTGGAGCGCGTGGCGCCCACGCGCGCGACCGTCTTGCTGGCCGGCGAAAGCGGGGTGGGCAAAGATATGATTGCGCGCGCCATTCACCATCATTCGCCGCGCAGCCGGCACGCGTTCGTCAAGATCAACTGCACAGCACTGCCGGAAAACCTGATGGAGAGCGAGTTGTTCGGCTATGAAAAGGGTGCGTTTACCGGCGCAGCGGTGAGTAAGCCAGGCAAGTTCGAGCAAGCCGACCAGGGCACCGCATTCCTCGATGAGATTGGCGACGTGCCCGGCAATATCCAAGTAAAGCTGTTGCGCATTTTGCAGGAGCGGCAGTTTGAGAGACTGGGTTCGAACCTCACGCGCCAGGTGGATGTGAGAGTGATAGCCGCGACCAATGTGGATCTGCGCGCGGCGCTTGAAGAAGGGCGCTTTCGCGAGGATTTGTATTACCGATTGAACGTAGTGCCGATTAACATTCCACCGCTTCGCCAGCGAAGGGAAGATATACCGTTTCTGGCGCTGCATTTTGTAACGAAGCTGAGCAAGGAACTTGGCTCCAGACCCCGCGAAATCAGTGCGGCGGCGGTGGACCGCTTACTGGAGCACTCGTGGCCGGGTAACGTACGAGAGTTGGAGAATACAATCGAACGTAGCCTGGTGCTGGCGGCGGGTGATATGCTGCAGCCCAGCGATATGCGGATTGAAGAGGCGCGCCATGCGAGCGTGCCCGCCCAAGCGCAGCCAACGGCGCTATTACCGGAAGGCGAGACGCTGGAGCACTGGGAGCAAATGATCATTAAAGAATCGCTCAAGCGGGCCAATGGCAATAAGAGCCAAGCGGCGCGGATGCTCGGTTTGACGAGAAACGCATTGCGCTACAGGCTCTCACAAATGGGTATCGACGGTGGGAGCGAGGGCACGGCGGAGTAGGCAGCGACGTGGGCGCTCTACTACCGGGCCTCCCTGCGAGTTGTTGGTACGAGATTTTCCTCCTGTCTGGCGCCGCTAGCCCACTACAGCCAACCGGGCTAAAGCGCTAAGATCACCATCTGCCGCCTCCTTCACTAGTTGACTAATGCTGGGCTGCGACGGGGGCGCGGTCTCCTTTTTGGCGGAACTCTGCTGGGAATTCAAGGTCTGCTGGGTCTGATCGCTCAGTTGAACGGTGTCTTCGACGGCAGGTGCCGCCTTCGAGGGAGGCGGAGCGCTTTGCGCAGCTGAATACTGCTGAAAACTAATACTAGTTGGAGTTGTTGATATGCTTCCTATCATTTGTCCGCATCTCCTTCCAATGATCACATCGGCGAAATGAAAGCAGATTAGAGGGAAACTTTGCATCTTTGGAACAGTGCCAGATAAAAGAAGTTTGGCGGGGTAGCGTGGACGTAAACACTCCGAGAAGAATCGCGGTAAGCGGAATAGCTTGCAGCTTTCTTGAGGGAAGAAACGCGCAACTCCAGCAAGTTGGCAGGGCGATTTTTTGCGGCGCGGGCTACAACCTAACAATTTTTGTGGAACGAAATCCCTTCAATGCGTTGCGCGTGTCCACGATGACCTTACTCTGCTCGATCACAGCCGCATAATCGAGTCCCGTGTGATCGGTCACTATCACAACGCAATCGGCCGCGGCCACTGCCGGCAGCATCTCCTGACTCTGCAACACCATCCCATCGAGATCTACGGTGCTCACAAACGGATCGGAATAACCGATCTTGGCGCCTAAACGCTCCAGCAGCATCATGATATCGAGCGCCGGCGACTCACGGACGTCGTCTATGTCGCGTTTATAGGCGATGCCGAGTATATGAATTTTCGAGCCTCGCACCGCCTTGCTCTTGTCATTCAACGCATTCTGAATTTTTTCAACCACAAATTCGGGCATGCGCCCATTGATGTGGCCGGCCAGTTCGATGAAACGCGCTTCAATGCCGGCTTCCTTGCTCTTCCAGGAAAGATAGAACGGGTCGATAGGAATGCAATGCCCTCCTAAGCCGGGGCCCGGATAGAATGGCATAAATCCGAAAGGTTTGGTGGCGGCGGCGTCAATCACTTCCCACACATCAATGTTCATGCGGGACGACATCACGGCCAGCTCATTGACCAATCCGATATTGATCATGCGAAAGGTGTTTTCGAGCAGCTTCACCATTTCCGCCACACGCGTGGAGCTGACCGGCACGACTGTCTCCAAAGCCTGCTGATAGAACAGCGCACCCGTCTCCGTGCAGGCAGGCGTGATGCCGCCCACGACTTTCGGAATGTTAGCGGTCTGAAACTTGGAATTGCCTGGGTCGACGCGCTCGGGAGAGAAGCACAGAAAAAAGTCTTTACCCACTTCCAACCCGGTAGCCGCCAGCTTTGGCAGGAGCAACTCATCCGTGGTGCCAGGATAGGTGGTGGATTCGAGCATTACTAAAAGACCCGGATGAAGATATTGAGCGATGGACTCAGTGGCGGCCACCACAAAACTCATATCCGGATCTTTGGTCTTGCGCAGCGGCGTGGGGACGCAAATATCAATCGTATCGAGGGTGCCGATCACCGAAAAATCCGTGGTCGCTCGCAGCTTACCGCTCTTGACCAACGGGGCAAAAGTGCTGTTTCCAACATCTTTAATGTAAGAATCGCCGGCATTGAAGCGATCCACTTTACCTTGCTGCACGTCGATGCCGACAACGTCAAAACCAGCTTTGGCAAACTCGACGGCAAGCGGCAATCCAACATAGCCGAGACCGAGCACGCCGACGCGCGCTTTTTTAGTCTTAATTTTTTCGCGTAACTCCGAGGCGACGGAGGTAGCTTTGGAAACAACTTCAGAAATCAATGTAGTATCTGCCTTCGCCAACTAACTCGGCCGGTCCGGTGAGGAAAACGCTATCGTCCCAGCGCAAACGGAGCGTGCCGGCGGGCGTTCTGATCTCAACCGGGCTCTCGACTTCACCCCTCAGAATAGCAGCGGCGGCTGCACCGGTAGAGCCAGTGCCGGAGCTGCGCGTTTCCCCGGCGCCGCGCTCATAGAACACGGTCTCAATGGTATGGCGATCGGCCACGCGGACGAGGGAAACGTTGGAGCGCTTGGGAAATCGCGGATGAGCCTCGGCTTGGGCGGCGGCAATCCGCCAATCCTCCGGCAATTCTTCAACGAAGATGGCACATTGCGGATTGCCCACGTTCAGCAGCGTGGCGTCCCAATCGCGGCTTGCTAAATGCAAGCGGGCATGCAGTTCTTCTAGGCGCGGCTTGCCCATATCCATTTCGAAAAGAAAGCGCTGGTTCACCTGTGAGATGAGTCGCAGCGATTTCTCGCCGGCGGCGGTCGTAACCATGACCTTGGGGGCCGAGGCGGCATTCTTCAGCAAAGCAAAGGCGGCAGCGCAACGGGTTCCATTGCCGGAAATTTCGGGTTCACTGCCATCCGAGTTAAAAAGCTGCGTTCGCAGGCCGCCCGTCGCGCGCGCGACGAGCATCCAACCATCAGCTCCGATGCCAGTGGTGCGCGCGCAGATGCGGCGGGCAATGTGGGGCAGGTTTTCGCTCGGCACTTCCTCGGCCCAACTCAGCAGAAAATCGTTCTCCGCGCCATGCAGTTTGGTGAATGGGATTTCAATCATCGGATACGTTGATAGATTTCTAATTTGGGATCGTCTTTGGTAGTAATTTCCAGAACCAGCTTATACACAGGCGGTTGACACTTTTTTAGCGCCTTGGACACAACATCGCCATCGAGCGCGATGGCCCATTTTGCCGGGTGAAATACGCCCGGCGCGGCGATAGCGGGCAGCCAATCCGGCTTGGTTCCTTCGTGGATCGCCTCGCGCAGCGGTATGCGGGCTTTGCCGAAAATGCCGGCGAGATCTCCGAAGTGCAGCAGGATGCCATCGCCGGTTTGGTAATGCGTTTCGAGAAAGCGCGCCGCGCCGGCAGTCCAGGCGCGCCGTGAGATTGAATTTTGCTCCGATTCCTTCCAGCAGATCCAATGATCGGGCGAAGGATGAAGGAGCCAAGGTGAGACTGAGAGGATTATGAGCGCAAAAGCAGCGTGCTTGCCGCGCGTAGGAAAGATGTCAAGCAGCGCGCCTGCGGTAAATGCGCAAAAAGCCAGCACGGCAATGCCATAGCGCGTATTGTAGTAGCTGAAAGGCCACAGAGTGGGAACGTGGATGGGCGTCTTCGATGAGTGGAGACTCCACACATAGAATAGCGGCGTCAGGAGAAGGAAGAACGCCGGACGCATGCGTTTGTGAACCGCCGCGATCATAGCTCCCAAACCTCCGATAATCACTAATGGCCAGCCCGTGCACAGGCGGCCCGCCACAAAATAATAGTGCGCCGCCTGAGGCCAGTTGTGCCAACCGGGGTAGGGCCTGTCGCCTTGAATGGCAGAGGCGGAGTAAGGCCCATTGATGAAATCGAGAGCATTGGAAGTCTCCCACCAGCAGTTCGCCATCCAGCAGAGCGGGGCCACGCTAGCGGCGGCGCACACGAGCAGAAACATGCGCCAACGGTGTTGAGTGGCAGAGCGAGCGAAGAAGATAGCGATGAACGGAATGAGGAACCAACCGTCATAGCGCGTAAAACTCATGAACCAGGAGGCGCAAACTCCCAGCAGCAAAAAGCGGCGCTGCCGGGTGGCGGCAAAACGCAGGATCGCGAAAAACATCACCGCCAAACCGGCCAGAAAGACACTCTCCGTCATCGGTATAGCAGAGAGATAAAGCAGCGTAGGATTGAGCGCGAAACAGCACACTACAACAACGGCGCTCCAGGGATGTTGATAGGTCTGGCGGGCCGCCAAGTAGAAAAACGTTCCGGCAACGACGAAGCAAACCGCCACTGGGATAGTGCCGGCCAAACCGGTTTCCCACAGCCAATTGTTCTGCACGAATGGCAAGGCTAAAAGGTGCAGGGACGGCAGCCAAACGGTGCCCAACTGATCGAAGCCGGGCGAACGCGCATCGAATAATCCACGGCTGATGTTGAGGTGCGCCTGTGCGTCGCCGTAATAAAGGATGTAGCCGCGCTCGAGCAGCCAAAAAACAAAAACGGAAATGAGCGCCGTGAGAGACGCTACGACCGCCGCCAACTCTCGCGTGGACGCGATTGATTTAGAAAGCGGTGAATCGGCGGAATTCGTCAAAACGTTCGTCGATCTCTTTACGCGTGAGGTTGCGGAAGCGCTCAACACCGAACTCCTCGCAGCAGAAACTGCCCATCACGGAACCGTAAATAACGGCGCGATGCAGTTCCGTCACGTCGAACTTCCCGTTGCGCAAGTCAAAGCCGCGCTCGGCCAGATAGCCGACGAAGCCACCGGCAAAGCAATCGCCCGCGCCCGTGGGATCGAACACATCTCTCAGCAAATAGCCGGGCACCATGAAAAGGCTGTCCTTGCGAAACAGCATGGCGCCATATTCGCCGCGCTTAATGATGAGCGTATTCGGACCCAAATCCAGAATCTTGTGCGCTGCCTTGAGCAGATTGTTCTCATCCGCCAGCATACGCGCTTCCGCGTCGTTGATCAACAGAAAATCCCAATACTTGATAGTTTCGAGCAACTCCCCCTTGCTGATGTTGATCCAGAGGTTCATCGTGTCGCCGCCGACGAAGCGCACGCCGGGCATCTGCTGCTGCACGCCTAGCTGCAGCGCCGGCTGAATGTTGCCGAGAAACAGATACGGCAATTGCAAGTAGGGCGCGGGCAGCTTGGGATTGAAGCCGGCAAAAACGTTGAGGTCGGTCTGCAACGTTTTGCGGTCGTTCATGTCGGCTGAATACACGCCCGACCAGAAAAAAGTCTTGCCGGGAACGGTTTCCAGCCCTGCCAGATCGACGCCTTTGCTTTCGAGGAGCTGCCGGTCTTCCGCGGCGAAATCGTCGCCCACCACGGCTACAATCGCCGTTTTTGTAAAGTAACTGGCGCTGAGCGCGATGTACGTGCAGGAACCGCCCAGCGTCCGATCCCGTTTCCCATGCGGCGTTTCGATAGCGTCGTACGCCACAGACCCAATCACGACTAATGACATTGTTCGCATTGTAGCGAAGAGACTGGTCGATACAATCAAATGTGGGAATCGAGAGTCTTCTTTTTCATATCTTGCAAGGATTGTTTTTCACCGTAGTCGGTATGGTGTCGCAGCTATACGTGATTCGGACCCTGGCTATTCCGCGCGTTGTGACCCGGGTTTTGGTGGCTTGTCAGATCTTTTTGTTCATTTCGAGCTTTGAACCCTTTTCCACTTGGTTCCATAAAATAGCCGGACCGCCCGGGGCGGTGTTGACGATGTGGTGGTTTGCCATTACACCGGTGGCAGCGGTGATGTGGCTGTGGCGAAAATTCCCTCAGACGCCTTTCAACCCGGAGCGGCGGCAGGTACTGCATGCTTCACTGACAGCCGCATCGGCATTGCCGGCCATCGCCTTGGCCTCGGGACTGATCAAGCGCAAAGATCTGGTGATTCGTGAAATCCGCCTGCCCTTCGCGAATTTACCTAAAGACCTGCAGGGCCTGCGGCTGGTGCAGATCAGCGACATTCATATGGGCAGCTTCTACAGCGCGGCGGATCTGGCGCGCGCCGTGGACGCCGCCAACGGACTGCGCGCGGATGTAATGCTGGTGACGGGCGATTTGATTACCAACCGCTACGACCCGCTCGACCAGTGTTTGCATGAATTGAAGAGGCTGCGCGCCGCGAGTGGAATTTGGGGGTGTCTTGGCAATCACGAGATGTATGCGCGCGTAGAGAACTACACCACGCGAAAGGCTAAGGAGATTGGCATTCGTTTTTTACGGCAGGAATTTGAAATGTTGCGCTTCGGCGAGGCCACGTTGAACATGGTGGGCGTTGACCACCAACGCCGCGACCGCCCTTATCTGCGTCACACCGCCGAACTGGTAGTTCCCGGCACATTTAATCTCCTGCTCTCTCACAACCCGGATGTCTTTCCGGTTGCCGCCAAACAGGGCTTCGATTTGACGATTTCCGGACATACCCACGGTGGCCAGATCAACATAGAAGCGTTGCACAGTAATATCAATATTGTCGATTTGGTGACCCCATTCACTAAGGGCGCTTATCAAATTGACAAGTCCTCTTTATACGTGAATTCGGGACTTGGCACCATCGGCATTCCAGTGCGACTAGGCGCTCCGGCTGAAGTGACTCTCATAACTCTGTGCAATTCCTGATTCTGAGCGACATTCACGCGAACTGGCATGCCCTGGAGGCCGTTTTGAACGACGCTGAAGGCAAGTACCAGCAAATTGTCTGCTGTGGCGATTTGGTTGGTTACAACCCGAATCCGGATCAAGTGACTTGCTGGGTGAAAGAGAACTGTGTCTTGGTCGTGCGCGGCAATCACGATAAAGTTGTGGCCGGTATTGAAGATCTGGAGTGGTTCAACGAAGTGGCGCAAGCGGCGGCCAAATGGACCATGTCCCACATGGCAGACCCGCAGCTCAACTACCTGCGCGCGCTTCCCATGGGTCCTGCCAAAACCGAGCATTTTCAGATCTGGCATGGCTCGGTGGCGGATGAAGACGAGTACGTCTCCTCCGTGCGCGAAGCCGCGCCGCATTTTGTCAGCGTCGATTTGCCCTTGGCGTTCTTTGGACACACTCACCTGCAAGGCGGTTTTTTTGCCAGGCGGAACAGGGTAGGCCATCTGCCGCGGGTCGAGGCGCATCACTCGGAAAGAATAATTGAGCTGGAACCCGATTTTCTTTACATGATCAACCCTGGTTCGGTGGGACAGCCGCGCGATGGCGACCCGCGCGCGGCTTATGCAATATACGATTCGGAGAGGAAGCTGGTGACGCTGCGCCGCACCGAATATCCCGTGAACAAAACCGCCGACGAAATTACCAAAGCGGGCCTACCCGAGGTGCTCGGCTTGCGTCTCTTCCACGGTGTTTAGTTTTTCGACGGCGGGCGCAATATTCACCAGCGCGCCGCTATTTGCCAAATGTTTTCGCAAACGTGCCGCCGCGGCCTGTCCGACAAGGCGTGACAATTCCTCGGCGGAGGCCTGCCGAACCCGCTCCAGGCTGCCTAGCGTTCGCAGCAGCTTCTCCACCGTTTTAGGGCCCACCCCCGGGATCTCGTGAAGCTCGGAAGTCAGCCTTTGCGCATTGCGGCGCGTGCGATGGAAGGTGACCGCAAAGCGATGCGCTTCGTCGCGAATGGTCTGCACCAGATGCAGCATGGGAGAAAACTTGTCGAGGATGATCGGTTCATCTTCTTGTCCATAGACGTAGATCCACTCGTCGCGTTTCGCGATGGAAGCGAGCGGCTGGTCCGTTATGCCGAGTTCTTCCAGCGCAGCGGCAGCCGCATGCAATTGCCCTAAGCCGCCGTCTACCAGAACCAGGCTGGGGAAAGGCTGTTTCTCCTCCTGCAACCTGCCGTAGCGGCGCGTGATCACCTCGCGCATCGACGCGAAATCGTCATTGCCCTCCACCGTGCGAATGATGAATTTGCGGTAGTCGGACTTCTTCATCTTGCCGTCCTCCCAGACCACCATGCTGGCCACTTTGTCGGTGCCCTGAATGTGGGAGATATCGAAACACTCAATGCGCCGCGGCGCTTCCGGCAGATTTAGCGCGTCTTGCAGCGCTTCCTGAATAACGGTGGAAGATGGTTTCAGTACGCGAAAGCGCTGTTCGAAACTGTGTTTGGAATTCGTCTCGACCAGTTCCAGCAGCGCCTTTTTGCTGCCGCGCTGCGGTGTGTGTATCTCCACTTTGCGGCCTTTCGCTTCGCTCAGGAACTCTTCCAACTCGACGCGGCCTTCAAAATCGGCCGGTACATGGATCATGCCGGGAATATAGGCGCTGTTGAGATAAACCTGTTTGAGCAAGGCTTCAAAGAAGGCTTCCGCGTCAAGCTCCTCCTGATCTTCCCAGAAAAATTCGCGCCGGTCGACAATTTTGCCGTTGCGCAAATGGAACAGATTCACCGCCACCAGCGGCGGCTCGGCGTGATAGCCGAAGATATCGACGTCTTCGCCTTCCGCCGCTGCCATTTTTTGCTTCTGTTCCATTTCGCGAACCGTTGCGACCAGGTTGCGCAGGCTGGCCGCTTCCTCAAAGCGGGTGTCTTCCGAGGCCGCTTGGATGCGGCGGTCGAGTTCATTGGCCAGATCGCGATGACGCCCTTCCAAAAACAACTTCACGTCGTGCACCGCGGCGGCGTAGGCTTCCTCGGTAGTCAAGCCAGTGACACACGGACCCAGGCAGCGGTGGATGTGGAACTGCAGGCAGGGGTGCGTGTGCTCACGCGTGAAATCAATCTTGCAGGAGGGTACCTTGAAATGCCGGTGGATGAAATGCACCAGGCGGTGCGCCAGGTTGCCGGGAAAAAACGGGCCGTAGTAAGTGGCGCCGTCCTTCAAAATGCGGCGCGTCACATAAACGCGCGGATAACGCTCACTGCTGAGCTTCACGTACGGGTAAGTCTTGTCGTCGCGCAGCAGAATGTTGAAACGCGGCTTGTATTGCTTGATGAGATTGTTCTCAAGCGCCAACGCTTCTTTGTTGTTATCGACTTCAATGAAATCGATATCGCGCGCCTCGGCTATGAGGCTTCCCGTCTTCGCTTCCGCCAGCCGGTCTTCGTTGAAATAACTTCTTACGCGGCTGCGGAGATTCTTCGCCTTGCCGACGTAAAGAATTTTCCCTTGGCCATCTTTATAAAGGTAAACGCCCGGCTGGGTGGGAAGCTGCGCTACTTTCTCGCGGAGTTCCATTTGGCAGCTATAATTTAATTGTGTCATGCGCCTTAAGATCGGTGTTTTTATGCATTGTAATGGGTTGCGGAATCGCGCCGGCACAGACGCCCGCGCCTCAACAAAAGCCCGCCGAACAGCAGCCTCCCGACGAAACCAATCCGCCCGAGGAAGACGAGGAACTCGCGCCAAAGAAGTACGTTCTGAATCCGTTGGAGGCGGAACGTAACGTCAAGGTGGGTGATTTTTACTTTAAGAAGGGCGACTATCTGGGAGCTTTAAGCCGCTATAAAGACGCGACACGCTACAACCCGAGTTCAGCCGAAGCATTTCTTAAGGTTGCCGAAGCGGAAGAAAAGCTGCATCATGCGGGCAACGCTAAGGCGGCATTCGAGAAAGTCATCAAGCTAGCCCCGGATTCGAAGTTCGCCGCGGCGGCGAAGAAGAAACTGGCCTCGATTAAGGGTTGAGCATCGCCTTAAACTCCGCCACCGGCCGCGTGTTCAAAATATCAGCCGCCTCCAACCAGCCCCGCCGCGCCATCAACACGCCGTAAATCATATTGTTCAAATGCGCCGGCCTGTGCGCGTCGGTTGAAATCGTAAACCGGCAGCCTTTCGCTTTCGCGAGCCGGATCAACGGCCCGGGAATATCAAGCCGCTCCGGACTCGCGTTCACTTCAAAACAAACCTTGCGCGCCGCTGCTTCGGTAGCGACGCGATCAAAATCATAAGGATAAGATTCACGCTGCAACAGCAAGCGTCCGGTAGCATGCCCGAAAACGCGCAGCGAAGGCGATTCCAGCGCGCGCATCAGGCGGTCCGTCATCTCCGCCGCTTCCAAATTCATATGGCTATGCACGCTGCCAATCACCAGATCCAGCTCGGCCAGCGCATCTTCGGCAATATCCATAGCGCCATCGCGCAGAATGTCGCACTCTAATCCCGAGAACACATGCAGCGGCAAACCGTCGCGATTCAACTCCCTCACTTGGCGCGCAAAATCAACTACCCGCTTTTCATCCAAGCCATTCGCCATGGCCAGCGCCTTCGAATGGTCGGTAATGGCGATGTACTGATAGCCAAGCGCGGCGGCCGCTTCGGCCATTTCGCGCAGCGTCGCTTTCCCATCCGTCTCGGTGGTATGCATGTGAATGTCGCCGCGCATGTCGCCAAACTTCACAAGGTTGGGTAAGGTGCCTCGCTGCGCCGCTTCCAGTTCGCCGGAATTCTCGCGCAGCTCCGGCGGAATCCAGGCATAACCCAGCCGCTGGTAAATATCTTCCTCCGTCTCGCCCGCCACTCGCTGATTGCCTTCGAGCGTGAACAGGCCGTATTCATTCAGCGTGAATCCGCGCTTCACGGCATGCGTGCGCAACGCCACATTGTGTTCCTTGCTGCCCGTGAAATATTGCATGGCCGCGCCAAAGCTTTCGTGCGGCAGCGCGCGCACGTCTACCTGCAATCGCTCAACGCCAAAGGTGACACTCGCCTTGTTGGGGCCTTGGCCGAGCACTTCCTGCGACTTAGGATGCCGGATGATGTGCTCCAGCGCCGCTGCCGCGTTGGGTCCGGTGACGAGAATATCGAGATCGCCGATCGTCTCGCGTCCGCGCCGCAAGCTCCCCGCCGCTTCTACCTTCTCAATACCAGACAGCGCCGTGAATTCGGTCATCAACTCATCCGCCGTCCGCCTGCCAAAATTCAGCAGGAAGCGCCCCGCGCTCCTCTTATACGACTCTATGGAGCGCAGTACCTTCTCTTCGAGCTTGACGCCCATGCGCGGCAACTCGCGCAGCTTTTGCTCGCGGCAAATGCGTTCCAAATCGTCTACTGTTTTTACGCCGTGGTGTTGATACAACAGCGCAATACTCTTCGGCCCCAGCCCTTGAATTTTTAGCAACTCAAGCGCCGACGCCGGATACTTCGCCAGCATCTCATCGCGTCGTTCAAACGATCCCCGCTGGGCGATTTCAGCCAGCACCGCCGCCAGGCCCTTGCCTATGCCGGCGATGTCGGTCACCTTGCGCTCCGGGTTTGTGAGAATGTCCTGCACGCGTTCGGGATGGCCAAGTATCGCCGAGGCCGCGTTGCGATAGCTGCGTATGCGGAACCCGTCTTCGCCGGCAATCTCCATTAAGTCGGCCGTCTCACTAAGCAGTTGGGCGAAGTCTTTATTTTCCATGCGCGGTTTCAGGTTTGCTGCCGGCGATCGAGGGAGAAGGCTCTACATGCACAAGCACATCCGCTACCCAAGGCAATGTGTCCTTGATGGCGCCGCGCACGTGCGTGGCGATGTCATGCGAATCCCGCACGGTTAAATTAGGATCGACCTCCAAGTGCAGATCTACGTGGTAGCGCAAACCAGTGGCGCGCGCGAAACACTTTTCAATGCCAAGCGCCCCCGGTACACGCAACGCCACCGTGCGTATCTCGGAGAGTTTGCCTGAGTCCGGCATGGTATCCAGCAGGTTATCAACAGTGCGTCGAACCGTTGAAACCGAAAGCGAGATGATGATGATGCCGATGAAAATGCCGCCTACATGGTCTGCGGTCCCATACCGGCTGGGATTCAGTAAGTTCAGGCCCACCGCGGTGAGCGCGACGAACGTTGACAGCAGATCGGTCAAATCGTGCCAGGCATCGGCTTGCAAAGCGGTGGAGGAGATGCGATTTCCCACGCGAAATTTCGCGCCCGCCAAGAGCGTCTTGATCCCTACCGACGCGAGGAGCGGGTACAGCGCGTAACTCGGCAGCTTGCTCGATTCGGAAAACGTACTATAACCATGCCAGAAAATTGCTGCGCCGGCCAGCAGCAAGATCGCGCCTACGGCCAATCCCGCCAGCGTTTCATAGCGGCCGTGCCCGTAAGGATGCTCGGAGTCAGGCGGCTTTGCTGCCAGCAATAGACCCATGTAGACAATGCCGGAAGACAACACGTCGCCGCCGGCTTCCAAACCATCGGATGTCACAGCCGATGATCCCGCCTGCGCGCCCACCACGATCTTCGAGACCGCTATGGCCGCTCCGACGGTCATGCTGATGAGCGCGAGCCGGCGTCCAATCAGTTCTTGCCGCCCCGCATAGTGCCCATGCGGAGTGGAGAGAGCGCGGACCGACGCCGCCAGGCGAGACACGTCGTCGCTGCTGCTGCCGGCAGCACGCGCTTGGTCCTCACGTGAGGAGAGCATACGACTTGAGCATATCGCGCGGCGCCCCGAACAACAGAGGAAAGCGGCGGAATTGGCTATGGCGTATTGAGATAGTTCCCATAACCCACGATCACCGTCGATCCAATCAGTACAGCGAGTCCGAGAACAAGCAGTCCACCGGCCTTCCGTCCACTGCCTTTCCACTCTTTCAGTCCCACGCCCCACAGAGTGCTGAAAATGACGATACTGGCCATGTGTAGCGTCCAACTGGAGAACGAATAGGCGCCCATCTTCGTTTCACCCATGCTGTAAAAGAAGAACTGGAAATACCACGTGACACCGGCTAAAGCGCATAGCAGATAGTTGCGGAGCAGCGGCTTATCCGCCGCCAGATACTCAGCGCCGCTCTTATTACGTACGTTGAGATAAACGCTCCAAATGAAGTTGCTGGTGAAACCGCCCATGAGAATGACGATCAAAACCGGCAGCCCTTGCCACAAAGGAGGCGTACCGGCGCGAACCGCCAGCGCTTTGATGGGGTTGCCGGCGGCCAGTCCATAAGCGAAGCAAGAACTCATCAAGCCCGAGATGAAAGCGACCACGAATCCCCTTTTTAGGTTGAACTCCTTGATAGCCGTTTGCTGCGAGTTCCCAAGCGCGCGCTCTTTGTAAATCCCCGCTAAACCGGCAATGGCGATTCCCACCACACAAAAACCGATTCCCAGCAGCGTGACCCGGCCCGCGAACCTATCCCATACCTGGCTCACAAAACTGCCGTTAACGATAGGAGGCATCAAGGTGCCAAACGCCGCACACAATCCCATAACTACGGCAATGCCAAGAGACAGTCCGAGATACCGTACTGTCAGTCCGAATGTGAGTCCGCCAATGCCCCACAGCAACCCGAATGCAACGCACCAAAACAACGTGGAGACGGACGCCGCGCCAAGAACCGCAAGCAAGTGATGAGTCAGCAGCGATGCCAGCACCCACGGCGCGATGATCCAGCTGAAAACGCCACCCACCAGCCAGTAGGTCTCCCAAGACCAGCGCTTCACGCCGCGATAAGGAACGTAAAAGCTACCGGCGGCGAGACCTCCGAGCCAGTGGAACATAACGCCAAGGGCGGGGTTTGGAGTCATGATCAAAGCGTGAGAACCGCAACTCCATAGGCGCCTAGCAGATATTTACTCTCGTTCATTTCACGCACCGCTGGCGGATCGCTCTTGGTGGCCTGGTCCACCAACTCCACTTTCTTTGCTGCTTGAGGCAACGTCACTTCAGTCGGGTGGTCGCGCTTGTTCACCAGCAGCAGCTTATGCTCACCGCCTTGGCTAATGAAACCCATGGCAAATACGGTTGGGGTATCAATGGATGTACCCACAATCTGGTCGCCCACGGCAAAACTCTTCTTCAAGAGTTCCAAAACCCTAAAACGCGGATTGGCCGCACCCGTGTTCCAATCCACCATGGAAACACTCGGAAACTGCGTTGGGTAGCCCACCAACTGCGATTCGCCCGCTACATCGATCCCGAGCAACGCAAGCTGCCCGAATACGTAAGCATAGGTTGCACCCGAAAGGCTCCAATAGGCATCCGGAATGGGCGCCGTCACGTGCCCCGGCTTATCCTGCGCTAAATCGTCCGCCGAAATCGAGCCAATCTCATCAATCGTCGTGCGCGTGGCTGGAGATAGCCGCTTGCGGATCTCCTCCACGAATTTCACAGTCGTCAGGAAATGATCGGCTTGCTCAAAGAAGGTAAATTGCTGGACCTCCGGGGTCTGATCGGGTGTGGGCACGGCGTAAAAATGATACGAAATCATCTCTAACGGAATGCCGGCTTTGTGGTTGGCCGGATTGAGGAAGTACTCAAACATGCGCGGGTTATCCGACGGCCCTGCCAGTGCCAGCCCCACAAATTTCATGTGGGGAGCCACTGCTTTAATGCCCGAGACAATCGAGTCATAGCACAAAGTGTACTGTTCCGGCGTCATCTTATGTTCGAAATCGGGTTCATTCAAGACCTCCCAATAAGGGATTTCAAAATGATGACCTGACTCGTGCCGCACGCCGTATTCATCGGTGAATCCACCATTCATATACCAGCTAACGAGCCTCCCGTAGTAATCTCCCAGTTCCTTGCCGGTAGGGTCGCGCAATTCAGTGCCCTGGGTATAGGTCCAAGTCGCTTCGTTGGCATCGCTCGGATAAGTCACCGGCTTGGGAGTTAGCCACATCCACTGCGGCGTCGTACTGAAATTCAAGATAATCGAATGGGCGGCTGTGGCCTCCAAAAACTCTTCCGTCATGGGATCGATGAGTGAAAAATCCCAGGATGTCTTGCCGTTAGCGGGCGGCTCCAGCTCCGCCACTCCCAGCCTTGGGTACGGCAACCAAGGCACATAACGGACATACTCGGCGCCCAGCCGCTTCACCTCCGCATACGCTTTTTCATGTATGGCCGATCCAGGCCGCAAAGGCGGGTTGACCACCACTTGCAGCGTCGGCGTCGTTTTCAAAACCATTTGAACCTTGTCCCACGAGACGTCAACCTTTTGGCAGAAAACCGGAACGCCGCACGAGGCCAACATCATCACAAACGAGACTTTAGAAATTGTCATGGCACTTTCCCTAACAGACGCGCACCATTTCCAGACCCAGCAGTGCCGCCAGCTTCTCCAACTTCGAGGCGATGTGGCCGACGCCAATGGCGCAATGATGAGCCGGACCTTGTGCGCTCCACTCAGTAACAAATCTTCTGGCGCCAATAGAAAACTTGTACCGGCTATTCGTATTTCCAATTTCCAGTATGGGTCCAGCCACTGACTCGCCTTCCGCTACCAGAAATTTCATGCGGCCACCTTGCGTTTCGACGACTGATAGCAATGTGACAGGTCCATGTTTTACCGACATTTCGACCGACAGTCCGCGGCCCACCTTGCCGTGATAGACGCTGAGTGGCTTAACCTTCACTTTGCCCTCGGCAATGGCAGCGTGTCCAGGACCGTCGTGCCCCAGCAATACCACGTCGTCCTTGAAATCAGTGGCGTAAAACTCCGAAAACGAACCGCCGACTCCGAACGAATCCATGATTTTCATAGCTTGCACATTTTTGACTTCGTACTCGCCCGCTACCGGGACGCCATGCGCCGTTAAGAGCGTTGTGCCGAGAATAATGGAGCTAATGGCATTCTCGTTCGCCGCGTTGCCGGTGCCGCGGTAGTAGTAGGCCAGGGAACCCAGGTTATGCTTTGCCACCAGCTTGTCGAGTGCCACGGAAGTTCGCGCCGAGCGCTGAAGCTCTGAAGCCGGGCAACCGGCCTCCACGTCGAAAGTGTAACTGAAAAGGTCCACTCGTTCAGCTATATCCGCTGGCTGAACCGCCTCAATCAGGCTAGCGAGTTCTTCCACCTCCAACATCTCGATATGACCTCCGAAATCGGCGCACTGCGCCGTTAGGTCGGAGTAGATGTCCAGCATGCCTCCATAGTAATGTCCCATCAGGCCCAGGCGATTGTGCGCCATCGTGTAGGCTACCTGGGCGGCTTCCACCCATTCGTCGATCTCGCTCCACGCGGCGGGGTCGCCGCTGAGCATCCCGGTTACCTGAAAAAACGGAATCCGGCAGCGCCTGAACACGTTGGCGATTTCCGGCACCGGA